>Ga0123355_10001064_pt1 | contig 37867 bp, 31 predicted proteins | sample TergutEmb28metaG_3_FD_89872 | JGI IMG/M metagenome (GOLD analysis project Ga0123355, IMG submission 89872) | Embiratermes neotenicus P1 segment gut microbial communities from Petit-Saut dam, French Guiana - Emb289 P1 | ecosystem: Host-associated > Arthropoda: Insects > Digestive system > Gut ...
AGCGACAAGCCCATAACCGCAACCATTGATAGCCCTAACAAGGACTTAATAATTTTCTTCACCATTTTTACATTCCTCCAGGATGCATGGCGAGCAGTTCCGCGCAGCGGAACGACCAGCCGTAATATGTTTTGCTTGCAAGACAATAATAAACGGCGAATGTATTATCTAAATATCAGTTATGTAACTTCTATGTAAATTTTCAAGAAAAAAATTGGTTGCCACATCGCATGACAACCAACTATATTAATCCTCAAACCGCACGCTTACTAATTTTGATATCCCCTGCTCTTCCATGGTTACGCCATACATATGCTCTGCTGCTTCCATAGTGCCTTTACGGTGAGTAATTATTATAAACTGCGTCCCTTTGGCGTATTCCTTCAAATATGAGGCAAAACGTGTAACATTAGCATCGTCCAGGGCAGATTCTATTTCATCTAACACACAGAAAGGCGACGGCTTTAGCCGCAAGATTGCAAACAGCAGTGCTATGGCAGTTAAAGCCCGCTCTCCGCCAGAAAGCAGCATCAAATTTTGTAAAGACTTGCCTGGGGGCTGGGCCGTAATTTCTATGCCGGATTCCAACACATTTTCCATATCAACCAACCGCAGCGATGCCTTGCCGCCACTAAACATTTGGCGGAAAACTTCCTGGAAGTGTTCGTCTATTAGTTTGAACTGGGTGGCAAACTGCTCTTCCATTTGCTGTGTCAATTGCCCGATAAGGTCTGATAGCGAGGCTTCTGCCTGAAGAATATCCTCCCGCTGGGCGGTTAAGAAATCGTAACGGGTTTTGACTTGCTTGTGGGCTTCTATGGCGCCGATATTCACATTAGTCAGCAGGGAGAGCTCTGCCCGAAGTTCCTGCATCAAGCGGCGAAGAGCAATTTCACTCATATCCGTGCGTTTGTGGGACAATGCCTTTTGATAGGTGAGGCTGTACTCTTCCCACAACTCGTCGTGAAGGCGGTGGCTGGTGGCGTCCAATTGCTCTTTGCGCATTTCTAAGCGGGCAAGTTCCCGCTCGATTAATGCGGCAGAATCCCCATGGGCACGTTCGTCTTCTTCTGCCTTGGCTATTGCTGCGTCCAGGCGGGATTTTTCTGCCTCTGCCGCCATTAGCTCTTGACGGATTTCTTCCAAACGGATCTTATTGGATGATTGGGCTTCGGAAATTTTCACGCATTCCAATCCGGTTTGTTTCAGAGCTGTTTCGTTTGCAGTAATTTCTGACAAAAGTATGCGTTTTTCTTCCGTAAGGACCGCTTCCTCTTGCTGCAAACGCTCTACATTGCGCCGAGCTTCCCCAACCCATTCCGTGTGACGGCTTATTTCTATTTTTAAATCCGTTAAAATGTCTGTCTCTTCTGTATGCTCCAAGCGGCTTTGCTCTAATTGCCGCTGATAATTTTCCAAAGCATCACGGGCTTTTTGTACATTGTTCTCTTGAGTTTGCAGCTCTGCTTTTGCGGCACGGATAGCCATATTTGATTCCACTAATAGCCGCATAATTTTATCGTTTTCTTCATTATATTTCGCCGCAAGCTCATTTAGGTTTTTTAGAGCTTCCTCTACGTTAGATAATCTGTCCTTTAGGCGTTCTGTTTCCAGGGTAAGAGTTTGCTCTTTGTCCCGTGCAGTTTTTAGGGTTTCTTCTGTAGCTTGCCGTTTACCACGTAAGGCTTGCTTTTGTTCAGTCAGTTCTTCCAGGTTGGTTTTTAACTCTGCTACTTGCTGCTTTAACTCTTCCAATTGACGGGCGCGTCCTATTATCCCTGTGGTTTGGCGGTTCGACCCACCCCCTGTAATTGCACCGCCGGGGCTCAACCGCTCCCCGTCCAAGGTTACAATTTTATAGGAATATCTGTGCTTTTTATTAAATGCCAAGGCATTGTCCATGGCGTCCATCACAAGAACGTCCCCAAGCAGTTGAGCAATCACCTGGGCGTATTCATCATTGTAGGTCACAAGGTTTGAAGCTATGTTAATAAAACCCGGTTCATTTGCGAACCTGGATGTATCCATATTTTTGCCCTTTACGGCTGTAAGGGGCAAAAAAGTTGCTCGCCCGCTGCGGGTTTCTTTCAACATGTTTATTGCCCGTTTTGCGTCGCTTTCGTCTTTGGTTACTATGTTTTGCGCCATACCGCCCAACGCGGTTTCTATAGCAATTTCGTATTTGCGCTCTACACCTATAAGCTCACTGACTGCGCCACATATCCCGGAAAAGTTAGGATCTGTAGCTTTTTTACGCAGTATGGTTTTTACACTTTGAAAAAAGCCTTCATGCTGGGCTTCCAGATCTGATATAGCCCGGTAACGTCCGCTTGCTATTGTCAATGACTCCTGGGCTTTACGTAGCTCCTGGTCAAGTGCTTGATTCTCCTCAACTAGCTGTTGATAAGCAGAAGCATAGGCTTCAACGCTATTTTTTATACGGTTCAAATCTGCCTGACAGGACTTTAAAGCCTCCTGAGCTTCCCGGGCGGCTTGTTTTTGTTCTGCCAATTTAGAATCGTGATGCATAATTTCGCCATCCAACCGCTCTTTGTCATCCTCCAGACGAAGGTATGCATTCTCCGCTTCCGTGACATCTGCACGGCTGTTGGCACTGGCTGTTAGTGCATCTACAATTGCCTGATTATGGGCTTCCAACTCCGCAGAACTTTCACGCAAGCTGTCCTCCATTTTTGCAGAAAGCTTCAAGTGCTGGTCAAGCTCGTTGTTTAGCTGGTCCAGCTTTGCATTGACGGCGTTACGTGCCTCTTCTTCAGTTTGCCGCTCGGCAGATTTACTTGAAAGGGCGGCCTCACGCTTTTCTACTTCGCTGGAAAGACGTGCCCGTTCTGCTGTCAACTGTTCAATTTTATTTTCTAGAAGCTTATTATCGCCTTCGGTTTTCTCTATTGAAGTAGTAATTTCCAGTAATGCTTCGTTTGTGCGACGATACTCCAAATCAAAATTTGCGATGCGGCTTTTAAGCCCTTCGTTTGCAAGACGAGCTTCCCCAAGCAAACGTGCATCGTCTTTAAACTGCTCCATACCATGCAACAGTGTTTCCTTAATTTGAGTCAGTTCTGCGTCAATTTTATTAATCTCTTCCAAAGATATGCTTATGTGGGCACTTTTGTACTGGTCACGCAAGTCAAGATATCTTTTGGCTTCGTCTGCCTGGGTTTCCAATGGTTCAATCTGTTCTTCCAATTCTAATATAATATCATCAACACGTTCGCGGTTTTGTCGCTCTCTATCCAACTTGGACAATGCCTCGTTGCGGCGGGTTTTAAATTTACCGATACCGGCGGCTTCTTCAAATACAAGGCGCCTATCCTCGGAACGCAGGCTTAAAATTTCGTCTATTCTCCCCTGCCCTATAATAGAATATCCATCACGCCCTACTCCTGTATCCATAAATAGCATTTGAATATCCTTCAAGCGGCACAGTTCGCCATTTATGGAATATTCACTTTCGCCGGAACGATACACTCGCCTTGTTATGGTAATTTCCGGGAACTCAAGGGGAAGTTTGCCTTCCGAGTTATCTATACGCATTACAATTTCCGCATAGCCCAAAGGACGCCTATGGGCCGTACCGGCAAAAATTACATCTTCCATTTTGCCGCCGCGAAGCTGCTTTGCACTTTGCTCCCCAAGTACCCACCTTAAGGCATCTGCAATATTTGACTTACCGCTACCGTTTGGACCAACCACAGCATTAAGCCCTTTTGAAAGGTCTAACTGAGTACGATCTGCGAAAGATTTGAAACCTGAGAGCTCTAATCGTTTTAAGTACATAAAATTTCTCCAATTTGTTAGGACTATGTCTAGCATTACCTGTAGATTATGCTATAATAGGTGTAAGAACGCAAGACTCATAGCAATTTAGCTGAAAACACCAATTTTTTTGGGAAATTTTCACTAGATTGTCAAATTACTCACTACTTAGGAGGCGGTTTTATGGTAAAATTTTTAGCAGGCCTTAAAGGCGAAGGCAAAACCCGCAAACTTATCGACATGGCAAACAAAAATGTAAATGTAACAGACGGTCATTTGGTATTTATAGATGACGACAAGCGGCACATTCATGATTTGCATCGCAATATAAGGTTTGTAGAAACTGAAAAAGGGCTTTTAGCAAATTATCGCGAGTTTATAGGCTTCATTTTGGGAATCTTATCCCAAAATAACGATATTACACATATTTATGTAGATGGTTTAAGCAATATTATCAGTAATATTTGCGACATAACACCGGAAAGCGAAGATTTAATTAAACTTAAAAACCGCATGGAATTACTTTCTAAGAAAGAGAATGTCGGCTTTACAGTAACGCTACACTGTAATAAAGACGATTTACCGGAAGAAATTAAAGAAGCACTTATATAAGAACAAAATCGTGCGAAGCGCGACTTTTGTGTATGGTATAATACAGCAGTTTTCTAAGGCATGTCAAAACCTCTTGCACAGATAATACGCAAGAGGTTTTTTTCATACTCAATTTTATTTAAACGTATCCGCAACTACTTCCAATTCCTTGGGGATATCTATGTGTTGCGGGCAAATTGGCACGCATGCACCGCATTTAATACATGCATCTGCACGGTGCCCCTTTGAAATGGTCTTATACATCATGTTAGTATTCCATTCTGAACTGCCGCGTTTTAACTCGTTATAGCAAGAGAAGCTTGTGGCAATGTCGATATTAACCGGGCATTCGCTATGGCAATATTTACAAGCGGTACATGGGATACCGCCGGCTTTAGCAATTTCGTTCATTGCCTTGTCTAAAACTTCCATTTCCTCTGAAGTAAGGGGTTTTAAGTTTTGGATAGTTTTTAAATTATCTTGCAAGTCCCCTAAGTTTGACATGCCGCTAAGCAGGCAGGATACCCCCTCTAGGTTTGCGGCATATTGAATGGCCCAAGAGACAATAGAACGGTTGGGGTCAAAATCTTTTAGTAATTTTTCTGCCGGGCCCGGCAGCTTTGCTAAAGAACCGCCCCTTACAGGCTCCATTACAATAATTGGCACATTATGCTTTAGGGCTAGGGCCTGCCATTCTGCCGCAGGGCCACGCAAGTTATCTATATAGTTTTGCTGCAACTGGACAAACTCTACCTCTGGGTGTCTTTCTAATAGCCGGGCAAGGTAAGGAGTAGTTCCATGAAAGGAAAAGCCCAAATGCTTAATCAGGCCTTTCTTTTTTTGCTCCAAGCACCATTGGAATAAGCCCTTGTCTTCTATAGATTGTTCTTTGCCATCGTCCAGTGAATGCACTAGGTAAAAATCGAAATAATCAAGACCTGTACGGCGAAGAGATTCCTCAAAAATTCTTTGACAATCTTCCGGAGATTTATCAATTTGCCATGGGGGCAATTTATCTGCAATATAAAAACTATCCCGTGGGTGGCGGGTTACAAGGGTTTTGTTAAGTCTTTCTTCAGAACCACCGTATACATAGGCAGTATCAAAGTAGTTGTAACCACTATCCAGATACATGTCAATCATTTTTTCAAGCTCTGGGGTATCCGGCGGCATACGCATTGCACCAAATCCAAGTGGAGTTTTTAATGCAGGGTTTAAATAATCCAGTGCTGTCATTTTATTAATCAATCCTTTCGCATAAATTGCTGCAACCAATCATAGCACAACGACAAAGTTTTGCATATGGCCTGCTCGCAAGTGATAGCACAGGTTGGGGGCTTGTCATTATTTTATGGACATTGCATAAGTGACAAATAAATACCAGCTAAACATATTTAGCAAAACATTTGCTACAGATAAGATGACAAGAATTTTGCGGAACATTCTTTCACCTTTGCTAGCGATTAATATTATCAAAACAGCTATAAGATGGAACAATCCCAGATACATGAGAAAATATAAAAGATAAACAATGAATAGAACGGTTGGAATAAGCGTTATATTTATTCCAAGAAGAAGTGCAGGCAATATAAATACTTTATTTGATATAAGGAATATAATTGATTTTTTCTTGAAAATGCCCATATCAACACCCCCTAATATAAACTCGCTACCCAATGGCTTGATATGCGAATTGCTGTAGCTAACAATTCTACCCCGCAACTATGCTACTGAAAATCTTGACAATCAAGAAGTAGCAAGGATTTTAACTGAACACGGCGTTATGCTTATACTGCGTATATCCATTTGTTAAAATCCAAAGACAAAAACTTCTCAATATTTTCCTTGCTCACCTCATCTATATCTACAATTCTTTTTATGCTGCTACCAACCTTAACCAATGGATTTATATATCGCTTTTTTGCGGGAATGTTTACGCAGTATGTATTTGGCATTTTTTTGTCTGAAACTGAAACCGTTGATATTCTCGTAAAATTATCCCATGTTTTAGAAATTTCGTCATGAGCTTTTAACTTCTCAATTACATAACTCTCTGTTGTAAGTAAATCATCAAGCGACAAGATGTTTTTTTGAATTGCGCCACGAATCATATCTGCTAAATATTGCATTGAGAAACGGTCTTCATCCGATACAAACCAATATGAATTTATGAGGGAAACTTCAACAAATTTCCTTGCACAGTTAATCGATTTAAAACATAATTCATCAACCCTGTTTTCATTTTTCACGATGATCAAATCATTATAAATAATTGATATTTCGTGCAAGTCAATATTATGCACAATATACCCATTCCCCAGTGTGTATTCCAATCTGTCGGCGGAAAGCATAGGTGTGTTGTTATCGGCTATAGGGTATTTGCTGTAATTGCTTACATCGTTTACATTGATACCGTACTTTGTTAACAGAGTGGTAATTGATTTTGAATTTTGAATGAATGCAAGAGTATCATCTTCGGTCGATTCTTGTGTAATATAGTCCTCGTTAAGAAAATCTATTGTGTGGGCAAACACCGGTGTTGAAATATCATGGAGAAGTCCTGCTACAGTTTGTTTAATGTCTTGGGTAAAATTCCAAACAATATTTGCAACGCCAATACTGTGAATGAGTCTTGTATAATGACATTTCACATTGCGATAAATCGGAAAATCGGCATACTCACAGCCGCAGTGCATCCCTATATCAGATAGCCTTTTAATTTCGGGAGTATCTGTAAACTCTTTTATATAATCAGGTATTTTGCTTGCATATATTGAGGTATACATAAATACTCCTGTTCAAAATATAAATACTGTCACTTTTCCATTAATACAAAAAAGCACAGAAAATGAAATTACTCTGCCCATATTATACTACATAATTATGTCCATGTACTCACGTTTATCTGCATATTGTAGCAATAACTTTATCTTGAATTTTACCAATGGGAACATTAACATTTGCCATAATTGCAAGCACGCATTCTGACTTCGGAAAATAAGCCGTGCAAAAGTTAACGCCATTGTCGTAGCCATCATGCCAATAATAACGCTCTCCATTTTCTTCTGAAACAAAAACGCCAAGCCCGATATGACCTTCAATATCGTTAAATACAAATTTTGGAGCTATCATTTGCTCAAGCATATCCTTTGAAAACAGCTTGCAGCCGAACAACCCTCGCCAAAACAATTTCAAGTCATCGGCAGTTGTATAAATGCCACCGTCACCCGCCCCAATTATCGGAGTGCGATAATAGTTGGCAAACAGTTGGGCTTTTCGTGGGTCGTAATAATAGCCAATCGCTGTATTTGCAGGAAGGTCGTTAAGTGCGAAAAAACCTGTTCTTTCCATTCCAAGCGGGGCGAGTATGTTTTCTTTGATGAAGTCGGCAAATTCTGTTTTGGTTATAGCCTCAATTACAAGTGCCAACAGTATGAAGTTAGAATTTGAATAATCCATTTGCTCACCAGGCTTAAACTCAGCGGGCTTATTGATAAAAAGCGGCAAATAATCTTCGTTTTTCAACAATAGATGAGATGCGTGCTTCCGATAATATTCATCAGCTTCCTCTGCGGTGTCGTAATCGAAACAACCTGCTATGCCCGATGTATGGGTAAGCAGGTTCAATATCGTTGTTTCACGGTCAATGTTCTTCAACTCATAGGGCAAAATGTCGCATATTTTGCTGTCAAGCGACAATTTACTTTGGTCAATCAACTTGCATGCAGCAGCGGCAGTGAATAGTTTCGTACCTGAAGCTGTAGCAAATGCCGTATCCCTATTGTTTGGGAGTTTCTCTGCCCTATTCCTGTCGCCCTGCACCTTTTCAAATTGGATTCCACTGTTATCGACTATTGAAATTATGCCCGAAAAATTTTCCGCACGTTCCCAACTTGTAAATACATTTTCAAGTTTTGTTATAATATCGTTTTCAAATGGTTTAATCGTCATTTCAAGACCTCCGCCTAATATAAATACTGCTAATTTTCCATTCCTACAAAGAAAACGCAGAAAATAAAAATACTCTGCCCATATTGTACCATATAACTATGTCAATGCACTACACATGAACTTTCGTTTGATCATTTTCATATCCCACTTGAATTTTTGCACCTAACATGATAATCTAACGTACAACTGAATACAACAAAGGCATTGACGAGGAGGAGTACATTCTTTCCGAAGCACAGAGAGGGAGCGTGTTCGTAGTTTATCACGAACGGTTCGTATTAAATTGCGAACATGGTGTAAGCTCTCATGAGGGAAGTATGGAAGGTAGCCTCTGAGCTGTGAACCGAACGGACTTGTATGGCGCAAAAATTTTGCCTATTACATATTCCAGTAGGCTTCAACGGAGTTTCCACCGTTATAAGGAAAGCGGTATCGGATAGGGTTTATTTGCTTATCCCGTACCGGCAGAGTGCAGAGAGATTTTTCTCTGAATTTGGGTGGTACCACGGACAAAAGTTCGTCCCAAACGGTAATTATTTTGCTGCTTGGGGCTTTTTTGTTGCATTCAGAATAGACTTCTTGCATAACTTCAAAATTTCTATGAAGCAACAGGAGGGGCGGTGAGCGAATCAAGCATTTTCGCAGGAGATGCGCCTTGAGCGAACGATCTTGCCCCGGTCGTTGGTTGCTTGCAACCAACATGCGAATAGAAATTACAGTTGCGCAAGAAGCCCATTATAAACCACAGGAGGAATCTCTATGGAAAAGCGTTACGATTTTACTCAAACGGAAAAACAAATGCAGGAACTTTGGGAGCAAGAGCAAGTCTACCGCTTCAATAAAAACGCAGAGGGCCAACTTTACTCTATCGACACACCGCCGCCCACAGTAAGCGGGAATTTGCACATCGGACATTTATTTTCCTACACCCAAGCAGAAATGGTTGCCCGCTTCCGCCGTATGCAGGGGTATAACGTGTTCTATCCTTTTGGCTTCGACGACAATGGACTGCCTACAGAAAGACTTGTAGAGCGTGAAGAAAAAATACACGCTCATACAATGCCCCGCAGCGAATTTATTACAAAATGCCAACAGGCCACGGTAAAATACGAAAACGAATTTAAAGCATTTTGGAAATCCCTTGGTTTTTCTGTAGATTGGGAAACAGAGTACCAAACTATCAGTCCAGAAGTTCAAAAAATATCACAGGAATTATTTTTGCAGCTTGTAAAAATGGGTAAAGCATATACGAAGGAGTCCCCTGTTTTGTGGTGTACAGAATGCCAAACCTCCATAGCTCAGGCAGAGCTTGAAACCGCAGATATCGAAAGCACATTTAACTACATTCCGTTTGTAATAGATGGGGAAACCCTTGAAATTGCCACAACCCGCCCGGAATTACTATATGGCTGTGTTTGCCTGTTTGTAAACCCAGGGGATGAACGATACCAACACTATGTCGGAAAAATGGCAACAGTGCCGCTATATAACTATCAAATCCCTATATTAACCGATGAAAAAGTTGATATGAAAAAAGGAACAGGGGTAGTTATGTGCTGCACTTTTGGCGACAGTACCGATGCAGAATGGTATGCCCAACATAATTTACCCTATAGGAAAGTGATTTTACCAAACGGCAAAATTTCTGAAGATGTTCCGTTTATAGGAGGTTTACGTATTCCGGCTGCCCACAAAGAAATTATCCGTTTACTTGACGAAAAGGGCTTACTGAATAAATCCGAAGCTATCACTCATACAGTAGGTACTCATGAACGCTGCGGAAAGCCTACGGAAATAATACCATCTCGCCAATGGTATATTCATATATTAAGCCAGAAAGAGCGATTCTTAGAAGCCGCAGACGAAATTAACTGGTACCCGGCAAACATGAAAAACCGCTATATTGCGTGGGTAGAAAATTTAAAATGGGACTGGTGCATATCTCGCCAGCGTTATTTTGGCGTACCATTCCCAGTTTGGTATTGTAATGAATGCAAAACGCCTGTTTTTGCCAAAGTTGAGCAGCTACCCATAAACCCACTGGAAAATGATTATAAAGGCACTTGCCAATGCGGATGCACAAGCTTTACCCCGAAAAGCGCAGTGTTGGATACATGGGCCACATCAAGCGTCACACCGCAACTAAACGAAAGGCTTGGGCTGAAACTAACACCCATGAGCATGCGCACTCATGCCCACGAAATTATCCGCACATGGACATTTTACACAATTGTCCGCAGCCTGTATCATACGGGCAGCATCCCTTGGAAAGACCTGATGATATGCGGTTTCATTCTTGCAAAAAAGGGAGAAAAGATTAGTAAATCCAAAAGCAATAACCCCCTTGACCCCAAATATTTAATTGCAACCCATTCGGCGGATGCTCTCAGATACTGGACGGCAGGGGCACGGCTTGGGACAGACACATTTTTTTCGCCAGAGGAACTATCTATTTCCAAGCGATTTATCACAAAATTATGGAATGCTTCCAAATTTGCTATATCTCATTTACAGGATATTGATTTAACAACAATACCAAAACTTTTGCCTGTTGATGAATGGATTATCCAGCGAGTTAATGAAACTTCTGCAAAAGCTGCACAACTGCTTACAGAATATGAAATAGGCTCTGCACGCCATGAAATTGACGAATTATTTTGGAAAGATTTTTGTGACAACTACGTAGAAATTATAAAGGAGCGTTTGTATCGGCCGGATATTCACGGTATAAAAGAGCGCGCAAGCGGGCAGCATGCCGTGTATTATGCATTTCTTAATATCTTGAAGCTGTACGCCCCTTATGTCCCTCATATTACTGAATATATTTATCAAACATTCTTCCGGCAGTATGAAAATGCAAAATCCATTCACCTTACCCATTGGGGAAAGCCTTCTGCTATAAACACAGACTTAATAGAGTTTGGAGAAAAATTAAAGGATATAATTTCTGAAATGCGCAAGTATAAATCGGAGAATAATCTCTCTATGGCAACAGAAATGAATGAAATTGAAATTCGTACAGAGCCGCGCTTTGAAGAGTGGTTCCGGCATACCGCAAAAGATATACAGGCATGCTCCAGAGCTATAGAGATAAAATGGTGCATTAAATAAAGCCCCTTGCGAATATCCCACAAAACAAGTGCATAAATATGAATACTTGCATTAGTGAAGGGGGATTTTGCTTTGAAAAGCCGTGAAATAAAACGCAGACAAGGTATTGGGCGCAGGGGTAAGCCTATCAGTTTCGGGTATATCATCAAATCGCTGCCACGCTTTACAATACCTGCAATTTCCTCTGGCAAACGCCGCGCCTCGGCAATACATGTGAAAGAGCTCTTTTTTCGGCTTTGCGTAATAGCAACCATCATACTAACGTTAATGATAGTATGGCGTGTAATACGTCCAGGAGTTAATGTACGGGTAAACCCGGAAGTTGTAGCTGCTTTTCGTGTGCCCCACCAGGCCATTGGCATGCTGATAGACTACGCAGACAAATACAGCATCCCTTTTCCGGAGTTGTTTACGGTATTTAATGTAGAAAATAATTTTTTTCCAGAAAAGTCCACAACTTTTGACCTAAGGAATATTGAAAAAACGTATGTGACAAACTTCCCACGTCTTTGGAACCGCTACAACAGCCGAAGTCTTGAGCCATATGTAGAAATGTTTCGTAACCTGTTTAACGAAATAGAGACATTCCCCATCCCAAGCGGATGGTACAATCATGATGCATCTGTTATGTTTGGCAATTCTTGGGGAGTAGAGCACAATTTCCAGGGCAAAAGAATGCATATGGGCACCGCAATTATTGACCGTGAGAATATCCGCGGCCGCATACCAGTTGTAAGCATGACTGCAGGGCAAGTTGCAAATGCCGGCTGGGACAACCAGCTTGGATACTTTGTTGGAGTGGTCACCCAAAGCGGCAGTTATTACTTATACGCCCATCTAGACAGTATCGCCGCCGGGATAGAGGCCGGCAAAAATATACCGGCAGGGCAGCCCCTTGGGCAAATGGGCAATAGCGGTGGCGGGCGCAACAGCAGAAGTTTCCATGTGCATTTACATTTGGCAATTTCACCAAATGTTAGCTTTACCCGTGGACAATTTTGGATAAACCCATATCCTTTACTAAGGTATCTTGAAAACCGCCCCAACCTCTGATATAGTCATTAAACTAGGTTTTACGACAAAAAGGGGCACAGCAAAATGACAGAGTACGAGCAATATAAACAAGGACAGAAACTTTATAAAACTATCGTTATACTTTCTATTATCTGCGCCTTGCTTATTTTTTGTGCTGCCGGGCTTTACATCTATACCAGTTATTTAAGGAATATTCAAAACAATCAAGCAATCCCGACTGTTGTACAAGCAGTCAGTCCAGGTTTTCGCCAAGATGAGCAACCACTTTTGCATAGGCTTTTTTCCGATACCGAAATATCAACACAACATGCTCTCCCGATAGTATCAATTTGCTGGGATTTCGGAATATTTTACGACCCAATCACCGACAAAATTACCTTGCCATCCGGGGTTTCTGTTATGTCTGCGGAATATAATCCCGCATTTTACATACACGAAATAACATTAAGCGGCGCATACTTACCAAGACGGCACCGTCTATTTTTGGCTTACAGCTCCTTAATTGTAAGTATCACTCAAGGAGGTAATACACTAACCATACGCACACAACACCCTGCCACCGTAAATATCTGCCCGGATAATAGTTACCTTCAATTAATAAGCAAACGTGAGATATATCACACAATTGTAATAATAGACTCGGGGCATGGTGGCCTAGACACCGGTGCCAACAATGTGCTTGGCAGAAACGCCCCAAGTGAATCGGAAATTGTTTTGGCAATTACCCAAAAACTGCTTTATGTTTTTGACGAACCGGGCATACTGTTAATCCCTACCCGTACAACAAATGTGCATGTAGACAATAGCGACAGATACCGCCTAGCAAACAGAGTTGCAGATTATTTTATTTCTATCCATGCCAATGCATGCAGAAGAGACCGTAACTCCCAAGGCACCCTGACACTTTATGGCAACGCCCCAGGCAGTGCAGAACTTGCCTATGCTCTACAAACCGCTCTGGTTGACGCACTAGGAACCCGGGATAGAGGCACAGAACACGCCCCAGAATTTAGGATATTGCGGGGATCTAACGTGCCTGTGGCATTGCTGGAGTTAATGTTTATGTCAAACCCGACAGAAGCCCAACGCCTTAGCGACCCTTACACACAAATGCAGATAGCCCGCACCCTTGCTAATGTAATAAGCGGCCTAAAGGCAAGATAAAACAATGTTGGAAGAATTTTATTACAGGTATGTATAAATATTTCATTTACATCCCATACTATGACCGTAGACAAACCTACTTTACTTACCAACGCCGCCCTGCGGTCGAGGAAGGGAGGTCAGACAGTATGGACAACAAAAAAAATAATACCACCCAAAATACAAACAACACATCTAACCGAACCGAATTTGCCGACGATTTCCACAACACAAATAACAACACCAACAATACAAATAACAATACAAATTCGAAAAACAACACTAAGAACACTAAGTAATAAACAAAATACCCCTTGGATTTGCCTGTTGCATATCCAAGGGGTATTTTTGTTTCCTCTAAGAAACTGCAATTTTCTAACATACGTAAATTAGTTAATCAATTACTCCTGTGTAATGCACCCCGCCGCATTCTATATCGAATCCGCAATTTTTATAGAATTTTGCATTCTTTTCTTCAAATGTAACAGTTACTATTGAAAGGCCATACTCCACAGATTCTTCTAACAGCTTCTTTACTAACTTTGTGCCAATTCCTTTGTTCTGATAGTCTGGATGGACAATTATGTCCTCCATATACCCGTGTACGATGCCCATACCGCATACATACCCGAAACCTATTAACTCGCCGTTTTCGTTGCGTACTCCTACCCAAAAATTACATCGTTCAAACACGGCAGGGTAATCTTGCACGCCAGCTCCCCAGCCAATTTTTACACGCAAACTAGGTACTTCGTCATTTCCTATAGGCATGTTTATAATTGCTTCATACATGGATAGTTACCTCTACTCAATTTTATTTTCTACTTCAAGTCCCCTGCCAATATTATGTTTCCGCCTTCGCCAGCTATTAGAGCTATAGTATCATGAGCAATAATGCTTTACAACGAGAAATAATATTAGAGTGTTAATATAGCAACTCTAAGCAACAATCAACTGCGCCGCATACAAAAACAAGAACCCTGGTATGCCAAGCAGGCCAACAACAAGAACAGTTATAATATTAACACCAACTGCTAGTCCCATTCCGGAAAGTAGTATGTTAAGCCCCAAAATTCCCACTACACCAAGTACCATATTACGCACTACGCCAAACAGCCACCTAAACTGGCCTGTATACAGCAAGTACGCAAAAAAAACAAGGCCAAAGGCTATCATGGCCCAAATAATTATGTCCATCCCCTACCCCCTTAACTCCGGGATATCCCCGCACACTATGCCCTTCTCTTTGCACTGGTTAATGTAGTATTGATACTTTAGGTTTGCGGCTTTTAGTTCATAAATTAGACTATCTACAAGAATCGGCTCAGTTATTTGGTCGAAGCAATTATGTAGAAACTCCATATCGCTTCTTACTGCCTCCAAAGCCGCAACAATCTCTATATCCTCCTGAGACAACCGCCTGGACTTTCTGGCTTTCTTATCATGCTTTTCAACAGTTACTGTTTCATTAAACGCCTTTGCCTGCGGAGCGTATTCTACAGATTGAGTTGTGTCCGGCATTTTTTCATCTCCTTTTCAGACTACCTACTTCAATGATAGTCAGAAAAGGGTAAGTTTATTCCACCTATTGGAAAATAAATTACATCAGAGCAAACTTGCAATGACGGCATCAAAGTCCTGTGGTATAATTCATACTATTAATTATGTAAGGGAGCAGATATTTTCATGTGGATTATTTATGCGGTTTTGGCGGCAGTGTTTGCTGCTGCAACTTCTATTCTTGCCAAAATTGGGCTTGATGGGGTTAATGCAAATTTGGCAACAGCTATCCGTACAATTGTTGTGCTTGTTTTTGCCTGGGGCATCGTGTTTATGACAGGAGTACATAAAGGAATACCGGACATTGCCCCACGTTCTTGGATTTTTCTGGGGTTGTCCGGTATAGCTACGGGTGCATCATGGTTATTTTTCTTTAGGGCATTACAAATTGGTGATGTTTCCCGAGTTGTACCTATAGACAAAATAAGCGTGGTAATTACCATGGTGTTAGCGTTTCTTATTTTGGGCGAAACTATTAGTACCAAAGGGATAATAGGTGGTGTGCTTATTACTATTGGTACCCTTATTCTGGTGTTGTAAACTCCCACAAGTTAACCCAGCCATAAATATTATCCGGGGCAGGAACAGAATTTTGCAAGATGCGTGTATTTGTCAACACTGCTGAATGGCGGAAAGCCAAGCCAATCACGGGCAAATTTTCTACAAAGGCTTGCTGGAATCGGGCCACTGCTTGCATATAATCCACCTCTGTATGTGCAGTTTGAATTTCCAAGAATGCTTCCTCCAGTACGGAATCTTCCAGCCACAAACCGCCTTGAAAAAAGAACTGTGCATCCGGCACAAAGGCAAGGTTTACACCGCCTATAAACATGTCAAAATCATCGCCGCTGTCGAGCCGGGCAAAATATTCTGTATAGGGCAAAATTTCCGCACGGGCACTAATTCCAACTGCATTTATACTTGCGGCAAGCCTATGGGCAATGCTTACACGCTGGAAGTTGTCATCATTTGCAATAATTACTAAGGGATAATACAAGGGCACCGCATTCAAAAGAGCTGTTGCCCGGTCAGGGTTGTAAGTCGAACCTTGTACAATTGCTGCTGTAAAACTGTTGGGGTGAATTGGGCTTACCGCCCGTACCGCATGGTTAAGATATACGGCGTTAATAGCTTCATCAGCCTTAAAGGCATAAGCTATACCACGGCGCATATGCAAGTTTTGAAAAATCTCGCTTTGAAAGTTAAAGCCTATGAACTCGAAATACATAGCAGGAAAAATTTCATACCGCGGGTGGCGCACACTGTGGTGGCGTACCCATTCCGTCAGTGGCAAATATATAGCATCTATACGCCCTTGATCAAAGGCATACAAATCGGTTTGAGTATCCGGCAAAAATACTATCTCAATTTCCTCTATTTGCGAGAGCTGGCGGAAACTGGTTGAGTTTTGCGTCAAGGTGATATTACGCATAGGGCTGTGGGATTGAAACATAAACGCCCCATTCCCTATTGGATTCATATTATTGACACTTGAAGGATTAGTTTGATTTTGATAGTGGTGCCGCGGGATTATAGGGAAGTTAAGGCAAAGCCCCGCAACCGGGGAAGCATGGTGAAAATGAACTTGCACCGTTCGGGTGTTGATACGAGTTATGCTTGCAATATTTCTTACATTGTTGCGGTATATGGCATTAGCAGGAGCATTGCGCAACTTTTCCACAGAAAAAATCAAATCGTCGGACGTTACGGGTCTGCCGTCATGCCAAAAAGCGTCGTTGCGTATTGCAAGACGTGCACTGGAAAAGTCCGGCATCATTTCTATTTCTGCAAGGTGGCTTGTAGGGCGCAAGTTTTCGTCAAGTATTATTAAAGGCTCGAAAATAAGTCGCAAAATTCTGGATACTGTTATATCTTCGTTAAGCAGCGGATTTAAGGTCATGGGGTGCCGCATAGAAAGGCGCAGGACACTGTCTGCCTCCAATGGAGCTGCCGTTGCTATCGGGATATTTACTGGGGTTGGGTCTGTATCGTATTCCTCATAAATTTCCGGATCGGATAAGCGTTGGGGTGTGCCGGAAGGGTCTATTAAAAACTGATTTGCACCGCAGGCAGTCACCAAAAATAAGAGTAGTATAAGGGCGAACTTTTTCATGCTGGTTTCCTTTCAAAAGTGAGACATTATCTTCGGTGCAATGCAAGTAAAACTCTATAAATTTGTTGAAACAGCCGAACTCGGTTTAAATAATTATATGTTTCGGGAAATGGAATTGAATCAAGAGTTTGTCCGTCTTGGGATACTTCCGGGTCTGCAAGCCATATGTCTACCCTTCCAAGGCCGGCGTTGTACGCGGCTAAAGTTAAGTCTAAATTACCATTGTAGCGGGTTTTCAGCCAGTTTAAGTAAAATGTACCCAAAGCGATATTTACTTCCGGTATCCAAACATGGCTCGGTTCAAAGTCATACATAGCCATTCGCTCGGCGATATCTGCCGCAGTTGATGGCATAAGCTGCATCAACCCTTGTGCCCCTGCATGGGACTGGGCTTGGCTGTTAAAGCTGCTTTCTGCCATAATAACCGCCAGTACAAATGATACTTCAAGCTCATCTGCATTGGCCTCTATAGCATCCAAGTATTTGATTGGGAAACGCATACGTACAGCCATAAACATTGCAACAACGCAGAGTAAAGCAATAATTATAAAAACAAAAAATTTTTTCATGCAAGCATTATGTTCCTTTCAACTACCTGTCGAAGGCTTACTATGTCTGAATTGTTTTCGATAATAGCATGAGCATAAGGGCGCAAAAAGTCGTCCCCGGTGCGGCTTTTAAGGCGACGCACAGCAGTTTCCCGGTCTATTCCGTCACGGGACTGTATGCGCTGCAGACGAATATCATTGTCGGCGGTTACAAGCCAAACCCAATGACAAATTTTGTGCATCCCGGATTCTATCAAAAGAGGCGCATCAATTACCGAAAATGGGAAGCCTACTGCCTGGGCCAGCAATTCATGTGTTTTGGCTATTACCTCTGGGTGGATAATTGATTCTAAAACCGCGAGCTTTTTCCGGTTACCAAAAACTTTGGCTCCAAGGGCTTTTCGGTTTATTTCGCCGCTGCAATCTAAAACTTCTTTACCAAAGTTGTCTAAGACTTTATCATATGCGGGCTGCCCTTTAAGCATTACTTCATGGGCTAGTTTGTCTGCGCAAATTACAAAACCGCCAAAAATTTCTGACAAAAGTGCAGTAACGGTACTTGTGCCGCTTCCCGTTATGCCTGTTACACCAATGATTTTATTATTTTGTGTCATACCAACTGTCACCTACACTTACATCTGCAACCAACGGCACATCTAGTTTTACGGCATTTTCCATTTCATCTTTTAGTATATGCGTCACCTTTTCAATTTCTGATTGAGGAACTTCCAGTAAGAGCTCATCGTGTACCTGTAAAATCAGTTTGGCTTCAAGAGCTTCTTTTTGCAAACGGCGGGCCACATTTACCATTGCAATTTTTATAATATCTGCCGCACTTCCTTGAATAGGCATGTTCATTGCCACTCTTTCGCCAAAAGCTCGGGTGTTAAAATTAGGGGACCTTAACTCCGGCATGGCACGACGGCGGTTGTAAATTGTAGCGACATAACCGTTGGTTTTTGCATTTTCAATTGTTGTGTCAAGGTAGTGTTTTACGCCTGGGTATTTTTTAAAATAGCTGTGAATATACAATTCCGCTTCTTTTACAGAAATTTTTAAATCTTCGCTTAAACCAAATGCGCCCATACCATATATGATACCAAAGTTTACAGACTTGGCATTGCTGCGCTGTTCGGGCATTACATCTTCGGGGGCTATGCCCAGCACTTGCGAAGCGGTAAGCCTATGAATGTCCTGGTTTTGACGGAATGCGTTGATCAAGGTTTCGTCCCCGGACATATGGGCAAGAAGGCGAAGCTCGATTTGGCTGTAGTCTGCATCTACAAACACAGCCCCTTCCTGTGGGACAAAAGTCTTGCGAAGCTCACGCCCAAGGGGCACTCTTATGGGGATGTTTTGTAAATTGGGTTCTGCGCTGGACAACCGCCCCGTTGCCGTAAGGGCTTGGTTAAAAGTGGAGTGAATCCGGGATGTGACTGGGTTTATCAGTGGCATCAAGCCTTCCACATATGTGGACTTTAACTTGGAATGCGCGCGATACTCCAGCACCAAGGGGACTATTGGATGTTTATCTGCCAACTTTTCTAATACGTCTGCGGCGGTGGAATAACCTTGGGTGGTTTTTTTACCGCCTTTAAGGCCCAGCTTTTCAAAAAGGATTACGCCCATTTGCGCCGGGGAATTAATATTAAACTCCTCCCCGGCAAGATCGTAAATTGCAGCGGTTAGCTGTAAAATACGCTGGTTTAATATATCGCCGTAATCGGAAAGGGTTGCTCGGTCTACTTTTATACCCGCAATTTCCATGTTAAGAAGAGTTTCTGCCACAGGAATTTCCATTTGACTGTACAGGTCTGACTGGTTGCTGTCTACTAATGCCTCTTCCAGAATTGGCTTTATGCGAAGCAGAGCATCCGCAACACTTGCGGCATATTTCGCTGCTGTTTCTATAGGAATATCCTTTGCAGCACGGCGGTCTTTGCCCCGCTTACCTTTATTGTCAAGAATATCCTCAAAAGTTGGCAAAGTTTCTTGTAGATAAGTTGCGGCGACATCTGACGGGGTGCGGTTTGGGGCCAGTGGATCTAAAACGTAGGCGGCTAACATAACGTCAAGAGAAGAAGTATCCGAAGAAAACCCTTTTAGATTTATACCGCAGGCTTGCAGCCGTCGTCCTTCGCTTTTAAAATCATAAATACATTTTGGCGATTCTGACTCCAGCCACAATTTTGCCATTTCTAAAAGATCTGCCTCGCAAATGCCCGGCCTGGAAAACAGTGACAGTTCCCCGGAGTCTGTTGCTATATATTTTGCTTCCCCCTGTACCAAAGCCAATCCCATACCTACTAATTTCGCATCGTCCCAAATGGGGCAAATGGCTGTTAACTGACCGGAACTGGTAAGCATATCAAAGGTTTTTTTTGTGTTTTCATGGTCTTGAATTATTTCATAGGTCAGTTGGCGTGCCGGCGGTTTTTGGTCTCCGTCGGCGGATTCGAAACGCTTGAATAAAGTTTTAAGCTCCAGCCGTCTTATTTCCGCCTGGGCCTCTGCATTCCACATTTGTATTGGAGGCTGTAGGCATAATTCTACCGGGGCGTTCTGCACAATTGTTACCAGCATTCTGCTTAAAAGTGCCTGATCTTTAAATTCAGCCAAATTTTCTGACGCTTTTTTTGGCTTGATGTCATTTACGTTTTCTAGGGCCGCTTCCAAGGAACCATAAGTGGAAATTATTTTTGTTGCCGTTACCTCGCCAATGCCCGGTACCCCCGGTACATTGTCGGAAGCATCTCCCATCAACGCTTTAACATCGATAAAGGCCTTAGGCAACACACCATATTTAGCCAAAACATCGGCAGCATAATAATCTTCCACTTCAGTTTTGCCCGCTTTTGTTTTAGGTAAACGGATTCGTACAGTATCTGAGGCAAGCTGCAAAAGATCCCGGTCGCCGGAAATTATAACAGGCTCTATCCCCTGTGCTACAGCTTTAGCAGTTAAAGTACCAATTACGTCGTCCGCTTCAAAACCGGGGCATTCCGCCATGTTTATTTGCATTTTTTCAAGCAAGTTTTTCAAAGTAGGAACCTGGGCGCGCAGTTCATCGGGCATTCCTTTACGGGTACCTTTGTATGCACCGTATTGCTCGTGCCTGAATGTTGGCTGGGGCAAGTCAAAGGCCACAGTTATATAATCCGGCTTTTCCTCGTCGCAAAAACGGAAAAATATATTCATGAAGCCAAATACCGCATTTGTATACTCGCCATCCTTTGTGGAAAGCATGGGTATGGCATAAAACGCACGGTTTAATATACTAAAACCGTCGATTAGTAAAATTTTACGTGGCATAGAAGTCCTCGTTTCTGGGATAAGCTTAGAGAATGTTAGAGGTATTATATCACGAGAAAGTTCGAAAAAAAATCAAATCTTTACGGGATGCAGATAGGCTTGCCTTTATCCGTTGCTTTCCATGAACACTTTCAATTTTGGTCTAACTGATCTTTAAGTCCAAAACGCAAACATTGCATTTATTTACTTTTTTATGTACAATTTTGCGAAAGGAGGTTATATTCACATGGTTCAGTTAAATAACGATTGGGACGCGCTTCTGGCTGATGAATTTAATCAGGAATATTATCAGAATCTACGTCGGTTTTTAAAGGTAGCATATTCGACAAAAACTATTTTCCCAAATATGTATGATATTTTCAACGCACTTAAACTTACCCCATATGCCAATGTTAAAGCCGTTATTGTAGGGCAAGACCCCTACATAAACCAGGGCGAAGCCCATGGTTTGTCTTTTTCTGTTTGCCCGGGCATAAAAACACCTCCATCATTGGCAAATATTTTTAAGGAGCTGTCTATAGACCTTGGCTGTGCAATTCCCAATAACGGGCATTTAGTACACTGGGCAGCACAGGGGGTTTTACTTTTAAACACTGTTCTTACAGTTGAAGCAAAAAAAAGCCGTTCCCATGCCGGGCAAGGCTGGGAACGGTTTACGAATTATATACTTGAACTTTTAAATAAGCGTAAAATTCCTATGGCCTTTTTACTTTGGGGACGTGATGCCCAAGCAAAAGGGCAGATAATAGACAACCCTGCCCATTTAATTTTACAGGCTGCCCACCCCAGCCCATTAGCAGGTGGAAAATTTTTCGGTTGCAAGCATTTTTCTAAAACTAACGCATTTTTAGAAAAAAATGACCTGGAGCCTATCGACTGGCAGATACCAAATCTGTAAAAAGCCAACGTCTTATTAATTGCCTGATACTGTATCTGTGAAAAGCCATCGTTTAAAAACCCGCTCCATCATTTTTTCGGCGGTGGCACGGCTAACTTCTTCCGGCACAATTAATTGGCTGCGTCCAACTTCTTCCCCTTCCCAGGTGTAAATAACCTCACCGGCAAGTTGACCCGCTTCTACTGGGGCAGTTAGGGCTTCGTTTATTACTACTTCGCCGGACAGCTCTACATGTTTACCTTTAGGCGCAACCATATTGGTCTGCTCTTTAATAACAACAGGGGAATTTTCTATACTGCCTTTATATATTTTGATTTCCCCCATTGGTGTGCCTGCTTCTTCTTTTGCAATAAGGGCGAAGTTGGCATATCCAAAATCCAATAGCTTCATTGCAGAGTCGAAGCGCACGCCCGGGTCAGGTGCCCCCAAAATAACAGAGATAAGCTGCATTCCTTCCCGCTCCGCAGTTGCAGAAATGCAATATAAAGCTTCCCCTGTGGACCCGGTTTTTAATCCCGTAGCCCCGGAATAGTTGCGAATCAGTTTATTTGTATTTGTAAGCCCAAAATCTTCTTCGCCCCGGGCTGTTTTGTGTGTGATTTTATCCAGTCTTGTTTTTGCATATTTAAATACCTCCGGGTATTTTAAAATAAGCTCTCGCGACATTATGGCGATATCATGGGCTGTTGTAAGGTGACCCGGGGCATCTAACCCGCTCGGGTTAATAAAGTTTGTGTTAACCATACCCAGGGCCCTTGCTTTGTTATTCATAGCTGTAACAAATGCGTCCTCACTGCCGGACACAAATTCTGCCATAGCAACGGATGCATCATTGGCAGACGCAATAACAATAGACTTTACCAAATCCCTAACTGTCTGCTGCTCCCCTTCTTCCAAAAATATTTGCGAACCTCCCATGGAAGCCGCATGAGCACTTGCGGTAACAACGTCATCCCATTTAATACGTTCCTGGTCTAAAGCTTCGTAAATAAGCAGCATTGTCATAACTTTAGTTACACTGGCTGGGGCAAGTTTTTCGTGTGGGTTATGCTCATGTAAAATTTTGCCTGTCTCCGCTTCCATTAACAGGCTTGACTTGGCATCTACTAAAATGCCTTTGGCATATGCCGGGCTACTAAAACAGGCAAATAAAACCAAGGCGCAAAAACTGCAAAATATTCGTTTTAACATAAAAAAGTCCTTCCTAATCTTTTGTAATAATTAGGGTGGACTTTTTTGAAAAATTTATGCAATCTTGTATTTTATTTATAAGACTATCTACCTGAACGGTTCCGCCACTCACGTAGGAAGCTAGGCGTTTTTATACCTTCATTCTCGTCAATAAGATCAAAATCCGGGCCGGTATATTCCGATAAAACATCCGACTCTTTTCTTATGGGTTGAATTTCTGGCGGGTCATCACTACCCCTAACTGTAAAAGAGACTGTCTCCGGCTGGGATGGAACTGTTTGAACAACTTCTTCCTCTTCTATATCTTCTATACCGGTTGCTACAATAGTAACCATAACTTCGTCTTTAAAATCTTCGTTAATGGTTGTACCAAATATAATAACAGCTTCTGGGTTAAGTGTCTTTTTAACTTCGGAAGCGGCGTTGCGAATGGCTTTAAGAGCCATATTGCTATCGCCGGTAAATGCAATAAGAATATATCTTGCACCTCTTGTAGTAGTCTCTAACAGTGGACTGCTAAGAGCTTCCGAGGTAGCATTTTCAATTTTATTTTTACCTGACGCACGCCCTACACCCATGTGGGCAAGGCCTTTGTCTTTCATAACAGTTTCAACATCGGCAAAGTCCAGATTAATTAAGCCATCATCTAAAATTACACCAGAGATACCCGCAACACCCTGACGCAAAACTTCGTCAGCCATACGGAAGGAATCTTCCACAGTAGCGTCATCATCAATAATGGAATCTAACCTGTCGTTGGGTACAACAACAATTGTATCCACGTTTTGCTTAAGGTCTTCGATACCGGCCTCTGCATTGCGCATACGTGATATACCTTCGAACTCAAAAGGCTTTGTTACAACACCAACAGTAAGTATCCCCATTTCCCGGGCAATACCTGCTATAACAGGTGCAGCACCTGTACCTGTTCCGCCACCCATTCCGGCAGTAATAAACAGGAGGTTAGTGTCACTGCCAATGGCATTGACCAAAATCTCGCGAGACTCTTCTGCGGCACGCTTTCCAATTTCCGGTTTACTGCCTGCACCCAAACCACGGGTTAACTTTTCGCCCAATTGAATACGAACAGCGGCCTTGGACTTTGCAAGAGCCTTGCTGTCTGTGTTTGCAGAAATAAATTCTACATCTGAAATTCCATCTGCAATCATACGATCTACAGCATTACCGCCGCCGCCGCCTACGCCAATTACTTTAATCTTAGCCTTTAACTCATGTGTATTATCAATATCTATCAAAGGAATATCCTCCTTATAGAGTATAATTTCAGAAAATTTTACAAAAATGTTTATTACATATAATACAATGCTTATTCAATTAGCGCAAGTACTTTATTGCAGTGGATTAAGAAAAAATTCTGATCTCGATTCCCGTATGTCAATAATGCCCCTCATTCTGCCAGCATCTGGTAATCTATTGAGTACTTCTACAATAGCTCTAACTTTTTCATCTGCGTCTGCGTCTCCACCAACATGGAACTCTAAGTAATTTACCAGAATACGAATGTTATCCGGGTCCGATACATTTATATGCGAGATATTGTGTATGAGATCATAATTAATAAGCAACTGAGTGTATAATACTACACTGTCAAAATCTGTTGCGTTTGATACGTCTAAAATTTCGCCACGCTGAAAGCGGGTAAATTGCAGCCCTACTAAAAGAGGTAGTGTCTCTCTAAAATATGTTCTTACATCTAAAACTCGTCCAAAATCGTCTAATACAAGAACATTTTCCATGTGCATAACATAAGCACTGGGCCGCCGTTCAAATACGGTGACGTATAAGTGCCCAGGCAAATCACGCCTAAAGCTTACATCCCCAATGTATAAGTTACCCATAATCCGCCTGCGCGCATTTCTTGTGTTAAGTAACAGGATATTGCTTGAGCTGCTTACGCCAAGTCTCTCTTTAATATCTGACGTGCTAATTCGATTATTGCCCTGTATGACTACTTCCTGAATATGAAATAGTGGAGACACTAAAATTAACACTGCAGTTAACACAACACTACAAAGGACAAGGGCAATAATAAATTTTTTATCTTTGAAATTCATTGTCCCGGCCTAAATTTGTCGCACCAAGCCATAAAGCGGTCTTTGTGCAGGTTTGCCCATTCTTTATATACAAGATACTTCTTACCGCCAAATTCAAAAGCCTCTCTCCAGTATTTCACTTTGCCATTTAGTATTCGTTGTTCCCGCAAATCAACTAGAGGGTTAATTTCACGAAGTATTGGGGCACGGACACCAAATGTCGCCAGCGAGTAACCCCGGGTAGCTAACTGGTTAATTTCGTCAGTAGGTAATATATTTGCAGCAGACAATTCTTCAAAATTGCTTTTAACAAATTTACGAACAGTACCCTCTTCCACCACAGTCTCTTTTTCTGGCTGGGTGTCTGATTTTTTTGTTTTTCGTCCAGATGCCGGTTTCGTCGGTTTACGCTCTTTCTTTGGCTTAGGCACCTCTTGCTTTTGAACAGTGTACACAAAAGGAGTATCAACCGAAACATTGAACACAGAATTATAGCGTTCCCCTTCGGATGTTACTATAAGCAGACCGTTTACATCATCTATAATTTTTCCGTTTGCAGCCTCTGCCGCCGCCCGCGAAGCCATTAAAACAACATTATCTGCAACAGAGTAAGTGCAGTACGGACTGCCGGAAAGCATAAAGCGCATAAACTCTCCTATACCCCTAAACCCAAGAGACCGCACTTTAAAAGCCGGTAAGTAATGGCTGATATAGTTTGCAAAAATAGAAATTTCTAACCCTGGCAAGTCTTTTGTATCGTCTACAAATAGAGCTTCAACCATTTGGCGTACCATATTCATGATACCAGATGTATCCCCAATATCTTGCGGAGGTTCTATATTTGATGCTAATAAAATTTCTGTATATTTTGTTTTGGGTAATGCTACGGTTTTCTTTTTAGAAGTCTTTTTTTCCGGTTTATCTACAACTACAGAATCTACGGTTTTAACCGGTGCGACTTTGTCATTTCTTTTTGTTGATGTTATAATAATAGATTCGTCTGCTTTTTCCAAGGCGATAAAAGAATCGCAGGAATTGCGAAAAATTGAATTTGCAATTTTATCGAAGCTGCAGCCGATTACACGCTTGCCGTGTTCATGAAGCTTTTTTGACAAAAACGCAAAAATACCGTCACCGGAAGCTATAACAAAGTTGCTGATTTCCGGCCGCCTTGCGGCAAGATCTACAGCATCTATTATAAGACATACGTCTGCGGCATTCTTTACCTTATCGTTCTGATTTGTGTTAAATATTTGAATAGGCTCGATACCCACCTGAAGGACAGAGTTTCTTAAATTTCTACACATTGGCACAGCCCAATCTGCATAGGCCCGCTGTATAGAAACCCCGCTGACGCCATCCATTTCAAGTACTCGTCTGTATATTTCATCTAAATGCAAGCCAATGTTGGTCTTGCCATTGAATATCCCTAGCAAATTTTCGATATCGTAAAAAATTGCGGTGTTACTTGCCATACAAAAACTCCTTTAAAAATAATAGCGTACGTCATAAAGATACGCTATTATACCATGCAGGAATGTAATTATAAACAATTTTCGGTAGTTACGAGAAAAAAATTTGTTTATCTACCCATCTCGAAAATTTTTTGTAATGTATTAAGATACAGTGCCTTGCTATCCCGTGACTTTGCAAATTTATACCATTCTACTAGCCTGTATCCGAACAAAAGCAAAATAAACTCACGAATGCAATTATCTGCTATATGGGAAATATCTACATACTCGGAAAAGCCTTTATAATATGCCGGGACGCATTTCTGATAAATTTCTACCATATTGTCAACATCGGCTTCGTCTGCTATAAGGCTGGCGAGGTCTTCGCCCATGTGACCCCAGCCGGCGGTATCCCAGTCGATAAGAACTATTTTACCCTTTTGATAAAAAATATTTGTTACCCAAAAATCTCTGTGGCATAGCACAATGGGTAATTTTTCTATGCGGCTCCACATTTCGTCGGAGTTTTCATCCACATCTATTAGCATTTGGCAAATATGCCTGGGTAGTTCGCAGTTGTCGTGGCGGATATAATCGTAAACTTCATGCCATGAACGATAATGTAAATAGAAATTTTTTGTATATGTGACTTGGCTAAGATTAGTCAAACTTTGCAATACAGCCGGTTGTACCGCGTATAATTTACCCTGAAACCGACCTAATTCATAGGCTGCCCGCTCGTACATATCAACTGATAAATCCAAACCGGATACGCCTTCGATATATTCCATCCACAGTAGGGTTTCTGTTTCTTCTTCATTAACTTCTGCATGGTAACAAACAGGCCAGCGAAATGTGTCCGATAACAATGTACCAAAGTCAGACATATAAAAGTCATACTCCTTGCGCCAAGAACCCAGATCCCAATAACGCTCCCATTTTTTTGTGCTTTTTATAACGATATTATAGGGCAGTTTTTCGCCATTAGAAGTCTCAGCTGTGCCCGAAATAAGCTGTACATCACCTATTGTACCGCCCTGCAGCTGCTTAGTTTGATAGTCTGTTGAAATTATTTTTTTGTTAAACATTGTTGCTAAGACTTGTGTTAGTGTTTCATCCTTTACTGTCATTCCTTCTATCAGCCTCCTGTTATTTTACGAATTTACTCATTTTCATCCTTGTTAATATCATTCGATAGATGCTCCCACATTTCCTTTACAATTTCATCGGGACTAGCGGCATCTGTGCCAACCAATACAATATTGTCGGTTTCTTTCATACGTTCAATTGCCGACATAAATTGCTTGTATATACGTTCTAACTCATTCGTTGTTTCGTAAATACTCTTGATCTCGCCTCTATTCTCTATGCGTCTCATACATTCTTCCGGGGTTATATTTAAAAAAAACGTAATATCTGGCGGGCACAGTTTCATTGCCGGTTTGTTGCAATACACAACAAAGTCTAAACTTTGGTCGTTATAACTTTGATACGCCATATTAGAGTAATAATACCTGTCACATACAACATAATTGTGCATCAAATTGGGCGCAATTTCATTGTGGATATGTTCAATTCTATCTGCGGCAAATAATAAAGCCATAGCTTCATACGGGGCCCGTTCGTCCTTACCGGTTAAAAATGAACGTATTTGCTTTCCAATGGGTTTATGGGTTGGTTCATATGTGTGATAGCATGGCAAACCATTATTAATAAAGCGTTTTTGCAAAAGTTTACTTACAGTGGTTTTTCCGCTGCCATCTAATCCTTCTATTACAATGAATTTTTTCATTGCTAATTCATGCCTCCTTCGTCGACGGAATAAAGCAAATATTTCATACTTCCCACTCTTTCCATATATCCGGTTGATAACCAACCGTCGCTTTTTTACCATTGCGCACAATTGGGGTCTTAAACATGCCGGGGCTGTCCATCAACCGCTCTTCGAGGTCGTTATTAGCAAGGTACTTTATATGCTGACGTTCATACTCTGCTGAATTTTCGTCTATCAAAACATCTATACCGCCAAGGGCAGACTTTACACTTCGAAATTCGCCTTTGCTCATCCCGTACTTGATTATGTCTATAAGCTGATATTTTATTCTACGCTCTTTAAAATACCGCTCTGCTTTTTTTGTGTCAAAACATTTAGACTTGCCAAAAATTTGTATGTTCACGATAGTTCTCCTGTTTGTAAATATTTGTGGTGGTTTTCTTAACCTTCTTCATGTCCTTTCTTTCATAATACAGTACATTCAATAATCCGGCAACACTGTACAGTAAGTCTGGAGTGGTCATGGCACTGATTACAAGGTCTTCGGTTGCAATACAAAAGTGTGCTGCCTGACATGAATTGCAAATTACTATATGACAGTACTAAACCGTGAAAATTCAAAATCGTGATATTATCTTTCTTTCCATTACCGACATAATTAACAAAAAGTATTCATAAATATAGAACAAATTCCATCAATTTTGTGCTTTATGTGAAAGTCGCTATTGTATTTTTAGCGTATTTTGTGTAAAATAATTGCAATAAAAATCATATTATGGAGGTGCGATTTGAAAAAGAAATTGCTATTTATCACACTTGTTGTTTTGGCTCTGGCGGTGTTTTCAGCCTGTAACAGAGACGGCGATGGAGCCGCAGGAGGCACGACACTATCCCCTGACAATCCTGTAACATGGACTATGATGATTGTCACCAACAACATGGCTCCCGCAGCCGACAACGTAATTTTGGCAGCAATGCGCGAACGCTTGGGCGTAAACCTTGTTTTCGACCTGGTACCCGTCGACATGCAAGACCAGCGCATAGCCGCAATGCTTGCCGCCGGAGCCGAACTACCAGACTTCATTGGCGTAACCCAGCTAGATGCCCACATGACCGCAGCCGGTGCACTTCTTCGTCTTGACCCATTCTTAGACAGTGGTCAGTTTCCACGTCTGTATGAGCATCACGCCCCCTACCGCGGAAGACTTTCCTTCAGAGGTGGCGATGTAGAAGACGGACTTTACCAGATGGCCGTTTGGAACAGATTTTATACCGATGCGCAAGGTGGCGGACCGATTATGGGCCCAAGCCATGGTGGCACAGGGTTCTGGATTCAAAAATCCGTATTGGAATACCATGGTTTCCCAGACTTGAGCAACATGACACTAGAGCACTACTTCAGCATGATTGAAGCTTACATGCAATCCAACCCCACCATTGACGGTATGCCTACCATAGGTTTTACTTTCCCAATGCTTGGACGCGTATGGGGTATGACCAATCCGCCACAGTTTTTGGCAGGGCACCCCAACAACGGCGAAGTAATTGTAGAAAACGGCATAGCCACAATCTATCATACCAGTGCGTACGCCGAGTATTATTGGAGTACACTTAACGAGATGTTCCATCGTGGCATAGTAGACCCGGAAAGCTGGACTCGTACGCATGACGAATATCAAGCAGCACTCGCTTCAGGCCGTGTACTTGGTTTCCACGACCAAGGCTGGGCATTTGGCACACCAAGAAGTGCTCTTATTGAAGCTGGGCGCTACGAGCGTACATGGGTAGCAACAATGCCGGTTATGCGTCCGGGAACCACCCCTTGGTACGCAGACAGGCCGGTGCTTAACGTAAACCAAGGATTTGGTCTTCCTGTAACTTCTGATAACCCAGAACTGAAGCTTTTGTTCCTAGAAACACTTTTGGAGCCTGAATGGCAAAAACTCTTTACATGGGGCAGAGAAGGTATAGACTATCATGTAGATGCAGACGGTATGTTCTACCGCACACCTGAGCAACGCCGTAATGCAGATGAAGCTATTTGGCGTTTAAGCAACCGTTTGGAAGTACTTTGGGATATTATGCCTAAAATCCAAGGCTCCTTGCCTTGTGGTAATGCCTATACCCCGGGCAACCAGCCAAGAGAGTTCTACGAAGGTTTAAGCGACTATTTCCGTCACTTCTTGGCAAGTTACAACAAGCAAACCTGGACACAATTCGCTAACGAACCACCATCCAACCCGCCGTACTATCCTGCATGGCAAGCACCAATTCCCGGTGGAACACCCGCCTCGGAAGCTGCTGCACAGATACAAGACATTCTGCCAAGATTGGTACCAGGTCTTATTTCCGCACCAGTGGGAGAATTTGGCACACGTTGGCAGGACTTTATAGACGAATTTGCATTGGTTAACACTGATGCATTAGAAACGCAAATACAAGAATTTATTGATGACCGCATCGCAAGGGCACAATAAATTTGGGATAATATGGTGCCGTCCGGCCACGATTCGGACGGCACCTGCTATTAATTTTCAAAGATAGGGGCACTAGAATGACACAGGCAACAAACCCCTTAAAAAAACGCCGCAAGAAATCGATATGGCGACAATGGCAGCTTATGCTTATGAGCATCCCTGCGCTGCTTTATGTAATTTTGTTTGCATATGTTCCTCTTGGCGGCTGGATAATGGCCTTTCAAAACTTCCGGCCTCGTTTTGGTTTAGGTCCCATTCAAAACATAATACAAGCCGAGTGGGTAGGACTGCACCATTTCAGAGTATTGCTGGACACGTCCGGGCACACTGGCGCACGTTTCATCCGCGCCTTAACCAACACGGTCGGTCAATCTTTACTTACGTTAGTGGTTGGATTTATATGCGCTATAGTATTATCACTTATGCTGCATGAAGTAAGGCAGACCGGCATAAAACGCTTTATACAAAACATACTATATCTTCCCCACTTCCTAAGTTGGATGATTGTTACCGTTTTGGTTTCTATGGCACTGGCACTGCCGGTTTCCGGCGGGATTATCAACGATGTTCTATTGACCCTTAGAATAATACGTGAGCCAATTCAATTTTTGGCAGAGCCACGGCTTTTTTGGGGGATTGTAGCCGGTGCCAACTTGTGGCGCAGCCTTGGGTGGAACACGATAATTTATATGTCGGCAATGACCGCAATTGACCCCAACATGTACGAGGCGGCATCTATAGACGGGGCAAGCCGTTATCGCAAAATGTGGCACATCACCTTGGCTTCCATTAGGCCAACTATCATACTTTTAATTATCATGAACATTGGATGGCTATTAGCCAGCGGATTTGAAATACAGTTCTTCCTTGGCAGCGGCCCTGCCATTGCCCGAGCGGAAAATATTGATATATTCGTGCTACGCTTTGGTATAGAACAGCACAATTTTGGCCTTGCTACCGCCGCCGGGGTTTTCCGAACCGGCGTTAGTATAATGCTTCTTCTTTTGGCAAATTTAATTTCCAAGCTGATGAAGCAAGAGACATTGTTTTAGGAGGGTAGATAAAATGACTGACATGGACAAAAAAATGAATACCCTCAAACCAAGAAGACGTATCCAGGTGGAACCTATTATCTTCCACACGATTAATTTTACACTGCTGGGGCTACTATGTGTAATAATGCTTTACCCCATGCTTAACACTGTAGCACTTTCCTTTAACGATGGGCTTGATGCAGTAAGAGGCGGAGTACGTTTATGGCCTCGCAGTTTCACATTAAATAATTATGAAACATTGTTTAGAGTGCCCACTGTTTTTCCGGCATTTCGCATTTCAATTATCAGGGTAATAATGACGATAATCACTAACCTTGTTGTCACATCCATGCTGGCTTATGCTATAAGCCGTCCCGAGTACAAGTTCCGAAAGCCTATTGCACTTATTATTGTATTAACTATGTACTTTAACGCTGGGCTTATTCCACACTTTATTTTGCGGCAAAGCCTGGGGCTGCTTAACACCTTTGCTGTGCTATGGGTTCCCAATATGATTGGGGCGTTCAACCTTATTATAGTCCGCACTTACATTAAAAGCCTTCCTGAGTCCTTGGTGGAATCTGCACGGCTGGACGGCGCAGGGGATTTTCTCATATTTTTGCGAGTAATTTTGCCCTTGTGCAAGCCTGTGCTTGCCACCGTCACGCTGTTTGTGGCGGTAGGTGCCTGGAACGAGTGGTTTGATGCCTTTATTTACAACTCCAATAGGCCAGACCTTGAAGTGCTGCAAGGAGTACTACGACAATTCTTGGCGGCAGCGATGGCACACGCCGCAGGCGGTGGCGGTGGTCATGCAGCCGCAGCCGCAGCCGCAGCCGGGGCTCCAGTAATGGCTACCCCCCTAACCCTGCGGGCAGCCATTACCGTATTTACGGCTCTCCCCATTCTGATGGTATTTCCATTCTTGCAGCGGTACATCATACATGGCATGACTCTGGGTGGCGTGAAGGAGTAGTATACGTAAGGTATTTATAGAAAAAAGCGGCTATTAGCGTAAGCAATAGCCGCTTTTTATGTTTTAGGTAATTGCCGCCGATATGGCTAGCGAAACAATTTCACAATTTTCTAGAAAAAAGAGTATGCTGCAACAATACCAACAATTGTAATAGAAACTGTAGCTACCAATTTAAACATTGTGTTTAGGGATGGTCCGCTTGTGTCTTTAAATGGGTCGCCAATGGTGTCACCAATAACAGCTGCTTTATGGTTTTCCGAACCTTTTCCGCCATATTCGCCGCCCTCGATATATTTTTTTGCGTTATCCCAGGCACCACCCGCGTTGTTCATAAATACTGCAACAAGGAAACCTACAACAGTAGCACCGCCAATAAAGCCTACAACACCTTCTACACCAAAAATCATACCTGTGATTATTGGTAAGATAACGGCAAGCAATGTTGGTGCAACCATTGCACGTAAAGCACCTCTTGTACAAAGGTCTACACAGGCAGCATAGTCGGGGTCAGCTTTTTCTTCCATTATGCCAGCTATTTCTCTAAACTGACGGCGTACTTCTACAACAATGGCTTGGGCCGCACGTTGTACAGCGCTCATTGTTAATGCGGAAAAGGCAAACACTAACATGGCACCAAGGAATACACCAATAAGAACGGATGGGTTATTAAGGCTTAAATCAAGACCATAGAATATTTCGCCCCTAGCTTCTCTAACTTCACGCACATGCCTAGTGGCAATGTTTATATAAGAAACCAGTAATGCCAAAGATGTTAACGCCGCAGAACCTACAGCAAAACCTTTACCTGTAGCGGCAGTTGTATTGCCCAAAGAGTCAAGTGCATCTGTACGTTCACGGACTTCTGGTGGCATGTGGCTCATTTCTGCAATACCACCGGCATTATCTGCAACAGGGCCATATGCGTCTGTTGCAAGGGTTATGCCCAAAGTAGAAAGCATACCTACAGCCGCAAGCCCAATTCCATACAAACCATATTGGAAATTTATGGCGTAATTCAGGTAGTCTGTATCAAAAACACCACCAGCAGCCTTAAAGCTGACAACAATGCCCACAACAATAATAATTATTGGTGCTATTGTAGACTTCATACCTAAAGCAATACCGGCTATTACAAGGGTAGCTGCGCCTGTTTCTGTAGATTTTGCAAGTTCCTTAGTGGGTTTGTAGTGTGTGGACGTGTAATATTCTGTAAAATACGCTATCAAAACACCACAGGCAACGCCAACTACAATAGAAATATATAAGCCCAGCCAACCCAATCCGTGTGACATATCTCTCATTATAAACCAGGTAACAGGAGCAAATAATATAATCGCTAATGCTGATGCAGAGTAGGTTCCTTTACGCAATGTGCCAAGAAGCTGCGACTGGGATGCATTTTCTTTTGTGCGAATAAGAAATGTACCAAATAGTGATGCCAGCATTCCTACTACCGCAAGTGCAACAGGAAGGAACATAGCAGCCATAACCATATCCGTACCCGCACCAATAAAGGCTGCATAACCCAGGGCAATACCCGCATGCATAGATTTAATATAGCTCTCGTAAAGGTCTGCGCCCATACCCGCTACGTCACCTACGTTATCGCCTACGTTGTCGGCAATGGTTGCAGGGTTACGTGGGTCGTCTTCTGGGATACCAGCTTCAACTTTACCCACAAGGTCTGCGCCAACGTCTGCGGCTTTGGTAAAAATACCGCCGCCAACACGGGCAAACAGTGCAAATACAGCAACACCAACACCAAACATAACCATGTTTTCTGCAATTTGGTATGGTGCTTGCCTAAACACAAAATGCAATAGTAAAAACCAAATAGAAACGTCTAAAATAGATAAGCCAACGACGGTAAAGCTAAGTACTGTACCTGAGGCAAAAGCTACTTTAAGGCCTTGGTTAAGGCTCTCGCTGGAGGCATGAGCCGTGCGCACATTGGCACTTGTGGCAATTCGCATCCCTATATAGGCAGACAGCTGCGAAAAAACACCGCCTGACAAGAACGCAAAGGGTATAAATGGCGTTACATAACCCATAACTGCCAATACCCCAAGTATAGCAATGATGATTACGTAGATAACAGCAACTACTCTAAACTGGCGCTTTAGGTAAGCGCTTGCGCCCTCGCGGATAGCATCGGCGAGTTTTTTCATTCTGTCATTACCCTCGCCAAAACTCATTACCTTACGGGCCTGGATAAACGCGAAGCCTAAGGCAATTATAGCCCCTACTACGCCTATCGCAAATGCGATATCAAAATTCATTTCCCATCAACCTTTCATATTTTTATTTAAAAACTGTATGGGAATTTGCAGAGAAGAAGGTAAAAAAACAACTTCTCCCCCAGCATACACTATTCTAAGCCAGAATCTTAGATTTTGTCAATCGTTCTTGACGCAAATTAAAACATTATTATTTTGTATCAATTGAATTACGCATGACAACGTGATACAATTCGGTGGAATTTACATACAGGAGGAGAAATTGGCTATGAAACGAGCAATGATGCAAATATATGCAAAAAACTCGGCTGAAGCGTGGGAGTTTTACAAAAAAGTATTTCCTGATGCTATAGAAACTTGTTGCTATAAAAATGATGATGGCTCAATAGGTCACGCCGAAATGACGCTGCTTGGCCAAGTCATTGCAATGGCCCAATGGGAAAAGGCAAGTGCAGGTAATGCCATGCAGTTTTGTTTCCATTTTGACGATACAGAAAAATATATAATTGACCATGCGTATGAAATGCTGAAAGAAGAGGGGCAAGTTTTAGACCCGTTAGGGCCATGCGGATACAGCCCGTATATGACAGCTCTATCTGATAAATATGGCGTAAACTGGTGCTTATTTATATAGTCATTTCACACAAAAGAAATTACAGGATGCTTAGCACCTCACAAAAGTACTAACGATTTTAATAGTAATGCCCATGCGATAAGGCTATTTTTAAGCCAAATAACATGGGCATTTCGGGTTATCAGAGAAAAATTAAAATCCTATTCTCTCATGAATCAATGGTATTTTGGATGGTGCTTCCTGTGTAAATTTTATTGATGCCAATAATTTGCTTTCTGCATCAGCAATGGTACTTTCGTCGTTTGTATAAAGAGTTGCCATAACTTGTCCGGCATCTGTGTAGCTGTCTCTTTCCAACTCCAAGACTATCCCGGCACTGTAACAAATATCGTCCTCGGGCTTATGACGACCAGCCCCCAGCATCATAGCCGCTATGCCCAAGCCTTCAGTATCCATAGAACTCACATATCCGCTATGAATGGATTTTACATGCTTTGTATATTTTGCTGTTTCAAATTTGTCCGGGTTTTCTATATAAGAGCTGTCTCCCCCTTGTACCTCTACCATTTTTTTGAACTTTGCAAATGCTGCGCCGTTTTTAAGCACTTCTTCGACTTTGGACTGGCACGTCGTCAAATCGCCATAATCTGTCATATACAGCATGCTTGCAGCCAAAGCAATACTTACCTCTACTAAGTCACGAGGGGAAGATTCGTAGCATGATAATACCTGAATAACCTCTTTAACTTCTAAGCTGTTTCCTATGGCACGCCCCAGCGGTGCGGACATATCTGTAATAAGTGCAGCGGTTTTTTTGCCGCAGCCTTTGCCAATATCAACCATGGCCTCTGCCAGACTGCACGCACTTTGCAAATCCTTCATAAATGCGCCGTTACCTGTTTTTACGTCCAGCAAAATATGCTGTGCCCCGGCGGCAATTTTTTTACTCATTATACTGGCAGCAATAAGGGGGATACTGTCCACTGTAGCGGTTACATCACGCAGGGCATAAATTTTTTTATCCGCCGGTACTAAGTTGCCGGATTGCCCCGCTATACATAACCCGTACTTTTTCACAATATTTAAAAATTCCACAGACGAAAAATCTATACGGAAACCGGGTATGGATTCAAGCTTGTCTATGGTACCGCCTGTATGCCCAAGACCCCGACCACTCATTTTTGCAACAGGCAGCCCAATTGCCGCTATTATTGGTGCGACAATTAAGGTAGTTTTGTCCCCCACCCCGCCTGTAGAATGCTTATCGATAGTTTTATCTTTAAAGTCGGATAAATCTAAAACATCACCCGAATCTGCCATTGCCATGGTTAAATCCGTAGTTTCCTGTGTAGTCATACCCTTAAGACATATCGCCATAAGAAGTGCTGACATTTGATAATCCGGTATCTCTCCTACTGTATAACCATTTACAATTGCATAAATTTCTGCAGTTGTAAGCTCTTTACCTTGTTTTTTCTTGTTTATTACTTCATACATTTGCATACTTGATTAACTCCTTAAATCCTCCGGACCAAAACTATACGGTAACAGTTCCCCAAAAGTGTGAATGCGATAATCCTTTACAGTTTTTGCGATTATAACCACTAAATCATCTTTTACAAACTCTTTTAACATTTGCCGACATACTCCGCAGGGGTAGCAGTAGTCGACATCGCCGTCTTCTGCCTGCTTTGGGCCACCTGCAACAGCAATCGCCGCAAAATCTCTTTCTCCTTCTGATACTGCTTTAAAAAGTGCAGTACGTTCGGCGCAGTTTGTAGGGGAATAAGACGCAGACTCTATATTGCAGCCAATATATATTTTTCCATTTTTCGAAAGCAGTGCCGCACCAACTTGAAACTTAGAATACGGCGAATATGACATTGCCTTTGCATCAATAGCCGCTTGCGCTAGTAACTCGTAATTTATTTTTGTCATATCAATCTCCATTCCGGCTACGCCGGCACAAATAGTAATGAAAGCGAAGTGCCGAGAGCCTATTTTTTTTGTAAAATACTGTTTAAGAGTGAGAAGATAAACTACAAAGCACGGCAGGA
>Ga0123355_10001065_pt1 | contig 37847 bp, 26 predicted proteins | sample TergutEmb28metaG_3_FD_89872 | JGI IMG/M metagenome (GOLD analysis project Ga0123355, IMG submission 89872) | Embiratermes neotenicus P1 segment gut microbial communities from Petit-Saut dam, French Guiana - Emb289 P1 | ecosystem: Host-associated > Arthropoda: Insects > Digestive system > Gut ...
ATAACAGACATACCACTGCCTTTGTAGTTAAGCATCTCAGCCGCAGCTGTTTTTAATACCGATTCAGGCATAGTTGAAGGGCCTGCTGAAAAGTTGAAAACGCGATCCATAATAATTTCCTCCCTAAAAGGTAATTTTTGTTCGTTTCTAATATACTTTTTGAAGCTTGCCCGCGACAAAGTATGCGAGCACGCTCCAAGTCCCGCCACCATTATAATATAGAGTGCTCACGTAGTCAACCAAGATACAACATAAACACAATTTGGGCACTTCTTTTGTTAGAAGTACCCAAATAATGTTGGAATATGGAGAGGGATATGGATGAATTGCCAAGTGTATTTTTGCCATTAAGTGTTTGCCGCTTACATCTTCTCGGCTTGCGTATATTTATAGTTAAATCACTCCAACAGCTCCGTAATAATCAAATAGTACGCCTCGGGTGAGTGGGTATGTCCCATATCAAAAGCACTGATGGCATTGATAGGAATTTGACTGAATTGCTCAGCAAAATATGGCAGAGCGTGCGTGCGCCCCCTCGAGTCATGGTATATCAACTCGGCCAAAGATACGAATAAAAACGCCGGAGTCTGATAATGTACAACTCTATAACCGCCGTTATTCGGCAGTTCATAAACATAAAATTCAGCAAACTGTCTATGTTCACGACGAAGACGCATATCCAGCCTGCGCCTCTCGGCTTCAGCCTCATCTCTACTCGCAAAATCAGCGGATGCAAAATAAACATTCTCATCAAATATATACAACGACTCTCTATTCGGGATAAGCCCTATAATTTCACTTATAACCGCCTCTGCATTGTCAAAATGATTCGTCCTAAGCGTATAATCTTCTCCTGCGATCCTTCTAAACGCTTCTTGCCCGTAGTTATAAATGCTTATTGATATGTCCCGCCCAAACCTCGTGAACCCCCACTGATCCGGCCACATCAAAACAGCAAAATCATCCTCGTTTATTATATTAAAAATCGTCTGATACTCATGCGCGGTAGAAGATGTCGTAATTGCGGGATTGGCAAAAGCATATGTAAAAGAAATCACATCGGGGTCATGCTCAAAATATGCCCCTATGACACTTGCGATAGCGCCGCCTCTCGAGAATCCCGTAATCCAAAGGACAGGCCGGGCGTCTGAGTCTATGCCGCGCACATAATCTTTGATATCATCAATGATTCGATTAGCCGTTACATCAATGCCCTTGTGATTATAGCGATTTAGCCACTCCTGATGCTGCCTTCCCGTAAGTTCAAAGTATTCGGGCGTATCCGCACCGATATCAAGGTTACTGAGCCATCCCTCAATGCCGTAAGCTCCTGGAATAGCCACAAGAACAATTACTCGCTCCTCATCATTATGGCGCACTACTCGATGGGCTATCGCCGTCCACTTTAGGTCATTATCGCGGCCTCTCCCAATCTCTCTCACCACAAAGCCCTCAAAACCCATACTTTCCACAACTTGCCGACCCTGACCATAAAACTGCCTGCTCATGACCATCAGAGACGCAACGGCTATGTCTTGGTTAAAGGCAGTATTGTCACCAAAGAATTTACTCTCCAAATCTATCACAAATGGACGATCGTTCCCGCCGATTCTACCATAGGGATTAGACTGGCCGCATGAAATAAAAATCGCGGCTACGATAATAAGACTTGCTAAAGCAATAAGCTTTCTCCTCATACGATAACCCTCCTTTCTTTATAAAACAGCGGCGGATGGTTGCTTAACCATCCGCTGTGTAAAAATCTACATCTTCTCGGGAGCCGAAATATTCAACAGCCCAAGCCCCGCTTTAAGCACTTCCCGAACCGCATAAACAACTGCTAGCCTCGCCTCTTTAACCGCAGGCTCAGCGATCAAAATCGGATTCTCATGATAAAAGTAGTTAAACGCCTGCGCGATAGCCATTAAATGCCTCGCGATAATGTATGGTTCATAACGATTCGCCGATTCTATTATCTTATCCGGGTAAGCGTAGATCAGTTTCGCAATCTCCACGCTCGCTTTATCCGTTATCAGCGAGTAATCAATATCGCCCGCCTTGATTTTAGCCATATCAACGTCCGCTTTTAGTAAAACAGAGTTCGCACGAGCCGCCGAATACTGCACATAAGGTCCCGTCTCACCTTCAAAGTTCAACATCTTCTCAAACGAGAAAGTGATATCTTTTATCCTATTATTATACAAATCGTTGAATATAATCGCGCCGATGCCCACTTGATCTGCGACCGTTTCTTTGTCCGGCAGCTCGGGGTTTCTCTCGTTTATTATCTCGAGCGTTTTATTTTTCGCCTCATCCAAAAGCTCGTCCAAATAAATGATGCTGCCTTGTCTTGTTGACATTTTCCCGGTGTCGAGGCTAATTAAGCCATACGCAATATGCTCTAAATCCGCCGCATAATCATAGCCCATAAGCTCAACAGCCTTAAACCATTGCGCAAAATGCAGCTTCTGCTCAATTCCCGTCACATAGAGAGCCTTATGGAAATTATAAAGCTCATAACGATCCTTAACCGAGGCGATATCACGCGTCGGATAAAGCGTTCCGCCGTCCGAGCGCAGTATTAGGCAAGGCGGCATATTCCATTCGTCCATCATAACGACCTGTGCGCCCTGACTCTCGGTCAAGAGGCCTTTATCTCTAAGTTCTTGAACAACCGGCTCCATTTTATCGTTATAATAACTCTCGCCTCGGTAGCTGTCAAACTCGATCCCAAGCCTGTTATATATAACGTCCAGCTCTTTGCGGCTAATATCACAAATCTCACGCCAAATAACAAGCGACTCCTCATCGCCCTCTTCCATCTTAACCGTCCAAGCGCGTGCTTCGTTTAGTAAATCCGGATTCGCTTCCGCCTCGTCGTGGAATTTTACATATAGCTCGACAAGCGACTTAACCCCGCCCGCAAGCGAATGTTCATCGCCCCATTTACTAATCGCAACTGCCACTTTACCAAACTGCGTGCCCCAATCGCCCAAGTAGTTTATACCAACGACTTTATAACCCAAGAACTTGAGCGTCTTTGAAATCGCCGCACCTATCATGGTCGTGCGGACATGACCGATGTGCATCGGTTTCGCGATATTCGGCGATGAATAGTCAATTACTATCGTCTTGCCCGCGCCTAAATCCGAGCTGCCGTAAGAGCCGCCCGCTTTCAAAAGTGCGCCCAAAGCCTCCGATACAACGAACTCCTTACGCAGCCTAAAGTTCACATAACCACCAGCCGCTTCAACATTCTCCACAAAAGAAAGCTCGTCCGCGCTAAAGGCTTGTCCCAATTTTTGCGTAAGCTCCAAAGCGATCACCGGCGGCGCTTTCCTAAGTGCCTTCGATAACTTAAAGCACGGGAAAGAATAATCGCCCATCTCAGCATTCGCAGGAATCTCAATCGCCGCTACAATCTCTTCTAAGTCCATCTCGATTTCTTTTTCAATCTTTTTCGCCAGTTCATATTTAATGTCCATTTGTATCTCCTTGTAGTTTAATACTTTTTTTCGCGTTTACGTAAACTTCTATTGCGCTTGGTATATTTTTAATCACGACAGACATTGGCGGACCTTCTTCTCCGTCTATGTTTGTGCTTAGTTTGCCAAAGGTTTGTAATTGTATAAAATTGTCTCTAAAATGCACTATATTTTCGTCGTTTAGATGGTCGCCTCTAGCGATTTTGATAAGCAGCGGCGCAAGAGCCGTCAGATTACATTTCCTCACCGCCAAAAAATCTAAAAGCCCGTCACTCGCCGAGCCGCCCGGCGTCAGATTCATAAACCCGCCGGCTCCCGTACCGTTTAGCACGATTGCAAACATCAGCTCTTCCCTAAATTGCCGCTCCGAGTTCGTAATATCAACTGTTATCGGCGTAAAATTCTGAAGCTCACCAACGCCTCGCATATAATACGCCATTTTGCCCAAAAGGTTCTTAGCGCCTCCATATGAAATATTAGAAACCTCCGCCGGATACCCGGCTGCGAACACATTCATGAAATATTTATCATTAACCTTGCCCAAATCCATGAACTGCGTCTTTGCATCCGCAATAATTTCTGCCGCCAAAACCGGATTTTTCGGAATGCCCAAATAAAGCGAAAAATCATTCGCTGTGCCGGACGGAATTATGCCAAATTTAACATCAAGGCAATTCTCCCTAATTGCGTTTATGACCATGTTAATACTTCCGTCGCCACCGCAAGCGACTATCGTGTCCAGCCGCTCCTCCTTTAGCCCAGCGATAAACTTTCGAATAGATTCAGGGCTCTCGCTGCGATGCAAAAGGACGCTAAAGCCGCCCGATTGCAACACATCAACAACCCCGTCCAAAAAATTGGCGAAGCTTCTATCTCCCGAATTTGGATTATATATAAGAGCGAGCTTTTTCATATGAGATGAAGCACCTCCGGAGTGTTTAGTTTGTTATGTAAAAATAATAACCTTATTTTTGCGTTATGTCAATTAGGTATGGATTTTTGGGAGTTGTCTATACATATACGTAGGGTAAAGGCTTGCCTCCTCCGCCCCAACTCTCACCGAAACTGCATCATAGCACTCAAGCTGCTCCAAACCCTTCCAAACAAAAAATCAAGTATCAAATACATGCCGCCCAAAAAACATGCTACATTAATAAGCGTCGCCTGAAGCGGCCTGCTGGATGCGTCTATCAAAATCTCCAAAACAAGCTGCACAAGTGCAATCAAAAATATTTGCCCGATAAGCACGAAAAAGTCGCCCATATAAACACTTCCTCCGAGGTTTCTATGCTTATTTTATGCATAATTTGGAAAGCATATGTGCACATAAAAAGAAACTCGAAGCGTTCCATCCAACGGGTACAGCCCAGCGGGTGCTGAGATATCTTTTGTAAAAGTGTTTTTCTTTTTCAAAAATCGAGCCAAAAGCTACAAACTATGTTATACTATATAAAACATCATTAATTAGGAGGCGCATATGAAAAAACTCTGCAAACTTCTCATTTTCATAATAAAAGTCACGGCAATAGCTGCTTTGGTCAACTATCATATCAAGATTTTGGCGGCATATCTGCGGGGCGAATCGGGCGAGAATGATCTGTCGTATGACTATAATTTCGGCAATGTTGCCTATACGAAAAAAGGCTCAGGTCCTGCCATGCTTTTGCTGCACAGCCCAAAAATGAACGCCTCACGCGCCGAATGGGAGCCGCTTATCAAGCGTTTGTCCAAAAACTATACTGTTTACGCGCCCGACCTTCCCGGCTTTGGTCACTCGGCTCAACCTGAGGTTTCTTACTCGGCGTATCTCTATTCGTCTTTCATAAACGCGTTTATTGAAGATGTGATCGAGGAGAAAGCTATCGTAATGGCAAGCGGCCGCGCAGCCGATTTTTCAGTATGCGCCGCCACTTTGGCGCCGAATAATTTTGAAAAACTGGTGCTTATCTCGCCAAAAGGTTTTAGTGACGACGCCCCAAGATGCAAAATCCGCTGCACTATCAAAAAAATTATCAACACGCCACTTTATGGCACATTTCTCTACAATTTAGTATGGCTTGACTTTTTGGTAAAAGATGTTCTTTTATCTCTACCAAAACTAAATCTGCCGAAAGCAAAGCAAAGCTCTAGGTTCGCAATGAGCGCCCTTGTTGCCGGCGATATGGACCTCTGCATCAAAGACGCCTTAACCAAAGCCGCGCCGCCCGCTTTTATAGCTCTGGGCAACACCGACCCGATAAGCGGTACGCCGTCGGATATCGAAACACACCTATTTTGCAATGCTGACGGTTGTCCGCATTTAGGTAATGATAGAGATAAGTTTATTGCAGAGGTTGAAAACTGGCTGGCGAAGTAGAGGTAGATAAGAGTGATACAAGAAGACTCTGACCGTAGGGGCGAGAACCCACACCCACCTAACCAATCACCCTAACCTTAACCTCATTAATAACCTTATTAACTTTATTTTTTCCGGACACCAAACCTTTCTCAATAACCACATACGATTTCGCTCCGTTGATATGCTCCTTGAATATCTCCGGAGCGTTTTCTATTTGGCTATCGTCGTCTTGCCTGCAATAAAACGTGCCGCCGGGCACGGTTATGAGCTTCTCTTCAGGGATATCTAACGCCGCTCCCCTCGGCATCTCCAAAATTGCATACCTTTCCACTCCGCGCTCTGTATGCAAGCACATTAAGCCGTTTTCCGGCATCTCGTCGTTTCCGTAGTCATCATCGCTATACTCCAAACCTTCAAACATCTTAACCCAATCGCGATAACCCAGATTTTCAAACGACTTTTCATATGGAGCAAAGTAATATTTCATTTCGGGCAGTTCTTGAACATATATCATTTCGCGCTCATACTTTTCACTCAGTGCAATCATTCGCTCTATATTGTTTATGAAATGCAAGCCCTTCTCAAGTGCTTTAACCTTCTCCTCGGCAAGGCTTTTGCCATAGGATAAGAGTGCAGAAATATCCAAATACGAATCTTGGTCAATAAAATTGGTTATCTCTTTCAGTGGAATATCGTAACCGACGCAAAGCTTGATTATATTGATGAAGTAGCTCTGATCCAGTGTGTAATAACGATACCCCGACTCAGGGTCGATATAAGCAGGTGAGAGTATATTTATGCGCTCATAATAGCGTAGCGAATATATGCTCACGCCTGAAATTTTTGCCATTTCGCCTATTGAAAGTAAGGTTTTTGTATCCATTTTAAATTTCTCCTTGACACTAGCATAATGCTATAGTTTATATTACTATAGTATCACAATAAATAATCACTGCAAAGGTAAAAAATAAATGACAAAAATCTTTCAATATATGAAACCATACACGCCAATGATTATTTGCGCCATCACCCTTTTGGCTCTGGAGGCCAATTTCGCGCTTATTCTGCCGGGTTATATGGCTGATATAGTAAATGACGGGGTCCTTGCCGGCAATGTTGCGCTCATTTGGCGGATAGGTGCTCGAATGCTTTTGATTACGCTTCTAAGCGTAACAGCGGCCCTTACTATGAGTTATTTGGGTGCTAGAATATCAACCGGCGTTGCGAACGACATGCGCGCAGCTCTATTTAAAAAAGTGCTGCATTTTTCAAGTGCTGAGCTTAATAAGTTCTCGACTTCTTCATTAATCACGCGCACAACAAACGATATCACCCAAGTTCAGGCGATATTGATGATGAGCATGCGTCTTTTGATTTACTCGCCGATTATGGGCATTGGCGGCGTGATTCGAGCAGTTAATAGAAGCGCGCCCATGGCTTGGGTTGTAATGATTGCAACGCTTACAATGGTTGCTTTGATGGCTGCTCTGTTTATTGTGGTTTTGCCTAAATTTCAAAAGGTCCAAAGCTTGATTGACCGGCTCAATTTGGTGTCTCGTGAGAATTTGAGCGGCATTTTAATCGTGCGCGCCTTTAACACTCAGCTGTTTGAGCGAAAACGCTTCGCCAAAGCCAACAAAGACTTGGCCGACACTAATCTTTTCGTTGACCAATCGTTTGCGTTTATGATGCCAAGTATCATGCTTATCATGAACGTCACGAGCGCCGTAATTGTTTGGGTCGGCGCGCATCATGCATCAGCTTTTAGGATAGATATCGGCGATATCTTCGCGTTTTTACAATACGGAATGCTGATTATCTCTGCGTTTTTGATGCTGGCGGTTGTGTTTGTCTATCTGCCGCGCGCCTATGTAAGTGCAGAGCGTATTAAGGAAGTATTAGAAACCGAGAGTAGCCTTTTGTACAAAGAAAACACGATTCCGCTGCCGAGCGACTTTAAGGGCTTGGTCGAGTTTAGAGATGTCGAGTTCCGCTATCCTGACGCGACTGCGGATGATGATCCTGTTTTGCAAAACATCAGCTTTAGCGCGCTTCCGGGCAAAGTCACCGCCATAATAGGCGCGACCGGCTCAGGTAAATCGACCATTTTTAAGCTTTTGCTTCGTTTTTATGACGTAAGTGGCGGCGGCGTCTATCTTGACGGGATAGACGTGCGTGATATACATAAGGAAGAACTTCATGATAAAATCGGCTACGTGCCGCAGAAAGCCGTGCTTTTTACGGGTAACATCCGCTCCAATTTAGTCTATGCCGATAAAGAGGCAAGCGAAGAAACCGTTAAGCGCGCCGCAGACATTGCTCAAGCGACGCCTATTATAGAAGAAAAACCCAACGGTTACGAGTCAAACGTAGCCCAAGGCGGCACGAATTTGTCGGGCGGTCAGCGGCAAAGGCTCTCAATCGCGCGCGCCTTGGTTAAAAATGCGCCGATTAACCTTTTCGACGATAGTTTTTCAGCGCTTGACGCGAAAACCGACGCGGCTCTTCGCGCCTCGCTTAAAAAGAACACAAAGGGCCAAACAATGATAGTTATTGCCCAGAAAATATCGTCAATCATGGATGCTGATAATATTATCGTGTTAGACCAAGGCAAAATTGTTGGTCAAGGCACGCATTTCGAGCTTATGGCTTCCAATGAAATATACCGAGAAATTGCTTCATCGCAGCTCTCCGAATCGCAGTTAGGTGGGGAGGTGTCAACGTGAGCGACGATACCAAGAATAATAACTCCTATGATATAATGGGCGCGGAAGACGCGCCGGTAAGTAAAGCAAAAGACCCAAAAGCGACGATTAAAAAGCTCATGCATTACCTCGTTCCACATAAGATGTCGCTGGTTTTCGCGTTGCTTTTAGCAGTGCTTTCCACCATCTTTGCGATATTCGGGCCGCGCATTATGGGGCGCGTAACGACCGCTTTGGTTGATGGGGTCGTGGCGCATGTGTTTGGAACAGGGCTTTTGACAGATTTTAGATACATGGGTACACTAACGGCTTGGCTGATAGCCTTTTATATAATATCAGCATTGGCAGACAGCGCACAAGGCATCATCATGGCGCGGCTTTCGGTAAAAGTAACCTATAAACTCCGCACACAGATATCGGATAAGATGCACCGCTTGCCGATTAACTATTACGACACGCGCTCCCACGGCGAGATACTCTCAAGGGTCACAAACGACGTTGACACGCTGGCGCAAACCTTGAACCAGAACCTCTCTCAGCTCGTTTCATCATCCATCACAATCGTGGGCACGTTTTTGATGATGCTTTGGATAAGCCCATTGATGACAGCGGCGGCAGTCGTGATAATCCCTGCGTTTATGGGGCTTATGGTTTTGGTTATGCAAAAGTCACATAGCTATTTCACCGCCCAGCAAGAGGCTCTTGGTGAGGTCAGCGGAATTGTTGAGGAAACCTATAGCGCGCACAACATAGTCTGCGCCTACAACGGCGAGGTTGACGCGCAAGCGAAGTTCGACCGCGCCAATTTGAAGCTAAAGACCGCCGCATGGAAAGCGCAGTTCATGACCAGCGTTATCGAGCCGATTTTCAGCTTTGTTGACAGTTTGGGTTATGTGCTTGTATGCGTGCTTGGCGGCTATTTGGCGCTTCAGCGTGTTATCACAATTGGCGATGTTCAAGCCTTCATCCAATACGTGCAAAACTTTACTTTTCCGCTTGGACAGCTCGGCGCGTCAAGTAATATGATGCAATCAATGGTAGCGGCGGCGGAGCGAGTGTTTGAGTTCTTGGACGAGGAAGAAGAGATCTTGGATATGGCAAGGTCAAGAGATAAAAACGACTTAGCGAACGCAAGCGGCGAGGTTATCTTCCAAAATGTTAAATTCGGCTACTCGAGTGATAAGATTGTCATACATGACTTCTCGGCAAAAATTAAACCGGGTCAAACGGTAGCAATCGTAGGTCCAACCGGAGCCGGAAAAACCACAATGGTAAAGCTCCTCATGCGTTTCTACGAACTAAACGGCGGCGAAATTATTATTGACGGCGTATCTGCGACTGACTACACTCGCGAGGACTTGCGCGAAATGTTTGGCATGGTTTTGCAAGACACTTGGCTATATAACGCGACGATTATGGAAAACATCCGCTACGGCTCACCTGATGCAACAGATGAAGAGGTAATAGCCGCTGCAAAAGTCGCTCAATGCCATAGCTTCATCCAAACTCTGCCCGGCGGCTATAATATGACCCTAAACGAGGAAGCCTCTAACATCTCGCATGGGCAAAAGCAACTCTTTACCATAGCGCGAGTGGTGCTTAAAAATCCGTCCATACTCATTTTGGACGAGGCGACAAGCTCAATCGACACGCGCACGGAAATATTAATACAAAAAGCCATGAAAAACATCATGCGCGGCCGCACAAGTTTCGTAATCGCGCATAGATTATCGACGATTAAGGACGCGGACCTGATACTTGTCATGAAAGATGGCAATATCATTGAGCAGGGTAATCATAGTCAGTTGCTTGAAGCCAAAGGCTTCTATGCAGAGCTTTATAACTCACAATTCGATGATACAGAATAGGAGATAAATATGAGCGAAGAACAAAAAAACGAGAAAAAAGGAAAAGGCAAGTTTGTTTTTATAATAGTTCTGACCCTGCTGTTGGCAGGAGGAGCGGCGGTCGGCCTCTTCTTTGTGCAACGAAACGCCAATTATATTTCAACAGACCATGCAAGGGTTACAACGAATCAAATAACAATCTCCGCCAACGCGCCGGGCATTTTGGAGCGGTTCAATCTCTCCGTCGGTCAGCGCGTTTACAGGGACGAGGTACTTGGCTGGATAGAAAACGCAAGCTCCATGCGAGCGCCAACCGACGGCCTTGTGATTAGCACAAACGCCGTGCAGGGTCAGCTTGTTTCACCGGGCACGCCGCTTGCGGTTATCGCGGAAACGGACAAGATGCATATCCGCGCGTATATTGAGGAAACAGATATTCGCAGGCTCTCACTTGGCCAGCATGCGTCCGTCACGATAGACGGCTTTGGCAACCAGCAGTTTATGGGCTATGTTTCGTATATCGGGCATGTTACTCAGGCCGAGCTTACTGCAAGCCCGCTGTTTTTCAACACCGGCGGCAACTTTACGAGGGTTACACATTTAATCGGAGTGGAAATCAGCCTTATTGACGACATAAATTTGAACAGTTCAATCGGCGTGAACGCGCGGATTAGAATTGCGCTGAGATAGGAGGGCGATTATGAAAAAAGTTTTATTAATGATTAGTATTTTAGCTTTAGTTGGGGTTTTTGGCGGATGTAATGCGCCTGACCACAGCGTGGCCAACGCACCGACTGAATTGAATCCCATCTCGCCACCTCCAGACACCATAACTGTTCGCGGCGTGGTCGAAAGCGTGGAGAGCCGTAATGTTTATTCGTCACTTGGGCTGATTACGCAACATGTCCATGTCGAGGTCGGCGATTTAGTGCGCGCCGGGCAAGTGCTTGCGGTGCTTGATAGCGAGGATTTGGAGCTTAACATAGCGCGCCAAAAAGCGACACTTGAGCAAGCAAGACAAAGTGCCGAAAACGCCCTAGCCGACAGCCAAAGGATGTTAAATGAGGCAACATCGAATCTTGCAAACAATACCAATCCGCAAATTCTAAATGCACAAGCCACTCTAAGCTCAGCCGAGGCGAACTTGACGCGCATTAGAGCTGATTATGAAGCAGCGCAGAGGGATCTTGAGGCAAGCAGCGATTTGCAAGTCATAGGTGCCAGAACCGCCCTAACAAACGCCCAAATAATGCTAGGTAACGCTGAGCGCAGCTATGAACATTCGCGTGCGTTATACGTACTCGGCGCGCTATCGTCAGATGACATGCGCCAGGCAGAAAATACCCGAACAATCGCAAGAAATACCTATAACGACGCACAAATAAGCTATGAGAACGCGCAAAGTTCCCAAACACGCACGCTGGAGCAGCTACGGATATCGCACTCAGCAGCTCTAACCGCTCGCCAAAGCGCGGACGAGATGCTGCGTGCAGCCCGAGTTTCCGCCACCCAAGAAATTGAACGGCTTCGCAGCAACGTAAGAAATGCCGAACTTTCAGGCAATTTGGAGCATATGGAAATCGCGATTGAGATGCTGGAGAGGCAGTTGGATGATGCGGTAATAACCGCGCCGATAGATGGCATAGTGACGGCGGCCATCGCAAGAGAAGGAGCGATTGGCGCAGGGCTGATGTTTGTCGTGGAAGATACGAGTAATCTTCGAGTTATAACGCGTTTTAGGGAGTATGATATCGCGAAAATCGAAGAGGGCATGGAAGTCCGCATAACCTCTGATGCGACAAGCGGCGCGGTTTATGCCGGGGTGATAAACAGGATTAACCCGGCGGCTATCGCAGGGTCGCCGGTGGTTGAATTTGAGGCAGAGGTTATTATTAAGTCGGCGGCTAGTGATTTAAGGATTGGGGCTACGGCTTGGGTTGAGGTTGGAGTATATAGTCGTTAATATTTTGGATTTTTGCCGCAAGCTTCACGTCAATATAACCTAACTTTAATACCACAAAAAGAGGCTGTAGCATCCGTTTTTATAAAACCGGATGCTACAGCCTTAGTAGTTATATACAATTATGTCGTTATCGTTATCGTCCTTGTGCTGCCGTCCCAGTATACTTCCACACCGAAGCTCTCCGCAACGAAGCGTAGCGGCACCAAAGTTCTGTCATTTACTATCTGTGCCGGCACATCAATAGGAACAACCTGCCCATTGACCGTCGGCGTCGTGCTTCCAACGGTTAAAACGACGACTGTATCATCTCTTGTACCCGTGACGGTCCGCGTTTGCGGATCCCAGTCCACTTCCGCGCCCAACGCTTCAAAGATTGCACGAAGCGGTACCAACGTCCTGCCATCGACCAATTTCGGCTCCACATCCATAATAAGTGATGTGCCGTCAATATAAACGGATATAGACTGCGCCTCGGCAGGCGGCTGTGTCGGCGTTTGTGGCTGAGCGGGGGCTTGCCCTGGTACAACTACGACTTCAAACACAGCCAGTTGGGAATCCGCAACCACCATGAACCTTCCGACCGTATCAAAAGTAAAACTCGCATTTTGACGCTCAATTACATCCCATTGCGGCGCAGGCGCATCCCATCCCGCGCTCATATCGCGCAGCCATATCCATTCATTCCAAACCCACTCATCGTCCCGCAAGTTCTGCGCAACGATTTCACCAAATATCGTAGTGCCCACACTCACCGTATGCACATCTATCGCATCCAACACAGGATGAGGCACAACGGTAACAGAAATCGGTCGGGAATCAAAATAGAACACCAAAGGATACCCCACGCCATAAACTGCAAATCTGTTCACCGCTTGCGCATTCATCATGGCAGGACTTGCCAACACAAAAACCATCACCAATGCCAAGCTAATTAGCCTTTTCACAACATTTTTATTATTCATCTCATCCTCCAATAGTTGACCGCCGGCTGCACAACCTCATCCCGCTATGTTTAAACCAAATCTAGCGAAAACAGGTTATGCATCCGGCGGCCATTTTAATTACATGAAAAAAATACTCGAATTAGCCTTACTCTTGCTCCTTAGGTCTCAAACAAACTGGCAAATTCCCCTTCTCCCTGTGCGACGCTACGCATTTGCAGCAAATTTTGTTGTTTTCGCATTCGATTTTGGTGCATGGACATTCTTTGTTCAGGTCACAAGTCATGATTTTTTCCTCCCGGATTATGTATTTTATTATATAACCATATAAACTTACCCAATATACTTCTTAATAACCTCGTCCAGCATGTGCGTGTCAATCGGCTTGGACATAAACTCGTCGAAGCCGTTTCCTTTAAACATTTTCTCGTTGCCCTCGATTGCATTAGCGGTTAGGACGACAATTGCGCCGTTGTAATTTAGCGCGCGTATTCTTTTAACCGTTTCAACGCCGTCCATATCAGGCATCATATGATCCATGAAGATAATGTCATAAACATTCCCATCTTCCACTTTTTTGAGCGCGCCTGCACCGTTTAGAGATGCCTCAATTTGCAGTCCATAAGGCTTTAGAAGCCCACTCGCCACATATATGTTTATGCCCATATCATCAACAAGCAGAACCCTGCCGTTTTTAAGCGTTCTATAAACTATTTCTTGATTCTTCAAATCAATCTCTTCGATGTATGAAAAATCTTCTATTGCCTTGAGCTGCTCAGCGTCTATGAACTCACTGCCTGCAACAACTTCCTGCCTAGCGGTCGCTCTAAACGTGGAGCCCTTGCCATAAGTGCTCCAAACTCTAATCGTTCCGCCCATCATCTCAACAATATGCTTGGTAATTTTTAGCCCCAAGCCTGTGCCTTCAAGCGCGCGGTTCGCATCAGTATTAACCCTCGAATACTCCTGGAACAATTTGGATAATTCCTCTGCTTTTATGCCCTGTCCTGAATCCTCCACCTCAAAGCACAATAAAACACTGCGCTCATTGTTCTCTTCACAAGTAACCGAGAGCTTCACAAACCCTTTATCCGTATACTTTATCGCGTTTGAAATGAGATTATTCAAAACTTGCTTCAATCTAGCTTTATCACCGTGCAAAGTTTTCGGCACGCCTTCGCTTATCGTATATGAAAACTCTATTGGCTTTTTGTACTGACCAATGCCTACCGAGTTTAGCTGAACCGTTTCCAAAATTAAGCTCGCCACATCATACTCTTCAGGCGTTATCTCAAAATGCCCCGATTCAATCTTAGAAATGTCCAAAACGCTATTAACAATATCAAGCAGATGCCCGGCAGAGTGATTAATCAGCCTGAGCGCGTTTTTGTATTCCGACGGCAAATTATCCTTCCTCATCTCAATCTGAACAACGCCCAAAATCGTGTTCATAGGCGTCCTTATTTCATGGCTCACATTCGCAAGGAACTCCGTCTTTGCTTGCGTGGCTCTATCCGATATTTCCTTAGCTACAGTCAGGTCGTTAAGGCTTCTAACCCATTCCGCACAAATAATGCACATAACTATGTTAAGAACAACCGCAATGAGCCAACCCAAATAGTTTTGCACAACGGTGAAGACCTCACCCAACATCATATCGCCCATAACAAACAAGACAAACGCCTGAACAGCTGCAATTACCGCGGTGTAGATTATGGTGCCTCTAGGATGGCGATACACCAAGCTCAGCAAAGCACCTGCCGCGGTGTAATGGAAAATCAAAAAGTCCCCGCCAAACCAAATAACCGCGCCGCCCATCATCAACATCACTTGTGTAAACGGCACCAAAAAAGATAATGCTTTATTGCTGAGGGGGCTTATCTCTAAAGAGATAAATGTTACCAGCATTACAAAATTCATCATTGAGCGAATGAACAAAAACTCCTGAAAAAGCGTGCCATAGTAAATAGTCGATGTAATCGCAAGAACAAACAAAGCCAGCAAAATATAAGGACTTGCCGGACTTCTGTTTTTATTCCCTAAAATGTAGCGCGATACAAATTTTGTCATAAATGTCTCCCAAACATCCAAAGTGTGTTTTGCGTGGGTAATTATCTTAGTCATATAAATTGAAAAGGGTCCAAAGAAAACGGAGTCATTTTAGTTCAGAACGAGGAAACAGGTTCCAAGCGCATCCGAAGATGCGGTTGAGTTCTGATGACAGTCACCCGTTGGGCACAGTGGGCGGCGCTTGCGCCGTTTTTGCCGTAGGCAAAAATCGTGAGAAGTTATGGGCTGAAATTGAAGGTTTCATTGGACGGTTTTCAATTTATATGACTATTACTAAGTGTATCATAATTTATATGTTTTTTCAAGAGATTTGGTGATTTTATTGGATGATGTAGGTGGCTTTGTGGGTGTGTGTTGTAATGTGTGTGGAAATCTTCGGGGCGTTGCTATCGCCTACTACAATTGTTCGGTATTACTGATATACTCGTATGGGCGACCCTCGCGGTCGTCCGAAACCCACACTGCGATTGCATATCCTCATCTTGACACACCCCTCACACCTTCTATATAATTACACCAACCAAAACAACACAAAGGACGGTGCCATCATGAACTTAAACTTTTCAAAGCTAGAGCCTTACGTAACCCAACAAATGGCTGATTTTAACGTGCCGAGCATGTCTATCGCGGTCGTTTCGGGCGAGGAAATGATTTATAGCAAATGCTTCGGCTACAAAGATATCGAAAATCGGCTCGCACCTGATGAAAATACCATTTACGCAATCGCCTCGCTCACAAAAGCCATGACCGCGACCTGCGTCGGCATACTGGTTGATGACGGCACTCTCTCCTGGGATACGCCTGTTGCAACATATCTGCCTGAGTTTCGCACAAGCGACGAGTTCGCCACGCGCAGCCTGACCTTGCGTGATATGCTTTCCCATAACACCGGTCTGCCGCGCCATGACGCAACTTGGTATAATGTTGAAAAAAGCGACACCACTGCAAATCTTGTCGAACGCATCCGCCATTTGAAGCTCAACAAATCACCGCGCAGCCTTTACGAGTACAATAATCTCATGTTCACGGTCGCAGGGCTGGTTATCGAGCGTGTAACAGGTAAACCGTGGGATGTGTTCATAAAAGAGCGACTTTTCGAGCCGCTCGGTATGCAAAATTCGTCCGCCATGATTGACGGACTTAGGGATGCCGAAAATAAAGCCCTTCCATACCAGCCCACTAAAAACTGCGCGGCTGGCACGCCAATTCTTGCGAAATACTTGGATTTCGATGGCATGGGTGCCTGCGGAACAGTCAATTCTACAATCGCGGATATGGCAAAGTGGGCGTCTATGAACCTAAATAACGGCGTTTTCAAAGGCAAAGCCATCATTTCCGAAAAAGGCTTAAAAGAAATTCACACGCCAAACATAGTCCAACGCATGGTTGCGTCCATCCCGGAAATCCCTATCGTTTGCTATGCACTCGGCTGGGGAGCAAGGGTCTACCGCGGCCATTATAACCTAACCCACTCCGGCGGAATCGACGGCTTCTCGACCTACATATCGCTTTTGCCAAACAGCAATGTGGGCATCATAGTCCTAACAAATATCGTCGGCACAAACGCGCATTTTGCCGTGGCAAATACCTTCTTTGACCACATCCTCGGCTTGCCCGAAAAAGATTGGGCAACCCACATGAAAAACGAGCGACAAGCCATGCTGGACCTCATCACTAAGAAAAACAACGAAATAATCGCCACAAGAAAGCCCGAAACCATGCCATCAAAAGGGCTAGAGAGCTATGTCGGAACGTATGAACACAAAGGTTACGGCAAAGCAACAATCGCGCTGGAAAATGGCAGGCTGAAGTTTGCCCATAACGGCAACACTTGCGAGTTGACCCATAATAATTATGACACTTTCGACGGTGACTTGTCGGATAACACGGCTGAAACGCTGTCACTCGTTAGATTTGGTTTAGATAGTGAGGGTAATGTGGCAGTGCTTCATGCGGATATGGAGCCCGGGTTGAATGGGGAGTTTATTGAGTTTGTTAGGGTTGGATAGTGGGTGAGCTGCCTATATCCGCTTTCTGTAACACAAAATCAGGCAGGAGCTTTTGAATAGCTCCTGCCTTTGCCTTTTACCTCTCCCACATTCCATAATGCCACAAATCAAAAACCCTTAACATCGTAACGATGCTCTGTTCGCGCGTATAAATTCCTCGCGGCGCAAAATTATTCTCTCCAACGCCGCCCATTATGCCCATTCTTTGCATTTTGCCAACCGCGTCCGCCGCCCAGTAAGAAATGTCATTTGCATCATTAAAATCTAGCAGCGCAATATCTTGTATCGGATTCTCCAAAACAATATCAACCAAACGTGAAAGCATAACGGCGGCCTGCTCGCGTGTTAAGGACGAATCCGGGTCAAAACGCCCGTCCCCAACGCCGGTTATTATACCAAGATACGCCGCCAGCATAACATGAAAGTCATTGGCGTCACTAAATTCAGGTACGCGCTCCGCAAGTTCTCTCTCTAGCGCCGGAACATCATCGCTGCCTATAACCCCACCCATAAAAACAGAGTATGTCCTAATAACAAGCTCGGCAAACTCCGCGCGAGTTATGGGCCTATTAAAATTCGACGCCAGCCGCTCAGGCACAAGCTCCCACGATAATATCGCCGTACTTACTGGAATAACTGCCCAATCCGAAAGCGTATGATCGCTAAGCGGTGCTACAACTATAGGAGCGGGCATATCAATCACAAGATTCACATCTGGCCTAAGCAAGCGCAGCGGTGAGTCCATGTGAACTTCTATCGTTAAATCTTTGTCTTCATCCTCATCTTGTGCATACCCAACATCATCGTCGGCGGCATGCCCGGCATTAGCGTTATTAGCTACGTCACGTTCGCCGTTTTGCATTCGCGCCCATAAAGGTATCTCGGCATTTCTTATATCATCATAAATCAATGGCACCACTCGCCGATTATGCGCCGTGTCATAAACGATTTCACCACTCGTAATATCAAAGATATAAGTTATATCATCACGCGTCACAATGGTTAATCTATTGCTGTCCACATCAAATCGCCTTAAATGCGACCATTCCCAACCAACCATCGGATTCGCAAACAAAACAACGCTCATATCTCTAACAAGCTCGTCAATTCTATAACTTCTAATCAAAACTCCGTCCTCAAAGAACCCCATCGCCGCTACCGGGTCCGTTACAGGCACAAAAACAATGTGGCGCATATCGGATGAAAATTTAAAGCTTCCTTCCGCCACCCATGAAGTTGGTAAGTTCTCAATGGAGTATATTAGAACATCATTTTTATACACGCCTGCCCTCGATGTCCGCTCCTGTCTAAACTCATCCCTCTCAAGCTGCCAGAGAAACTGCGCCGACCCATCCCGCGACCAGACCTCAAAAGACTCGGGCTGCCCTATAGGAATGCCATAAGCCGCAATGCTTCCAAATGCTAGAATTGCAACAACTAATGCGGTTGTAACAGTTACTAATTTTGCAAAATTTTTCATTTTTTGCCTCCGGTATATTTATTGCTGCGCTTCGCTTAGGATGACAAAGCGCAGAATCTACTACGTAGCTCAAGCCGTCAAGAGACTTGGTATGTTCCAAGCCAATCTAATACCTCATCAAATACCCCGAATCCCTCTCCAGCAACTCAGCAATCATCTCTCGTAAAGCCTTTGCTCGCATCAGCCTTGTCGTCGCGTCGCCAAACTTGCCAAAACTCAAAATCCCTTCCATCACAGCTTGCGGCTCGAGCTTGCAAAAAACATCCGAGCCTAAAGGCGCGCAGTGCCTGCGTTGCGGCGAATGTAGCCTCTTTGCGTCTTTGTCGATTATGTAATAATCCTCATACGTATCTTTAATCGTACCAAGAGCTCCGTCCCACTCCTCTGCGCCATGTATGAAGGTGTTGCGCTCGAAATTCACACCGACTAGCAGAATTTGCGCATCTCGCTCCCAAAGTTTATAATACGCGCCGCCCGTGCCGCAAGGTGTGCCGATTTTTTCCTCGCCTGAAATGAAGTCCTCCGCTTCCTCCCCGAACGCCGCGACAGAATGCGTCGGATGCAGCGAACGAAATACGTTTCCCCTCTGGCGAAACAGCTCCGTCAGAGCACCAACGCAGCTTTTTGTATGCAAAACGTCCATGACGGGGTTTTCAGTATTTACATTTTTCCAAGTATGCGCCGCCATTACCAATAAGCCCGGCTGCATGTACTGCATAAGCGCGTCCAAAACCGTCTCGCCGCGCCCCTCCACCTCGCCGATTGCTTTGTAGGAGATGTGTACTTTCAGAGTGCCATTCGGGTCGATTCCTATGTTTGATAAGTGGTTTATTAGGTCTTGTTTTGTGTGCATTTTTACTCCCCCTTTGTTCTTAGTATTTTACCACAAACTTCACAATAAAAAAACCTCACATCTTCCTCGTGAGGTTTTTTTATCTATTTATCAAATTATTCTAGCTCCGTTCTACCCAAGGTAAGTCAGCCAAATGTCCATGTGTTTGCATTGCTGCATCCCACCACTCAATAAAATGTGGACGGCTAGGCACATACATACGCGCTCTTGCTTCTTCAGACGGGTCAAGCAGATAGATGCTCTCTCTGCGCATTGCCGATAGTACAACCTCGCCGTTAAAGCGATATACGTCCAAGTCGTTGTAGTGCAGGTATATAAGATATCTATTGCCCATTTCCATTGGCCATGATGAAAGTATTGTCATTACATCGCCTGTCGGAAAACCTCTTGCATAAGCTTGTGTATCAGCGGTTACAACGTAATATGCTTCGCGTACATTTATTACTTGTCCAATTTCAATTTTTTCAATATACTCACCTGCGAAAATCACATAATGTACGAGTACCGGTGTGACAACATGGTTAAAACCGGTAGCTACATTTACATCACGCAAATCATCCGATAAGTTGATAATGCGGTTTATACTCGGGCCTACTACCTCACCTACAACAATTGCTCGTCTTGGGTGTCTGATAGCATCAAAATCCTCAAAAGAAGCAGGTCTGATTTCATTAGCGTGGTAGGGCAAGCTATGTACGGTGTGTCTTGAAGAATCAAATACGAACAATTCCTCAGTTTGTGGCTGATATAATGGTGCGAGTTGTACTGTTATTAAAGCAAATAAGCATATAAAAGTTATTCCAGATATAATTGCTATAGTCCGTTTCATAAGACGCTCCTCCTTTCAAATTTTGAGTTCTAGATGCCCCATTTTTGGATTAAGTTAAATTTATCGTAACCTTGTGGTCTTGCTGTTACGTCGTTGTTTCCTGATGGAAGACCTTGGTTCATGATTGATAATGGTCTCCAGCCTGGATGTGCATCATGCGGATGGTCAAGTTTCAAAGCATGTCCAACCTCATGTAAGAATACTTTTTGTCTATCTTTAAGTCTGCATTCGCCTCTATCCGGTGCGTTGATATCTTGACCTTGGCTTCCTAATGACATACGGATTCTTCCTGAATGCCAGTCATGGTCTAACCATGTCGGAGAGTTTGGTGCGCCAAATGGTGTGAAATCACCGAGTACGATCCAGTATCCACATTCGTTGTCAAAGAGGAATCCTTCAACTGCAACATCAAACGTTGGTGTACTTGTCGCCGGCCAAGCTTGCTTGTTACGAATTTGGAAAACGTCTACACTAACATTAGAGCTGATATTGTTCCAAGTGTTTGCAACTTCGTATACTTCCCAGCTAAGCTGGCGAGTGATTGCTTGTGGTAATACGCCTAATCTTAATGTGATTCCGCCTGAGTTTGAAGATGATACATTGCCTCTAAAGTAGCTAGTTCTTGCGTAGCTGCCAAGTTGCCAAACTGCGTCAGTTGGATTTTCTGCTAATGCTGGTCTGCCGCCGTCAACGTTTAAAATAAGGTTTGGATATTGTCTGTTAGCAATTACATAACCATTGCCAGTTGAGCGAATCATCCAATGTTGAGCTTGGTTGCCATTTCTTAAATCCGATACTGATACTCTGCCTTCGTCTCCAGAAGAGCTTGCAGTAAGTACGTTTGCACTTGCGCCTTTGCTTGCGCCACGTGCGCCAAGAGTTTCGATTGTGTAGTAACCAAAGCTACCTTGAGCCGGTGCTATACTCCACAGTTCCGCTCTTGTGTTTGCGTTAATATTAGCCATTGCAGAAAGTAAGTTGTTACCAATTACTCTTAAATAACTGCCGTTTGTGTTTCTTACTCTAAAGATTCCAGCGTTATTAAAGCTTGAACCGTTTTGAAGAAGTTCTTGCCATACTGATTGCGTTTCTTCTTCGATTTCATACTCTTCGTACTCTTCTTCGCATTCTTCTTCGTAACCATATTCATATTCGTATTCATACTCTTCCTCGTACAGCTCGTCGCCGTCGAGCTCGACTTCCGTTAAGTCGTCTTCGTCGAGCTCGACTTCTGGCGAACCATTTGAATAAAGTGCATCAGCTATTTGAGTCTGAGGTGAAGAAGTTATTCTGTCTTGAACGTAGCTTGTTACCACTTCAGTTTCTGTGTTAATTGCTTGTGCTAACATGCTAGCGTCTGTGATACTAATTATAAGAGCCTTGATAAGAAGCATACAAATTACGCTTATAACGATACCCTTTAGTCTTGTCATTGGCTTAGGAGTCCCCTTCTATTATCTACCATTAGATATTATTTGCCTCTTTTGGTATAGGGTTGTGGTTCCCTGTTTTCAGCCTCTTTTAGTCTAGGGTTGTGGTTCCCTGTTTTCAGCCTCTTTTGTTCTGAGGTTGGGGTTCCTCGTTTTCAGCCTCTTTTGTTCTGAGGTTGGGGTTCCTCGTTTTCAGCCTCTTTTGTTCTGAGGTTGGGGTTCCTCGTTTTCAGCCTCTTTTTTTGAAGTTGTGGTTCTTCATTACTTAACCTCTCCCGGGATTAAGTATCCTCGTTCTCAGCCATCTTTATCGTAGAGCTAGCGTTTTTTATTACATACTCTATTCTAAAGTGGGGATTCCTCCTTTCCCTGTTATTTCTAAGTATGGTATGGTTTCCTCCTTTTCGCTTTTGTGCGGTTTATTTCGTTTTGAAGTAGGAACTCCTCCTTTCTGGTAGTTTTTTTCATCTGTTCTGTTTCTTCTTTGTCATTTTCTCTAATTATGAAGTTCGGATTCCTCCTTCCGTTGTATTTTGTACTGAAGTAGAAGTTCCTCCTTTCTAATCGTATTTCCTTCATGAAGTTGGGGGACTTCATTTCTAGTTTTACATATTTTGAAGTTTGGTTCCTCCTTTCAGTTATATATTCTGAATTCGGGGCTCTTCTCTAGGTTTATCCTCCTTCTCTTATGAAGTTGAGCCACCTCATTGTCAGCCTGTTCGTAAAATTCCAACTTTAATCTTAGGACTTTACGAGCTCGGCTCTCTGCTTGCCTAACATCTTATCGTCTTATTAAGTTATGGTAGCGCTTTGCGTGTACTCTTAGCATTGAGGTCGACAGGTGTGAATGTTTGTGTCCTATCATGCTGTTTTGTACCGTTTTGCGTTTTTTGGCAAACAAAAAAGAAGCTTTTACTCGCAAAGTCCCAAAAACCAGTATTTGTTCTGAGGTTTGGGTTCCTCGTTTTCAGCCTCTTTTGTTATGAGGTTGGGGTTCCTCATTTTCAGCCTCTTTTTTTATGGAGGTTGGGGTTCCTCGAAGTTCTTGATAGTTCCTTTTTTATCAGTGGTGTTTGTTGCTGACCCGCGATTTTGGGGAGGATTCACATTTGACTAATCATTGCTTAGATATAATGTGTAGCGTAGCGTCAACGTTCAAACTTCGGGGGGATAGGTAATTTGGGTGTCCTATCTTTGTTTGACCCGTCAAGCTTTTTAGATAAGCAAAATAAGAGCCTATACTAACGCCAATCCCAAAATCATAATTTATTATGAGGTTTGGGTTCCTCGTTTTCAGCCTCTTTTATTGTAGGGTTGTGGTTCCCTGTTTTCAGCCTCTTTTATTCTGAGGTTGTGGTTCCTCGTTTTCAGTCATCCGCTTTGCATATCGCTGTCGCTTATTGACAGTTAAAGTATACCCCATGTTTTTCCTGTTGTCAACGTGTAAACTTGAACATTTTTCCAGGTGTTTTTTCGTCTTTTGTTGTGCGCTTTGCACTAATAGCGGATGTTGTTGTAACAAACTGTCATTATTTTCTTGCTACAACAACATCCTTCAGGGGGGCTAATCGGTTTCTTCAAATGTTGCTTTTAATGCTTGTAATGTGCTCAATGCTTCGCCAAAATCGAAGTCCATAACCTGCCTATGCAGCGTTACCATCTCCTCGGTCTTGGAAAGCTCTTCGAGAAAATCCATACACTCAAGATTTTGCGATTCGAGTAGCGGCTCGAGCTGATTAAGCAGCGTCAGCGCGCGCTCAACATCCAGTTTATCATATTCCGATTGCACAGATTCCGAATACGACTCGCCAAGCTCTTCAACAACACTAGCCAGCTCCTTCTCAAGCGTCGACAGTAACCTCTCATCAGGTAATTTATCGTTTATAAACACATGCTCAACCTCTTGTGCGGCCTCGACGAGTGCCGGCTGGTCAATTAGACCGGCAACTCCTTTGAGCGAATGCGCCAGCAGATGTGCCGTTTTAGTATCGCCCACAATCAAAGCTTCCATAATTTTTGCATGAGCGTCTTTTTGGGTACGCATAAAGTCCATGCGTAGTTGTTGCCTGAGTTTATCGCTGTTCATAAAATCGCCTAAAGCATCAATTTCTCCAACAACCATATTTTCACCCTCCGCAACTTCAATATGGCTCGTTTTGCGTTTATTCTTAATAAACTGCATCAAAATCGAATTGAGCCGCTTCGCCTGAATCGGTTTCGACATAAACCCGTCGAACCCTTCTTGCAGAAATTCTTCAGCCATGCCGGTTATAGCGTTGGCAGTCAAAGCGACTATCGGCTCATTATAACCCAACCTGCGCATCTCCTGCATGGTTTCCGTTCCGCTTATTCCCGGCATCATTTGGTCCATAAAAATGATATCGTAAACATTACCCTCCTTTATCTTCTCAATGGCTTCAACACCACTGTTGCAAGTTTCTATATGAAGCTCGTAGAAACTTAGCAACCCTTTTGCCACATAAAGGTTCGCGTTAAGATCATCAACCACTAGCACAGAGCCATACGGCAATGGTTCCGCCACAAGCTCTATGTTCTTTTTGGTCGCTCTGCTAAACGACTCAAACTGCTCTAATCGGCGCGCGGAGTCTTTACCAATAACACTATCGTCAATCATGCGCTGCGGCATGTAAATATTAACATGCGTGCCTTTGCCGACCTCGCTTTTGATATCAATCTTGCCGCCCATCATTTGTACAATGTTTTGCACGATGGTCATACCAAGCCCCATGCCTGTCACGTATCTAGACCCTAACTCATGGAAGCGCGCATACTCATCATAGAGATTGGCAAGCTGCGCATCACTCATCCCAAGCCCCGTGTCAATAACGCACACATGAAGCATCGCGCGCTCAGGGTCATTTTCATCCATCTTGCAGTGAAAATAAAGCTTAACCGAGCCAAACTCCGTGTACTTGAACGCATTTGACAAAATATTGTTGACAACCTGCATAATACGCGACGAGTCACCAATAAGTACCCTCGGCAAGTCTTCATCGACATGCACTTCAAACTCAATGCCTTTGCCGCTCGAATAATTCGTGCAAAGCTGCAAAACATCATGAATCAAGCTTTCTGTTTCATATTTTTCCTGTGAAATGGTCATTTTGCCGGATTCAATCTTTGAATGGTCAAGAAGGTCGTTGACGATATTCAAAAGCATGTTCGCCGACGAGTTAATCGTATCAAAATCCTTCTCAACCTGCATGCTCAAGCCGGCGCTTTGCAAATGTATTTCGGAAATACCCATTATAATCGAGATAGGCGTCCGCAGCTCATGGCTCGTGCGAGCCAAGAACATGCTCTTTGCGAGGTTGCTTTCTTCTGCAATCTTTGCGCGCAGCTCCATCATCGCTACTCGCTCCCTATCCCTTAGCACTTGCTCCCTGTCGCGAGCTTCTTTTTCCCTGGTATGCGCATCTGTAGTTTCTACGGTTTGCTCCAGACGGCGGTACGTACTCGCTGCCATCAATGCCGCTGAATGTATCGTGTTTATCACATCTTCCGGGAAATATCTTTCTTTCCCGCAATCATCAACCGTGACACAGCCCCATAACTCGCCATCCAACATCAATGGGAGAATAATGGTCGAGCGAACCGACTTGTGCGGATTGCCAAAAGCTTGCTCTTCCTTAGGCAAATGGCTCACAGGTCCCGCAAAGAAGCCGCCCACAGTAACGAGTTCTTCAAGTTTACTAAACGCTCCCCAACGGAATCTATGATTATAATCCGTTTTTGGATATTTTTGACCCAGCTTTGATTCCCAAATGCATAGAACCGTCGCATCAACGCCTTCAGGGTCCGCTTTCGCTCTCACCAACTGAATCCTATCAACTTCCAGCCATGCACCTGTTATGCCCATATGCAGCTGAAGCACTTCCTCCAAATCTTGCCTATTATTAACCGCACCCATTGCAAATATTGCGGCGTTGATATCCAAAAGCAAGTCTTGCCCTTTGACAAGCTCCTCATGAGAACGGCTTATGGCGTTCGCCAAATACCCAATCTCATCATCTCTGTCGATGCCGTAAAGCCTCATATTACCGGCAGTATCACTGTTTGCGTTTTCAACGCTCATTGTAAGATTATACAAAGGCGCAAGCACAACCCGGCGCAAGAATCTATGCCCAAGTATCGAGAAAACAACATATACTGCTAAAGTGATGTAGAGAATGTGCAAATAATCAATTGCCGCGAAAAGGCTTGGTTGCCTCATAAGTACAACGACCGACCAGCTCGTACCCAAGATAGGCCTAACGCTCGCATAATGATACTCAATATTCGTACAAAGCCTTACCGCGTCGCTGGGTACATATCCCTGCATGAAAAGCCCATAAGCATTGCTCTCCAAATGCGCTCCTATATGCCTATACAAATAACTGCATAAAAGCACCTCAGGCATAGTCGGTAAAGTCGGCAGACCCATTTCATGCACCTGCAGTTCTTGCCTGCTATCAAGCCTAACTGCGCCATTTCCATCAATAATATAAGCGCGCACTTGAGTGTGGTCAAGCCCACCCAAAGTAGTGTCAAAAATTTCATCAAAGGGAGTACCTATCGTAACAACCCCAACAAACTCTTTTTGATAATACACTCTATGGTTTGTCCATAACAACAAAACTATATCGTCCTCGACCAGCTCAAGCCTCTCACGCTGCACATTTAGTATAAAAAGCGCGTCCGCATCCCTCGTGCTATAGAACCACTGGTCGCTGCCATCATCAACAAGCTGCCCCCAATAATGAAATTCATCAAACGTCATGCCCATGTCAAAGTCATAACTATTCCATGTTTCATATGCCGTAAACATCAGCCGCGCCTCGGGCAGTAATGACAAATAGCCCCTGATTTCATCAAAAGCAGCCATCCGAGCCGCCTCGTTATAATCGTTTGCAAGCCATCTCGCTACCGTTGCGGAATGGGCCATTTGGTGCATCAATGTGAAGTGGTCATTAATATTGACACGAAAATCCAGGCTCACCTCTGTGGCAGCCGATTGAACCGCTTCCTGCGTGGCGCCATCGTTAAAACGTTCAAAAGCGAAACCAGCCACCAGCATAAATATAATCGTCCCAATCGCAGGCACTATCAAATACAATGCCTGGGTGTATTTAGCTATTCGTTTTTTGTATTTAACAGGCGCAGGTTTGTTTCCATGCATCATATATCGAATCCCCTAAAATTAGTAATTCCCGACAACACAAGCTCCGTTTTTAAGTGTCTTTTTCGCGTGATACATTGCCTTATCAGTATCAAAAATGAATTTGTTTATTGTATATTGCTCAACGCGCTCAGGAATAACGCTATGCGCGCCGACGCTGACCGCTACATGCAGTTTGATCTCATCATCAATAACAACAATGTTCTCACCAACCGCTTTGCAAATGTCTTCTGAGAGCTTAGTCACGCCCTCCACTGTTGTATTTGGTGATATGATGGCAAACTCGTCACCGCCAAGTCGTGCAAGCTTATCTGTTGAGCGCCTAAGCACTGACTCAATCGCCTTTGCAGTGCTTTGCAGCGCGATATCGCCTGCCAAATGCCCATATGTATCGTTTATGAACTTGAGCTTATTAACATCAATTATCATAATGCCCAGCGGCACTTGTTGCCTCTTTGCTCTAGCCCATTCCTCGACTAAATTGGTATCGAAGAAGCGACGGTTGCCAACACCTGTCAAACCATCCGTTGCGCTCATGTTTTTAATCGTTCTCATTTGGTTTAACATGGTCGCTTGATGTTGAATACGCATTTTTACAACAGTCGAGTTAAACGGTTTGTATATGTAGTCCATCGCGCCCATTTGAAAGCCTCTTACCTCGCTCTCAGGGGTGGTCAGACCCGTTATGAGTACAACAGATATCTCTTTGGTTTCCGGGTCTTTTTTGAGCTGCTCAAGCACTTCAAAGCCGTTCACATCCGGCATGAAAATATCCAAAAGTATAATGTCAGGCATAAGCCTTTTAATCGTTTCCATACAATTAACGCTGTCGCGCTCCGCATACACAGTGTAGTCTTGGTTCAATATACCCATCAAAGCACGGATGTTCATCACTTCATCGTCAATTATTAGTATACTACTTTTCATATGACATCAGCCTGCTCTCTTTTAATGTATTTAACGTTACCGCTGCTGTTCTAAAATCAAATTCCTTTATCTGAGCGCAAAGTTCCTCCGAGCCGCTGATTTTAGCCAGCTCGTCCAGCAAGTCAAAGCAGCTTGTATCCTGGTTTTTTAACTTCGCCTGAACTTTGTTTAAAAGCGCAATTACATCTCTATTACACAATCCATCACTCTCTTGCTCCGGCTTGCCGCTGCACTCGCAGCCTTCTCGCTCGCAAGCACGATCGCACTCAAGCTCCTCAACAAGCGGCGGCGACTTTTCAATATAATCCTTGACAAAGTCGCTCGTGCGCTCAGCTTCAGGCTCACTCTCCGGTATAGTAATCGGCTCGCTAATGCTATCAATAACGCGTTTAAGCTCACTCTCAAGTTCAGCCAAAGCCCCACCAGGAGCGGTACTCTCCTCGTTTAGCTTCATCTCAACACGCTCAGCCATGTTCGCCAGATGTGCTTCATGTATCAACCATGCCGAGTTTTTCAAACTGCGCACCAGCCGAAGAGCAATATCGTTATCATTCGTTTCAATCGCGTATTTTATATTGGAAAACGTATCTTTATGAGTACGAACAAAGTAGCCCTGAAGCGTCTTCATCAGCTCCTTGTCATACTCATTATCTTCGAGCTTGCTCACTACCTCTTCATACTTCTGAGCGCGCATAAGTTCAGCATCTGAGTGCCTAATAAAATGCTCCCAAATGGATGCGCCCATATGAACAAGGATAACCGACAAATAGCCAATCGTCAATATGAAAAAGTTCCTATACGGCTGGCGCATTGTCGCCATATCATACCAAATCAAGCCGCCGACAATCACAAGTGACACCAAGTACAAAATCTGTATCTTATCCAGCTTGTTATTGCGGATATAATTAACAAAAATCCGTCCGCTAACATAGCAACACGGGACAAAAAACGCTAAGTACACGAAAAAACCAACGCTGGTCGCAAACCAATATGTATTAAACGAAAGCGTCATAGCGATTATACCAAACATTACCGATATTCCTATAAACCAGCGTTTATATGTATCTCCATCCGCCTTAAAGACCATCGCCACAACGAAAATTGTAACAAGGCTAATAACCATAAGCGGCAAGAAGTTGAGAATCACAATTATGTTATTCGGAATCGAAAAACCGAACATTATCGTCTTTACATTATAAAACTCGGGAAGCCCGATTAAAAGCCTTACAACAATCGCAAAGTCAACCAAAGTCAAAAGGTTCGTCTTCATGCCTTCTGGAAAAGCAGTCATTGAAATGGTGCGCTTGATAAGTAACATCACAAACAGCCCTGTAAGCAGAGCCCAAGCAGTTAATCGACCCGCCAAAAACCTGTTAATATCATTGAAACCGCCCATGATAAACTCTGCATGGAAAAAGTCCGCCCTATTGTCGTTACAGCAAACAAAAATTACAAACTCTTGATACTCTCTGTCAAGGTCAAAGTCCAGCCTGAATGCCGCCAGCGAAAACATTGGCAAAATCGAGTAGCGCGTTGTTTCCATATCATAGCTGAAAACGCGCTCACCATTAAAAATAACGGTGTACTCAGAATCAATCGGGCTCATCCAAATATATGCCTCGGTTATGTCGTAACCGCTAAGTATCGTCATCCGATACGCCGCGCTATGGCTCGACACTTCTACCAGCGACATAGGAATATGTACTAGCTCAGCCCTATAAGCAATTGCACCGAAGTCTATCGGCAAATCCCTAACATTTGCGTAAGCGAAGCGTTCCCACTCTCCTTCAACTCTGAACGCTCTATCCATCTGTTGACCGCGCAGGTCAAAGATGCCGTCAACAATCCTATGCTCACCATGCCCGGTAATGGCGGGGTAAACATTCATGAACGTAAGAGCTATCAAAGTGCCGCAGGCAATGCTCAGCGCACCAAGCCCAAGTCGCTTTAAGTATTTTTTTGTCTTATCGTCGAGCAGAAACATCTATTTTCCCCCGTGCTTGTCCTGCAAATTTTCAAATTCATGGCTCACACTCATGAACAAATCGACCAAAACAGGGTCAAAATGCGAGTCCCTGCCTTCCTTTATAATCTCAGCCGCTTCAGCATGCGGGAGTGCCTTTTTATAAGGTCGCTCAGACACAAGCGCGTCATAGACATCCGCAATAGCCATAACCCTGCCCAAAAGCGGTATTTCCTCGCCTACGAGCCCTTTTGGATAGCCGCTTCCGTCCCATTTTTCATGATGTGAGAGCGCGAATACATGCGCATAATCCAAAAACTCATTGTTCGGAACTTGTTCTTTTATGCTCTCAATTATTTCGCCGCCCAAAGCCACATGTTTGCGCATCTGCGTAGCTTCTTCAGGAGTAAATGTGCCGGGTTTTTGCAAAATCGCGTCACTAATCGTAATTTTACCAACATCATGCAGCAAAGATGATACCAAAACCAGTTCCATATCCAGCTCCGCCATCTCTTCTTCATAAACACCCGAAGCCTTCATCGCGTCCAGCAAAACGCTCAAATACAGCCGTGTCTTTTCAATATGCACGCCGGTCGTGTTATCTCTAATCTCAACCAAAACCGCAATCGTCTTAATAAACGCGTCTTTTAGCGAAGATACTTCTTCCTTCTTATGTTTAAGCGTCTGTCCAAGCCTTTTCCTATAGTCACTAAGCTCAATATGCGAATCAATACGCCTGCATAATTTCAAAACATCAAATGGGATTCCTATATAATCAGCAATCCCTCTAAGCTCCGCACGCGCCTCATTCATGCGTCGCAAAACTATAATCGGGATATATTCAAATCTAGTTTCTATGCAAAATCCGCAAATACCAAGCGTATCTTCATCAATAAGAATCAAATCAGGAATTTCGTCCTCAAGCGCGCCCAAAAGCCCAAGGCCTGAGCTGAAGCTAACAACATTATACCTTTCATAAAGCAGCTCACTATCCTTAGCGAAATCATTTATGGTAACTCCAACACAAAAAATTGTCGATTTATCGCTATACATTTTCTTTCCCCCCGTTACATGATAACGTATGTTTTATAAGGTTTTCATGAGACGGCATATGTTCAAAAGTTCTTTATAAACAAAAAAGAAGCCTCAAAACGCGCACACTCAAATAAACCTAGTTTATTGTGAGGTAAGGAATCCTCGTTTTCAGCCTCTTTTATTCTGGGGTTGTGGTTCCCCGTTTTCAGCCGCTTCGCGACAAAATAATATGAAATTATACATGAATATTCAACCACACAATACTCATCAAAGATAGTATATACAAACTTATCTTCATTGTCAATAAAATATTGTTCAACCAGCTAAACTTTGCGAAAAATTTGCTTGTGACTTTGTCACAATTTTCACATTCATTATCATATGGCGTATGCAAAAAATTGACATTTTAACAAAAATAGTGTATTGTTTTGTTATTGATTCACTATTAATTGGAGGATTAATCACCAATGAAGCGAGTTTTTTTATTATTGTTTATTTTGTCTATCATAGCTTTTGCCGGCTGTCAAGCCGAACCCTCAACCATAGGGATACGTTCGGATATCTCCTATAGAAATGCCCCAGGCATTACTCTGCAAGAAATAGACGCGATTGCTGCTCTGCGCGCCCAGAATCGGACGTTTACTTATGCAATGATATTGGGTGATGAAGCGTTTTTTTATGAGGACGGCACAATCGGCGGCTTTTCTGCCCATCTTGCTGATTGGCTCTCCAAGTTTTTTGATATTCCTTTTGTTGTGAAAATAGTAACGCAAGATGAGCTGTTCAGTGGGCTAATGGACGGCTCTTTGGACTTTACCACACAACTTGTTCACGGCCAAAGAGATGTGCCTGTCTATGCCTATGCAGGTCCAATCACCATGCGCGCAATTGAATATGCGGTTCTTGCAGGCTCACCTGAATTAAGGGATTTAAACCGCCCACCGCATTTTGTCATGAGGCAAGATTCAACCACGCACCGCACCATAAGTAATTCCGGGATGTTTGAAGGGTTTGAGCTCACCATTGCGGATGACCTTTATGGGCATGCGCTTGAGCTTTTGGTCAGCGGTTATGCTGATGCGTTTTTAGGCTCATCAGCGCCACATCTATCGCTCCTGCACCCACAGATTATCACGCGCTTGGCTTATCCGCCAGTTTTTAGGGCAACTTACTTCACAACTTCGCATCAAGAGCTTGCCCCAGTAACAGCCGTCTTACAAAAATACTTGGATAGCGGCGGCATTCATACCTTGGCAGAGTTCTATTCCCAAGGCATGGACGACTTTAGGCTGCATCAATATAGATTTACCCTCACCCCTGAAGAAATTGTTTTTATGGATTCGGGCATCGTCGTGCGTGTTGGCGTGTTTCATGACAGTTATCCGTTCATCTTCTTAAACGATATCACAGGCGAGTTTGAGGGTATTGTCATCGACATTTTTGACATTCTGGAGCGCAACTCTAGCTTGACTTACGAGCTATATATTGGCTATGCGTTTGAGTTTCAGAGGATGCTTGACATGCTCGAAGCCGGTGAGATCGACGTTTTGTTATCGAGCAAAGATTATCGAGATTTATTAGGTCGCGACCTGTTCTTAACGCGTTCGATATTTAAAGACAATTTTATGTTTATAACCGATATTGGCTACTATCATCTGGACCTAAACGGCATTTTATATACAAGAATAGGTCTCATTGAGGGCAGCGTTTTTGAACGTGTTTTCTTTGAATACTTCCCTGCCAATATGAACGTTATGAAATTCCCTGACCATCGCTCGCTTATTGACGCGCTTATTGACGGGGAAATAAATGTTATCTTTTCAGGCAACGCGAGCCTTTTGTATCTTAATAACTATCGCGGCGCACCGAACTTCTTCGCCAACCTAATCTCGCCATCCGGCTACGAGGTATCCTTTGTCGTGGCGGACGAACTGCTGTATTCGCTGTTGGATAACTCGCTCGTGCGAATGAACGCCGAAGCTATAACCACAAGATGGCAGGGACGCACTTTCGACTACACCGCGCGTCTGCTTGCTGCACAAAGACCGTGGCTTATTCTTGCAATCATTTTTGGGGTTTCCATAGCCGTTTTGATTATAGTATTAGTTTCTCACCAAATAAGGCTGCAATTAATCGTTGCGCAGCGCACTGAAGAGCTTGAAACAGAAACAGCTCTGCTAAACACCATTTTTGACGCCGTTCCTGATGTTTTGTTCTATAAAAACACTGAGCTCCAGTTCATACGCTTTAACGAAGCGCTTGAGTCGCTGTTCCAGAGGAGCTATGATGACATCATAGGCAAGGACGTTGTTGAAGCCTTTGGCGCGCCTAAAGATTTTGCAGATGATTACCATGCTTGGGATAATATTGTATTAACTGAACGCAAAACCATCCGAACAGAAGAGCCCGTGCTTGACAGCAACGGCATAGTTCGCACTTATGATACTATTAAAACGCCGCTTATTGATAAAAACGGCGAGCTTTTCGGGCTACTCGGTCTCTCGCGTGATGTAACTAATCGTAAGCAGGCTGAGGATGATGCAAAACAGGCTTCCGATGCAAAATCTGCCTTTATCGCTAACATGAGTCATGAAATTCGTACGCCTATGAACTCTATCGTGGGCTTTTCAGAGCTTGCCATGAAAGGCGCATCGCCTGAAACAAAAGTCTATTTGAATAGAATCTCTGAAAGTGCCGATGGACTTTTGGATATTATTGAAACGCTGCTAGACATTTCAAAAGTCGAATCCGGCAAGATGGAATTGGAAAAAATACCGTTCGATTTCAGTGATTTGCTTACACAATGCAGGAATATAGTATTCCCAAAAGCCCTAGAAAAGAAACTCACGCTGGACTTTAACGCACAAGAGGTAGACGATGGCAAGCTGCTGCTTGGCGACCCTGTCCGTTTGCGCCAAGTGCTTCTTAATCTAATCCACAACGCCGTGAAGTTTACTGAAAGCGGCACAATTAAAGTTCGCACACAAATATTAAACACCACCGAAACCACCAAAACAATCCATTGGGAAGTTTCGGATTCGGGCATAGGCATGAGCGAGGATCAAATTCAGAAAATATTGGACCCGTTTATGCAGGGCGATGCTTCCATCACCCGCAAATACGGCGGAACCGGCCTTGGCGTCCCTATTGTAAACAGCATTTTGGAAATAATGGGCTCTACGCTAAAAATTGAATCGGCTTTAGGCGTCGGTTCAAGGTTTAGTTTTGAACTTACTTTTGACACGATTGATGCAAAAGACATTGTATATAATACACTTGAGGCGCCAACCACACAAATGCCACATTTTAAGGGCGAAATTTTGATTTGTGAAGATAGCCTAACAAACCAGCTGGTTATAAGCGAGCACCTGGAGCGTATCGGGCTTTCATACATATGCGTGCCGGACGGCAAGGCCGGGGTGGATATTGTTGCAGAGCGCATGAAATATAATGAGCCGTTTGACCTTATTTTCATGGACATACATATGCCTGTTATGGACGGCTTAGAAGCTAGTGCTACAATATTAGAAATGGGTTGCACTACGCCAATCGTAGCCCTTACCGCAAACGTTATGCCAAGCGACCAAAAGTATTATATGCAAATAGGCATGATGGAGTGTCTAGGCAAGCCGTTTACCTCTCAGAGTTTGTACGCGGTTTTACTCAAGTTTTTACAGCCTGTATCCTATGAGGAAATAGATGCCGCCGATGAAAGTGACGATATAGACGATGAGCTAAAACAAGTCCTTGTCGACAGGTTTATCAAGAGCCACCGCCATATATACAATGAGCTAGTTTCGTGCATCCATCAAGGCGACCTGCAAACCGCTCACCGCCTTGTGCATACGCTGAGAAGTTCAGCTGGGCTAATCTCAGAGGACGCGCTCTCCAAAGCCTCCGGCGAAATCGAGGACTTGCTGCGAAACGAAGAGCTGCCAAGCGACGCTCAACTGCTGGCGTTTGAAAAAGAACTCTCACGTGTGCTAAACAATCTGGTAAGATTATCAGGCGCAAGGTCACAAGCGCCCGAGCAAACACATCCGCTGCAATCGAGTGAAACCATTGTACAAATACTAAACGAACTGAAACCACTGCTCCAAAGCCAAAGCGTAGACTGCATCAACTTCCTGCCCGAATTAAGAAGAATCCCCGAAGCCGCCATTTTGGTCAACCAAATTGAGGATTTCGATTATAGGGCGGCATTGAGCAGCTTGGAATCGCTTAAGCAGGTTTTTGGTTAGTGATTGTTCGGTTAAATAACCCCGAGTTGTCTTTTAGGAGATTGCTTGGGGTTTGTTTTTGCGGGGAGGAATGTGCATTCGTAGGGACGAACAGTGTTCGTCTTCGTTTAACATCGCCATCCACGAACCATAAACATGCGACACTCTTCAGGCGACCGTTGGTCAGCAACCGTTGGTCAATGACCGCGAGGGTCGCCGTGCAAGCACGGTGACACCCTTACGAATGCAAACAATCCTCCAATCCCAAAAAAACGCCCCTCACCAACCGGCAAGGAGCGTCACTTTATTCACTTACACCAACTCAATAATAACCATTGGCGCACCATCGCCTCTTCTAGGGCCTAACTTTACAATCCTAGTGTAGCCGCCGTTTCTATCGACGTACTTTGGCGCGATTTCTTCGAACATTTTTGTAGCCATGTCAACTTTTCCGCTGTTTTGACGCTTTTTTCTGCCATCAGCAGGCACTTCTGTGATTGGGTAGAAATAGCTAAGCATTTTACGTCTAGCGTTAAGCCTTGTTGGGCTATCTTTTTGGATAGTTTTTTCAACTTCTGTGAAAACGGTTACTTTTTTGCCGTTCTCTTCTTTTTTAACTCTCTTGCCGTTAGCATCCTTTTGCGGAACTTTAGCGGTAACAGTCACGTTCTCGAAGTTGTCTTTTTCCTTCTTAGCCAAAGTGATAAGCTTCTCAGCTGAGCGTTTAATCTCCTTGGCTCTGGTTTCCGTCGTTTCAATTTTACCGTAGTATAATAAATTGGTCGTTAAGTTTCTCAGCATAGCTTTACGCTGGGTAGCTGTACGACCAAGCTTTCTATAGCCGGCCATTAGAATAACCTCCTAACAATCAGTAGATTTTGTTACCTATTCGTCTCCGGGCTTCAGCGCAAGACCGAGTTCAGTCATTTTATTAAGTACTTCCTCAAGCGATTTACGCCCTAAGTTACGTACCTTCATCATGTCCTCTTCTGTCTTGTTCGCTAAATCTTCGACATTGTTTATGCCTGCGCGTTTCAGGCAGTTATAACTTCTTACCGAGAGGTCAAGCTCTTCGATTGAAAGTTCGAGGACTTTCTCCTTCTTGCCTTCTTCCTTCTCGACCATAATCTCAGTATTTCTAACATTATCGGATAAATCCATAAACAGCTTCAAATGCTCTATGAGTATCTTAGAGGCGAGGCTGACAGCGTCATCCGGTTTAATAGTTCCGTTCGTCCAAACTTCTAAAACTAGCTTATCAAAGTCCGTCGTCTGACCCACACGAGTATCTTCAACTAAGAAATTCACTCGTCTAACCGGCGTGTAAAGCGCATCCACAGGGATAACACCTACAAACTGCTCGTTCCTCTTGCCCTTATCCGCGCCCACATAGCCTCTGCCCTTGGTGATGGTCATCTCTATGTGAAGCTTGGTTCCCGGACCGCCGCTAAGTGTCGCTATATGTGCATCAGGGCTCATAATTTGAATATCCGAGTCAACCTTGATATCAGCACCTGTAACTACTCCATCACCTTCAACATCTATGAAAGCAATTTTAGGCTCATTTGATTCACTGTTATTTTGAATTGACAGTTCTTTTAAGTTTAGAATAATCTCAGTTACATCTTCCTTAATCCCAGGCAGCGTACTGAATTCATGCAAAACACCATCAATTTTTATATTGGATATGGCTGCGCCGGGAAGAGAGGATAAAAGTATTCTCCTAAGAGAATTACCTAATGTCGTGCCATAACCTCTTTCCAACGGTTCTATCACAAACTTGCCATATGTTCCATCCTGACTAAGCTCTGTTACTTCAATGCGAGGCTTTTCAAATTCAAACACGCATTAGAACCTCCCTTCAGAAAAATCGCTTACTACTTCGAGTAAAACTCAACTATAAGCATCTCATCAACCGGCACATCTATCTGCTCTCTTGAAGGAAGGTTTAAAACCGTTCCTGACAAGTTCGCATGGTCAGCTGAGAGCCACTCAGGTACTATCCTAACGCTTGTTACATCGAGTACGTCTTTAAAGCGTTGCAAATCCTTGCTCTTATCGCGTACTGTTATAACGTCGCCCGCTTTAATTCTATACGATGGAATGTTTACACATTTCCCATTCACATGAATCAATTTATGCCCTACGATTTGTCTTGCTTCGCTTCTTGTTCTGCCGTAGCCTAATCTATAAACAACATTGTCAAGCCTACTCTCAAGAAGTATCAAAAAGTTCTCGCCTGCCATACCTTTTTGCTTAGAAGCTTTAACAAATAAGTTTCTAAACGGTTTCTCAAGCACGCCGTAGATGAACTTAGCTTTTTGTTTTTCTCTCATTTGAAGTCCGTATTCGCTGAGTTTTTTCGGGCGTTGCCCTGCGTTTACATCTCTTTTTGACTTCTTGTGTATGCCAAGCACAGAAGGCTCAAGGCCTAAGGCTTTACATCTTTTCAAAACAGGTTCTCTATTTACTGCCATTCTTTTCCACCTCCAAAATCAGACTCTACGACGTTTCGGCGGTCTGCAACCATTGTGCGGAACCGGTGTAACGTCTTTAATCATAGTAACATCAAG
>Ga0123355_10001066_pt1 | contig 37847 bp, 34 predicted proteins | sample TergutEmb28metaG_3_FD_89872 | JGI IMG/M metagenome (GOLD analysis project Ga0123355, IMG submission 89872) | Embiratermes neotenicus P1 segment gut microbial communities from Petit-Saut dam, French Guiana - Emb289 P1 | ecosystem: Host-associated > Arthropoda: Insects > Digestive system > Gut ...
CCCGACGAGGCCGACGACCTGACCGCTCACCGTGCCCTGCTGCACGCCCGCGTCCGGCTGCTCGCCGCGAGCGCAGGCTGAGCTCCTAACGCGGGCGGAGAACGCGGGCCCAACTGCGAACGTAGCCGCCGCCACCGCCGTGCGTGCTGATTCGCGAGTGTTAGCTACGCCGTCAGGGCAACCGTCGCGCCTGCCGGGGTAAGCAGCCGGTGGTAGCCGGGTTCTCCCGGCAGCGTGACCAGGTCGCCGCGGACCAGCCCGCGCGGCCCCTCAGCTGACACGAGGATCAGCCCGTCCGCGCCAGCCGCAACGAGGGCGCCGTCATGCCGCAGCAGCACGGGGCCGTCGCGGGACGCGGAGATCGCCACTCGTCCGGCGCGCAGTGCGGCGAGGATGCCGCCGACCGACGGATCTTCGCATTCCACCCAGGTGGTCGGCGTCCCCAGCGGCGCGTCGGACCCCGGCCGGTGCCAGTCGCTGCCGCCGACCGGGATGGCGGTCGGGTCCCATGCCTGCCACCAGGACAGCGGCGTGGTCCAGGTCATGTCGAGCCAGGACCAGTGCCAGACCTCGAGCAGTGGCGGCTTGCGCGGCATCGGATGCAGCCAGCTGACCGGTCCGGCGAACGGGTGGTTGACCGACATCAGCCCGCCCCGCGCTTCCGCCTGTGTCAGCCAGTCGGCAGCCGGGGACCGAAAATCAATCCACCCGGTATCGCCGAGCACTCCGGCGTGCCCGCCCGCGGTCGTCACCTCCTGGCCGGGGATCAGCGTTACCCCGGATCGTGCCGACACCAGCGGCAGCGAGGCATGGTGGCTGACCGTGTTGTGGTCGGTGACCGCGACGAAGTCGAGTCCCTGCTGCACCGCGAGATCCGCCAGTTCGGCCACGGTCATGACCCCGTCGGAGTGCACCGTGTGCGCATGCAAGTCCCCGGCGAGCCACCGGCGCCCGGCCGCGGCCGGCAGGTCCCGTCGAGCTGGCCGCTCAGCGGGCGCCGTCGCCTCCGCACCGTCTAGTTCGCCGGCTAGCGCCCCCGTTCCGACCGGTTCGGCCGTCACCTCGAACCGCACGCCGTCGGTTGGCACCGCATGCAGCCCGAGAACCACCCGCCACAGCCCGGCCGAGACCGGACCCGGCAGGTATCCGGGCGTCGCTCCGGCGGCCGACACCACGAACGACGAGCGCGCACCGCCGGACCAGCCGCGGAACCCCGAGGGATCAAAACACCCCAGGTCAAGCACCGTCCCGCCGTCCTTCGGGTACGACAGTTCCACGCGCAGCGCGGACACCCCGGAGTGGACCTCCAAAGGAAGATAGTGCCACGGTGAGGCGATCCGGTCCTCCAGCGTAAACGTCCCTGTGTGCCTGATCAGCGACTCCATGTGACCATCTGATCAGGTGAGGCGGACAGGAGGAAAGGCGGGCTTGCTAAAAACAAAGTGACGGCATGGCAACCCAGTGCTAAGGTCTTGTGCTTCGCGCTCAACCGACTTGAGCTTCGCCTCAACCGAATTCGTGTCGCAAAACTCGCAACCACACCGCAAGAGGTTCAGTCATGCCCGCCGACGGCGACAGCGTCATCGAAGCCGAGCGTGTCCATCTGGCGCGCTCCCGAGAGTTCCTCCACTTGATGCGCGAGAACGTCCTGATGCTCGCGCTCAACCCCATGGCCGGCGACCGAGTGAGCCTGGAGTACCTCAAGGCCGACCTGTACCGTCGCGCGGAAGCGCTCAAGGACCTGCCGGACGCGCCACTGTTCTTCGGCCGTCTCGACTACTCCGAACTCGCCGCGAGCGACGAGGACTTCGCCGGCTCGGACTTCCACATCGGAAGACGGCACGTGCACGACAAGAACGGGACCCCGGTTGTGCTCGACTGGCGCGCGCCGGTCTCCCGGCCGTTCTACCGCGCGAGCCAGGCCGACTCGATGGGGCTCACCCTGCGCAGGCGGTTCGGCTTCGCCGGCGGGACGCTCACCGCCTACGAAGACGAGCGGTTCGCGGCTGCCGGGCCGCGTGCCGGGGCGGTTCGTTCGGGGAAAACTGACTTCCAGCAGCCGACCAGCAAGCTGCTCATCGCCGAGATCGAGCGGCCGCGGTCGGGCCCCATGCGGGACATCGTCGCCACCATCCAGCCCGAGCAGGACGACATCGTGCGCGCCGACGCCGCGACGACGGTGTGCGTGCAGGGCGCGCCCGGCACCGGCAAGACCGCGGTCGGGCTGCACCGCGTCGCCTATCTCCTGTACGCGCACAAGGAGCAGGTGACCCGGCGCGGCGTAGTCGTCGTCGGGCCCAACCTGGCCTTTCTCTCCTACATCAGGAATGTCCTTCCGGCGCTCGGAGAGCTGGACGTCACGCAGACCACGGTGACCGAGATGGTTGCGTCGGCCCCCGTTCGCGGCACCGACTCCGACGAGGCGGCCGCGATCAAGGGCGACGCCCGGATGGCGGAGGTGCTCAGGCTGGCGCTGTGGAGCCGCCTCAGGGCGCCGAAGGAGGCCCTCGTCCTCAGCCGCGGCGCACGCCGCCTGCGGGTTCCCGGGTACGAGATCGAGGCGCTCGCCCAGGAGCTGCGCGACCGGGGTGTTCGTTACGGGACCGGCCGGGAGCTGCTCGCGCACCGCATCGCGCACGTGATCCTGACCCAGCTGGAGGCCGCGGGCGAGACCTGCGACGACCGGACCCACGATGCCGTCCGGCGCGCCGCGCCAGTCCGCAAGTGCGTCGACGAGGTCTGGCCGAAGGTCGATCCCGCCCGCCTGGTCTTCTCCCTGCTATCCGGTCAAGAGCAGGCCATCCTCAACGAAGCGAGCATTCTGTCTCCCGCTGAAGTGTCCGCTCTCACCTGGGTCAAGCCGCCGCGCAGCGCAGGCGCGACCAAGTGGAGCCGGGCGGACCTGGTGCTGATCGACGAGGCGGCCGACCTGATCGAGCGCACGCCGTCGATCGCCCACGTGGTGGTGGACGAGGCACAGGATCTTTCCCCGATGGAGGTGCGGGCGATCGGGCGGCGCTGCGCGACGGGGGCGGCCACCATCCTCGGCGACATCGCGCAGGGCACCACGCCCTGGGCGGCGACCTCGTGGGAGTCGCTGCTCAGCCACCTTGGCAAGCCGGGCGCGGCGGTGCAGGAGCTGGATGTCGGCTACCGGGTGCCCCGGCAGATCCTGGACTTCGCCTCCCGGTTGCTGCCGCGGATCGCGCCCGGCCTCGCGCCGGCCAAATCGCTGCGCGCGGACGCCGACGCGCTGCACGTGGAGACGGCTCCGGCGGGGGAGCTCGGCAGCCGGGTCGCGGCGGCCTGCGCGGCCGCGCTCGAGCGGCCGGGCTCGGTGGCGGTGATCTGCGCGGACGTCCAGGTGCCGGAGACCGGTCGCGCGTTGCGCGCCGCGGGCCTGCGGTTCGGCGTGCTCGGTGCGGACTCAGCCAGCGACGGGAGTACCGGCAGCGCCTCCAGCGAGGCGCCTGACGGTGGTGCGGTGCCCGCGGGGACCGGGGTGAGTGAGGAACGGCTGGCGCTTGTGCCCGTCACCCTCGCCAAGGGCCTTGAGTTCGACCACGTCGTGCTCGTCGAGCCCGCCCGGATCGCGACCGGGGAGACGTATGGCCTGCGCCGGCTGTACGTGGCGCTGACGAGGGCGGTTTCCCGGCTCACCGTAATTCACGCGGAGCCGCTCCCGGTGGAGCTTTTGTTACGTACTATTGACGGGGGGCAATGGGGTCGGCCTATCCCGGGGCATTTTTCGCGTGGGCGGTTTTGCAGGGTGGGTAAGGCATCAAGAGACGACCCGCACGCCTAGTACCGGGGAAACTACGATCAGTATTGACGGCGGTGTTCTGTGGAAGCCAAGGAAAACCATGCTGTGGCGGCTGCATACCTTGACAAGCTGGCAGAGGAACTGAGGAACACGGGTCTTGAGGCCTGGCTCATGGCACCGCCGGGGCGGGTGCCGAGCGTGTACATCACGAACCCCGCGGCCCGGGCGCTTGAGGAGAACGTTTACGTCAACCGGGGCAAGGACGGCCTGTGGTGGTTCTGGTGGTCCTGGGCGGAGCGGATCTCGCTGGCCGATGACCTCCAGACGGCCGCGAACGCCATCGCCCGGGTGCTGCGCCTGCCCAGTTAGCTGAAGCCTGGAAAGGCGATCGTGCTGCCGCGCCAGGCGGCCGCGCGACCTGCGGGCGGCTGCATGGCAAGCGCGCCGAAAGAGCGGAGTGTTCCGTCCGGCACCGCCACGACGGCCAGATAGGCCTGCGTGACGCCGTCTTCGAGGGTGACGGCGAGCTTCTTCGCGGTGGCGGCGTCCGTGACGGCGAACGGCAGCTGATAGGCCGGGCTTGCCCCCACCGGCGTGGCACCGAGCTTGCCGAGCATCGTCTCGAGCGTGTCCCTGGCTTCCTGGTGCGCGATCCAGTCGGCGCGTGCCGCCGTCTGCTCGGCGCCGGACAGCATGGCGCCGACAACGCCGTAACCGTAGACCGCCGCGTGCTCGGCTGCCAGCGCGCGCTGCAGCGCGGTGATGCCGCTTTCCGCCGGTGCCGCTTCGGGGGTCGTCATGGCTTGCCAGCCGAGTCGAGCACGGTGACATGGGTCGCCTCGGACGCGGCCACCGAGGCGTAGAGCTGGGCGAGCGATGGGGACGCGCCGCCGAGGCGGCCAAGCAGGATCTTGACCGCGTGCTGCTCGGCAGCGCGGAGCTGGGCGACTGCCGCGGCCCGGGTGGCGCCGATCGGCGGCTTGGCGGTGACCGTGTCGGGGACCCTCTTGCCCGGCGGCTCGATCACCCGGGAGCTGAGCTGCGCCAGGTGCTGCCGGTGCTCGGCGAGCAGCGGACTCAGCGCTAGCCCCGGATAGGCGGCGATGACCTTGTCATATAGCCAGATGAGGTTCTGCTCGGCGGTCACCGCGTGTAGCAGCATGGTCGTCTGGTCCGACACCGGTGGCGGTCCGCTCAGGACCGCCGGAACACCTGGACCCTTGCAGGCGTTCAGCGAGAGCACCGCAGGCAGCGACGCGGCCGACGCGGCAAGCAACTGACGCCTTGAGAGCATAGGCTCTAAGCATGCCATGGGTCTGCTCGCCCTTGGGACGGTGCTGATGCGCCTGCCGTGACTGGTGGGACGGTCGGGGCGAGTTTGCCGTTGCCGCTTCGCTTCCCAAGCGGCGTATCGCGGCTGTGGCCTATAGGCTGGACCTGCGAAGACACAAGACGTGGTGATCATAGGGCGCGGGGAGTCGCGGACGAGGAGGTCGAGATGCCCGGTGGCCGCTCCGCTGGCAGCGCGGTGGATGACAGGCGGCTTGCTGGCCTGATCGAGCCCGTGGTCGCCGCCGCCGGGATGGATCTGGAGTCCGTTCGGATAACGGTCGCCGGCCGCCGCAGGCTACTGCGCGTGATCGTGGACAGTGACCACGGGGTAAGTCTCGACGACGCGGCCGACGTGAGCCGCGAGGTGTCCGCCATGCTCGACACGTCCGACGTGCTGGGCGACGTGCCGTACACGCTGGAGGTGTCCTCGCCCGGGGTGGATCGCCCGCTGACCGAGCCGCGGCACTGGCGGCGTGCCCGGGGGCGGCTGGTGAAGGTTAAGCTCGCGGGGGCTCCCGCACCGCAGCGGGGTACCGGGCCGGAGGGCAGCCCCCCCGGGGGCAGCGTGCAGGGCCGGGTGCTCGCGGCGGATGCCGAGGGCGTGACCCTGGAGCTGGCGGATGGGGAGCAGCGGTTCGGATACGGGGAACTTGGCGCCGGGGCCATCCAGGTGGAGTTCGGGCGGATTCCTGACGCCGAGCTCGACGAGTTTTCAGAAGTCCCTGACGACGAAGCGGACCTTGGAGCTGGCGGCGATGGACATTGACCTGAGCGTGCTGCGCAGTCTCGAGAGCGAGAAGGACATCTCGTCGGAGACGGCCATCAAGGCCATCGAGGACGCGCTGCTGATGGCCTACCACAAGACCGACGGCGCTAACCCCGTGGCGCGCGTTGAGGTGGACAGGAAGACCGGACACGTCACTGTCTGGGCCAGAGAGGCCGGGCCCGACGGCGCGATGGCGTCCGGCCAGGAGTACGACGACACCCCCGTCGGCTTCGGCCGCATCGCCGCGACCACCGCCCGGCAGGTGATCCTCCAGCGGCTGCGCGACGTCGAGGACGAGATGACGTTCGGCGAGTACGCCGGGCACGAGGGCGACATCGTGGCGGGCGTGATCCAGCAGGGCAAGGACCCGCGCACGGTGCTGGTCGACCTGGGCAAGATCGAGGCGGTCCTGCCGCCGGCCGAACAGGTGCCCGGAGAGCGGTACGTGCACGGTGAGCGCATCCGCTGCTACGTATGGCGGGTCCGCAAGGGCAGCCGCGGCCCGTCGGTAACGCTGTCCCGTACCCACCCTGACCTGGTCCGCAAGCTCTTCGCGCTGGAGGTTCCCGAGATCGCCAGCGGTGCGGTGGAGATCGTCAAGATCGCCCGGGAGGCCGGGCACCGCACCAAGATCGCAGTGCAGTCGCATCAGCAGGGCGTGAACGCCAAGGGCGCCTGCATCGGGCCGGTGGGCAGCCGGGTCCGGAACGTGATGGCGGAACTGCACGGCGAGAAGATCGACATCGTCGACTACTCCGACGATCCGGCCGAGTTCGTCGCGAACGCGCTCTCTCCAGCCCGCGTCACGCACGTGGAGGTTGTCGACGCCGACGCGCTGGAGGCACGGGTCACCGTGCCGGACTACCAGCTGTCGCTGGCCATCGGCAAGGAAGGACAGAACGCGCGGCTCGCCGCCCGGCTGACCGGCTGGCGGATCGACATCCGCTCTGACGGGGTGAGCACCGCGCCGCCCGGTGCCGGGCGCCGACCGCCGACGGCGGAGGCGTCCTAGCCATAGCTCAGCGCCGGCGGCAGGCGTTCCAGCAGACTTCCGAACTGCCGACGGCGGGCGTTCTAGCTGACTTCCGGCCTGCCGACGACGGGCGTCCGGCCCTGGCCGGGCCCAGTCGGCCGGTGGGATAGAAGTGGTTACCTCGACCGGGGGTCTGCGCGTGGTGACGCGGTAGACTAGGGTGCAAATGACCGCGCGAGCTGAGCAGCCTGAGCCGGGGAATTACCCGGTACGCACCTGTGTTGGCTGCAAGGAACGCGCGGCGAAGTCCAGCTTGCTTCGCCTGGTGGCGGCCGGGGACGGTATCGCGCCCGACCCCCGAGCGAGGCAGCCGGGCCGGGGCGCGTATCTGCATCCCAGCCTGACGTGCTTCGAACTGGCGCAGCGGCGCCGGGCGTTCCCGCGCGCACTGCGCGTCCCGGGTTCGCTTGACTCCACTCCGCTAGCTTCGTATCTTTCCCGGTTGGAAGCCGGGGCATAACATAACTGACGGCGACGACGCGGAATGGTCAACGGCGACAGGAAGCACGCTGGACACGACGGAAACCTGTACGGAAAGCAGGTCGAGAAGCTTATGAGCGCTCGATGAGCACAAGGCGATGAACAGCACGAACTGACGCCGACCCGGAGCACCCTATGCACCGGATCGGCCGATGATCCGGTTAAAGGCCCAATGGGAAGGGCCAAGCAGAGGAGCATAGTGGCGAAGGTCCGGGTTTACGAGCTCGCAAAGGAGTTCGGGGTAGAGAGCAAGGCTGTCATGGCCAAGCTCGAAGAAATGGGCGAGTTCGTGCGTTCCGCGTCCTCAACGATTGAGGCGCCGGTCGTGCGCAGGCTCAAAGAGGCGTTCAACAACGGGGGCGGCAAGTCCGGCGGCGACCAGGCACGTTCTGGTGCGGCCCGCCAGCCCCGTGGCGACCGTGGTCCTGTCCAGCTGCCCGACAGCGGCACGCCGGTTCCCGGCGCTGCCGCTTCTGGCGTTTCCGGTGCTCCGGCACCGGGTGCCGGAGCACGGCCTGGGCCGCGTCCTGGCCCGCCGCGTCCGGTGACGCCAGTCCCGGGTGTCGGTGCCCCCGCCTCCGGTGTTCCGGCCGCACCCGCGGCATCATCCAGTTCAGCAGCGACCGCCGCTCCGTCCGCTCCGTCCGCTCCGCCCGCGCGCCCTGCGGCCGCGCCGCGGCCGTCCGCGCCCGCGGCTCCGGCGGCTGGTACCGGATCCGGCGGCGCCGCCGCTGCGCCCGGCCCGCGCCCGTCGGCGCCCCGTCCTGCTGCGCCGCGTCCGGGTGGCCAGGCAGGCGGCCAGGGTGGACAGGGTGGTTCGCATGGTGCGCAGCGTCCGGCTGCCGCCAGCGGTCCCGGCGCGCCGCGTCCTGGTGCGCCGCGTCCGGCAGCACCCGGGCAGCGCGGCCCGCGTCCTGGCCCGCGGCCCGGTAACAACCCCTTCAGTTCGACGGCGACCGGGATGGGCTCTGCCCCGGCGGGTCGCCCTGGCTACGGCGACCGGCCCGAGCGCAGTGAGCGGCCCGAGCGCGGTGACCGCGACCGTGGACCGCGTCCCGGCATGCCCGGCGCGTCCGGTCCTGGCGGTCCGCGTCCCGGTGGCCCGCGGGCCGGCGGCCCGCGTCCAGGCGGCCCGGGGGCCGGCTACGGTGCCGGTCCTGGTGGCGGTGTAGCCACGCACGGCGACGGCGGTCCGCGTCCTGGCGGTCCGCGTCCCGGTGGCCCCCGGCCGGGCGGTCCGCGCCCGAGCCCGATGAACATGCCATCCCGGCCGGTCGGCTCTGGTGGGCCCGGCGGCTCGGGTGGCCCCGGTGGCCCGCGTCCCGGTGGTCCCGGCGGTCGCGGTCCGCGTCCGGGTGGCGGTCCCGGCGGCTTCTCCGGTCCGCGTCCGGGCGGCGCTGGCCGTCCGGCGGGCGCGGGTGCTGGTCCGCGTCCCGGTGGCGGCCCTGGTGGCGGCGGTGCCCGTCCCGGCGGCGGTGGTCCCGGTGGCGGTGGTGGTCCGGCGCGTCCCGGTGGCGGCGGCGGCGGTGGCCGTGGCCGGGCCGGCGGTGGAACCGCTGGCGCGTTCGGCCGCCCTGGCGGCAAGCCGAGCCGTGGCCGCAAGTCCAAGAAGCAGCGCAGGCAAGAGTTCGACAACATGCAGGCGCCGACTATCGGCGGCGTGCAGGTTCCGCGTGGCAGCGGGCAGGCCATCAGGCTTTCCCGCGGCGCGTCCCTGTCTGACTTCGCGGACAAGATCGGCGCGAACCCGGCGAGCCTGGTCCAGGTGCTCTTCCACCTGGGCGAGATGGTCACCGCGACCCAGTCGGTGAACGACGAGACCCTCCAGTTGCTCGGCGCGGAGCTGAACTACAACGTTCAGGTCGTCTCCCCCGAGGAAGAGGACCGGGAACTGCTCGAGTCGTTCGACATCGACTTCGGCGAGGACGAAGGCGGCGAGGAGGACCTCGTGGCCCGGCCGCCGGTGGTCACCGTCATGGGTCACGTCGACCACGGCAAGACCAAGCTCCTGGACGCGATCCGGCACACGAACGTGGTGGCGCGCGAGGCGGGCGGCATCACCCAGCACATCGGTGCCTACCAGGTCACGACCGAGGTCGACGGCGATGAGCGCAAGATCACCTTCATCGACACCCCGGGTCACGAGGCCTTCACGGCCATGCGTGCCCGCGGCGCGGAGACCACCGACCTCGCGGTCCTCGTGGTCGCGGCGGACGACGGCGTGAAGCCGCAGACCACCGAGGCCCTGAACCACGCGCAGGCGGCTGGCGTGCCGGTCGTGGTGGCGGTCAACAAGATCGACAAGGAAGGCGCCGACCCGTCGCGGGTTCGCGCACAGCTCACCGAGTACGGCCTGGTGGCCGAGGAGTTCGGTGGCGACACCCAGTTCGTGGACGTGTCCGCGACCAAGGGAATCGGCATCGACGCGCTGCTCGAGGCGATCATCCTCACCGCCGACGCCGCTCTCGACCTGCGGGCCAACCCCGAGCAGGACGCCCAGGGTGTCGCGATCGAGGCCCAGCTGGACAAGGGCCGCGGCCCGGTGGCGACCGTGCTCGTGCAGCGCGGCACGCTGCACGTCGGCGACTCGATTGTGGCAGGCGAGGCCTACGGCCGCGTCCGGGCCATGCTCGACGAAGACGGCAACCAGCTGGCTGAGGCGCCGCCGTCACGTCCGGTGCAGGTGCTCGGCCTGACCTCGGTGCCGCGCGCGGGCGACAACTTCCTCGTCGTCTCCGACGACCGGATGGCCCGGCAGATCGCCGAGCGGCGGGAGGCCCGCGAGCGGACCGCCCAGTTCGCGCAGCGCCGTCGCCGGGTCACGCTCGAGGACCTGGACTCGGTGCTGAAGGCGGGCGAGCGCCAGGAGCTGCTGCTGATCATCAAGGGCGACGTGTCCGGCTCGGTGGAAGCCCTGGAGGACGCGCTGCTCAAGATCGACGTGGGCGAAGAGGTGCAGCTGCGCGTCATCGGCCGCGGCGTCGGTGCGATCACGCAGGACGACGTGAACCTGGCCATCGCGTCCGACGCGGTGATCATCGGCTTCAACGTCCGGCCGGCCGGCCGGGCGGGCGAGCTCGCACAGCGCGAAGGCGTGGACATCCGCTACTACTCGATCATCTACCAGGCGATCGACGAGGTCGAGGCCGCGCTCAAGGGCATGCTCAAGCCCGAGTTCGAGGAAGTTCAGCTTGGCACCGCCGAGGTCCGCGAGGTCTTCCGGGTGCCGCGCATCGGCAACATCGCGGGCTGCCTCGTCCGCTCCGGCACGATCACCCGCAACAGCAAGGCGCGGGTGATCAGGGACGGCGTGGTGATCTCCGACAACCTCACGGTCGAGTCGCTGCGCCGCTTCAAGGACGACGTGACCGAGGTCCGCGACGGCTTCGAGTGCGGTATCGGCATCGGCTACAACGACATCCGGATCGAGGACGTCATCGAGACGTTCGAGATGCGGGAGAAGCCGCGTACCTGACAGCGCACCTGAGAAAGCAGTGCACCTGACAATTTGGGGCAATGTACGTAGCCGCGCTCACGCTGGACGTGCTGCTTGGTGACGTCCACTCGCTGAAGGAGAAGCGAGCGGTCGTCCGGCCGCTCGTCGCCGAGCTGCGCCGCCGCTACCCCGGTGTCGCGGTCGCCGAGACGGGTCATCTTGACCTGCACCGGCGTGCCGAGATCGGGGTAGCGGTGGTGTCGGCCACCGCCGGGAACGCCACGCACCTGCTCGAGGAATGCGAGCGGCTGGTGGCGGGGCACCCGGAGATCGAGCTGCTGTCCGCCAGACAGCGGCTCTACAACGAAGAGGAATGAAGACCGGACAGGGAGTTGCCCACCATGGACGACGCTCGCACCCGCCGTCTCGCCGAACGCATCGCGAAGATCGTCGCCGAGTTGCTTGAACGCAGGATCAAGGACCCGAGGCTCGGCTTCGTCACGGTGACCGAGGCACGGCTGACGCAGGACCTCCGGGAGGCGACGGTGTTCTACACGGTCTTCGGCTCGCCCGAGGAACGCGCCGACACCGCCGCCGCGCTGCACAGTGCGACCGGCATCATCAGGTCCGAGGTCGGCAGGCTGATCGGCCTGCGGCACACCCCGTCGCTCGAGTTCATCCCGGACATGCTCCCGGAGAACGCGCAGCGGATCGATGACCTGGTCGCCGCGGCCCGCGAAGCGGACGAGCAGCTGGCCCGTGCCCGCGAGGGCGCGCAGTGGGCCGGAGACCCCGACCCGTACAAGAAGCCGGCCGACGACTGGGCCGACGACGAAGACGACGACGGTTACCTCGACGACGAGGACGATGCGGACCCCGTCGACTGACCCGGTGCCCGGCGAGCAGCCCGGCAGCCCAGACCCCCGCGACGAGGCGGTCCGCCCCGGCCCCTGGGAGTCCGGGCTGGTGATCGTGGACAAGCCGGGCGGTATGACCTCGCACGACGTTGTCGCCCGGGTCCGCCGCCTGGCCCGCACCCGCCGGGTCGGTCATGCGGGCACCCTGGACCCGATGGCCACCGGAGTCCTGGTCATCGGCATCGAGAAGGCGACCCGGCTGCTCGGCCATCTGATGCTGACCGAGAAGACCTACACGGCGACCATCCGGCTCGGCCAGTCCACCACCACCGACGACGCCGAGGGCGAGCTCACCAGCACCGTTCCGGTCGTTCTGGCCGACAGCGCCGCCGCGGAGTCGGATCCGGCCGCGGAGCGCGTTTCCGCGGCCGCGCTGCACGCCGCGATTGCCCGCCTCACCGGCGAGATCATGCAGGTCCCGCCGGGTGTCAGCGCGATCAAGGTGGGCGGCCAGCGTGCCTACAAGCTAACCCGCGCCGGGGCCGCCCCGGAAATGAAGGCGCGCCCGGTCATCGTCTACGACTTCGCTGTCTCCGACGTCCGCGAAAGCGGCGGCTTGCTCGACCTCGACGCCACCATCCGCTGCTCAAGCGGGACCTACATCCGCGCTCTGGCCCGCGACCTCGGCACCGCGCTCGGCGCCGGCGGCCACCTGACCGCGCTGCGCCGCACCGCCGTCGGCCCGTACCGTATCGACCAGGCGCACACCATCGAGGAGATGGCCGCCTCGCCGTCGGCCGGCAACTGGGTGACCCCGCTGGCGGAGGCAGCTGGCGCGGCGTTCCCGCGCGTGCACCTCACCGCCGACGAGGCCCGCCGGCTGGCCCAGGGTGCCCGCCTTCCGCTGGCCGGCCGCGCACCGCAGGGCGCGCCTGCCGGCCCCGCGGCCGGCCCCGCACCCCAGGGCGCACTGGGCTTCGAACAGGGGGAGGCCCCGATAGCCGCGTTCGCTCCCGACGGCACCCTGATCGCCCTGGTAACCGTCGAAAGCGACCGCCTCCGTTCGCTCGCCGTTTTCGCAGGCTCGCCCTAGCGGAACATCGCGCTAGGCGGCCGTCGCACAGTCGAAGAGCGTCGGCTCGCCGACCTTGCCGAATTCGCGACGATCAATCGGCGGGCCCGGCTAGCGGGCAGTTGAGCGCAATCCCCAACGAGGCATGGCTAGGCTTGTTGCGGATACCTAAGGAGGGGTAGCAGCCGTGTACCGCTGGCAGGGCCTGGATGACGTGCCCGCAGGATGGGGCGAGTCCGTCGTCACGATCGGCGAGTTCGACGGCGTGCACCGGGGGCATCAGCGCATCGTCGCCCGGGCGGCGGAGCTGGGCCGGGAGCGCGGCCTGCCGGTGGTGGTGGTCACCTTCGATCCGCACCCGGACGAGGTGACGCGGCCGGGCAGTCACCCGCCGTTCCTCTGCTCCCTGCGGCGGCGCTCCGAACTGCTGGCGGGCCTGGGCGCGGACGCGGTCTGCGTTGTCCCCTTCACGCTCGAGTTTTCCCGGATCGACCCGGACGAGTTCGTCCGCACCGTCCTCGTCGAGCGGCTGCACGCGTCCGCGGTGGTGGTGGGGGAGGACTTCCGTTTCGGCCACAAGGCGGCGGGCGACGTTCAGCTGCTGGACAAGCTCGGCGAGAAGTACGACTACACCACCGAGGGGCTGCCGCTGCTGGTCCTCGATGGCGTGACGCTCTCCTCCACAGCCATCAGGGACCTGCTCGCCGCGGGTGACGTCGCGGAGGCCGCTACGGCGCTCGGCCGGCCGCACCGCGTCGAGGGGGTCGTGGTCCGTGGCCACCAGCGCGGCAGGCAGCTCGGCTTCCCTACCGCGAACGTGGAGTCACCGCCGCACACCGCGATTCCGGCCGATGGCATCTACGCAGGCTGGCTGGCCGCCCTCGACGAGGCCGGGCACGAGGCGGCTCGCTGGCCGGCCGCGATCTCGATCGGCACCAATCCCACCTTCAACGGCCAGGTGCGCACCGTGGAGGCTTACGCGCTCGACCGGGACGACCTGGACCTTTACGGTCTGCACGCCGCGATAGACTTTGCGGAGAGGCTGCGCGGCACCCTCCGGTTCGACTCCGTTGACGATCTGGTCACCCAGATGCACGCCGACGTCGCCCAGGCCCGGGAAATCTGCCGCTGAGCTGCCGCCGCCCACGGCGGTACCGCTGCGTGGCGTTGCGGTCATTGCACGTTCACGCACGTGATACTGTGAAACGCTACCGGTAACACGCCGGTCAGGACAGGCTGCACCCTCATCGCGGCTGTCCTACGGGGATCCAAAGCAATTTCCCCTTTCCAACATCAAGGAGAGACGTGCCGCTCGACGCCGAAGTTAAGAAGCAGATCTTTGCGGAGTACGCGACCAATGAGGGTGACACCGGTTCGCCGGAAGTCCAGATCGCGCTGATGACCCGCAGGATCAACGACCTGAACGAGCACCTGAAGGTGCACCAGCACGATCACCACAGCCGCCGCGGCCTGCTGCTGCTCGTCGGCCGTCGCCGTCGGCTGCTGACCTACCTGCGGAACACCGACATCAACCGGTACCGCACGCTGATCGAGCGCCTCGGCCTGCGCCGCTAGCCTGGCCCGTTGTCACCGGGCCGGACGCTGGACCCGGTGAATCCGGGCCGGTAACGTTGGCTCTGGCCCGCGTGATAACAGAATATGAGCGCAAAGACACATCCCGTAGCCCCCGGCCCGAGCGCCTGGGCCGGTCCTCGGTAGTGGTCCCCGGGTCTCAGGTGCGCTGTCTTGCAGGCAGCGCAACCCCGAGGGCTTCGATCGAAGACCGGCCGGCCTACCCGCTGGTTCGCGAGCGGGTACGCCAGAGCCGACCATGGCACGGCGGCGGGTGGGTGCGGGATCTACCGCGAGGAGGTCTCACCCGTGAAGGGTGTGAAGAGCACCGAAGCCGTTATTGATAACGGCGAATTTGGCGTACGCAAAATCAGATTCGAGACCGGCCGTCTTGCCCGGCAAGCGTCCGGTTCCGCTATGGTCATCCTGGACGACGAGACCGTCGTCCTGTCCGCCACCGTCGCGTCCAAGCAGCCCAAGGAAGGACTCGACTTCTTCCCGCTGACCGTGGACGTGGAGGAGCGGATGTACGCGGCGGGCCGGATCCCCGGCTCGTTCTTCCGCCGGGAGGGCCGTCCGTCCGAGGACGCGATCCTCACCTGCCGGCTCATCGACCGGCCGCTTCGCCCGTCGTTCGTCAAGGGCCTGCGCAACGAGATCCAGATCGTGGCGACGGTCCTGTCGCTGCACCCGGACCACCTGTACGACGTCGTGGCGATCAACGCCGCGTCGATGTCCACCCAGCTCGCCGGGCTGCCGTTCGCCGGCCCGATCGGCGGTGTCCGAGTCGCGCTCATCAAGGACCAGTGGGTCGCGTTCCCGACCCACGAGCAGCTCTCGCATGCGACGTTCGACATGGTGGTCGCGGGCCGGGTGCTCGAGGACGGCGACGTCGCGATCATGATGGTCGAGGCGGAGTCCACGCCGGAGACGCTCAGGCTGCTCGCCGACGGCGAGACGACCGGCGCGGTCGCGCCGGACGAGGAGACGGTCGGCGAAGGCCTCGAGGCCGCCAAGCCGTTCATCGCGGCCCTCTGCGAGGCCCAGCGCATTCTCGCCCAGGCTGCCGCTGAGGCGGGCATCTCCCCGGCAGCGACGGCGGAGTTCCCGGTCTACGTCGACTACGCCGAGGACATCTACGACGCCGTGGCCGGCGCCGTCTCCGACGAACTCGCCAAGGCTCTCACCATCGCCGGCAAGCAGGAACGCGAGGCCGAGCAGGACCGGGTCAAGGCGCTGGCCCAGGAGCGGCTCGCGGAGCGGTTCGAAGGCCGCGAGAAGGAGATCAGCGCCGCCTTCCGGTCGCTGACCAAGAAGCTAGTGCGCGAGCGCATCATCCGCGAGGGCGTCCGCATTGACGGCCGCGGCCTCACCGACATCCGGCCGCTGGCCGCCGAGGTCGGCGTGCTGCCGCGGGTGCACGGGAGCGCGCTGTTCGAGCGCGGCGAGACCCAAATCCTCGGCGTCTCCACGCTGAACATGCTCCGCATGGAGCAGATGATCGACACGCTCAACCCGGAGCGCACGAAGCGCTACATGCACAACTACAACATGCCGCCGTACTCCACCGGTGAGACGGGCCGCGTCGGCTCGCCCAAGCGCCGCGAGATCGGTCACGGCGCGCTCGCCGAGCGGGCGCTTGTCCCGGTCCTGCCGACCCGCGAGGAGTTCCCGTACGCGATCCGCCAGGTGTCGGAGGCGATCGGCTCGAACGGCTCGACGTCGATGGGCTCCGTCTGCGCCTCCACGATGGCGCTGCTCAACGCAGGCGTGCCGCTCAAGGGCATGGTGTCCGGCATCGCGATGGGCCTGATCCACGAGGGCGGCCAGTACGTCACGCTGACCGACATCCTGGGCGCCGAGGACGCGTTCGGCGACATGGACTTCAAGGTCGCCGGCACCGAGGAGGTCGTCACCGCCCTCCAGCTCGACACCAAGCTCGACGGCATCCCGGCGAGCGTTCTGGCCGCGGCGCTCAAGCAGGCGCGCGGCGCCCGGCTGACGATCCTCGGCGTCATGCGCGAGGCGATCTCCGGCCCGGGCGAGATGTCGCCGTACGCGCCGCGGATCATCACGCTGAAGGTCCCTGTCGACAAGATTGGCGAGGTCATCGGCCCGAAGGGCAAGATGATCAACTCCATTCAGGACGACACGGGCGCCGAGATCACGATCGAGGACGACGGCACCATCTACGTCGGCGCCACCGACGGCCCGTCCGCCGACGCGGCGCGGGACCTGATCAACGCGATCGCCAACCCGCACATGCCCGAGGTCGGCGAGCGGTTCCTCGGCACCGTGGTGAAGACGACGACGTTCGGCGCCTTCCTTTCGCTGCTGCCTGGCAAGGACGGACTGCTGCACGTCACCCAGATCCGCAAGCTGCACGGCGGCAAGCGGATCGAGAACGTGGATGAGGTCATCCACGTGGGCGACAAGATCCAGGTCGAGATCCGCGAGATCGATGACCGCGGCAAGCTGTCCCTCGTCCCGGTCGAGGTGCTCGAGCGCGAGGCGGCCGGCGAGGACCTGTCCGGCGGTGACTCGCATGGCGGTGACCGCCCGGAGCGCGAGGACCGCGGCGACCGGCCACGCCGGGACCGCGACCGCGGGGACCGCGACGGCGATCGCAGCCGTACCCGGCACCGCTCGCGTGGCGGGCAGCACGAATAGATATGGGTGCTGAACGGACCGTTGGTTCTCCCGCTGGCTCAGCCGATTCGACGACTGTGCGCAGGACCGTCCTGGAGGGCGGCCTGCGCGTGGTCACCGAGTTCCTTCCGGCCGTCCGGTCGGTAGCGCTCGGGATCTGGGTCGGTGTCGGTTCCAGGGACGAAGACGAAACGCACGCGGGCGCGACGCACTACCTTGAGCACCTGCTGTTCAAGGGCACGCACAAGCGCACCGCGCTGGACATCTCGGCGGCGATGGACGCGGTTGGCGGCGAGCTGAACGCGTTCACCGCCAAGGAGTACACCTGCTATTACGCGCGCGTACTGGACGCTGACCTGCCGCTGGCGATCAATGTCCTGTCGGACATGGTGATCGACTCGCTCATCGAGCCGAGGGACGTCGACGCCGAGCGGAACGTGGTGCTCGAAGAGATCGCGATGAACGAGGACGACCCGTCGGACTCGGTGCATGAGGCGTTCACCTCGCAGCTGTTCGGCGACACGCCGCTCGGCCGCCCGATCCTCGGCACCGTCGACTCGATCAACGGGATCACCCGCGAGCAGATCTTCGAGCACTACCGGGCCCGGTACACCTCGCCGCACCTGGTGGTGGCGGCGGCCGGGAACCTGGACCACGACGCCGTGGTCGCGAGTGTGCGAGCGGCTTTCGGGCAGGTACTCGGGCAGTTCGGCGCGACAGAGGCGCTCCCTGCCGGGCCGCGGCTGCGCGGAGCCGGCGGGCTCTGGGACGGGTACGGCCCGGCTGCCGGGTCCGGCGTCAAGCTGGTCTCCCGGCCGATCGAGCAGGCCAACCTGGTGCTCGGCTGCGAGGGGCTGTCCCGCACCGATGACCGCCGCTTCGCGCTCGGCGTGCTGAACGCCGCGCTCGGCGGTGGTATGTCGTCGCGGCTCTTCCAGGAGATCCGGGAGAAGCGCGGCCTGGCTTACTCGGTCTACAGCTTCGCCTCCCAGCATGCCGACACCGGCCTGTGGGGCGTGTACGCCGGCTGCCTGCCGTCCAAGGCGGACGAGGTGCTGGCGATCACGACCGCGGAGGTGGCGAAGGTGGTGTCCGAGGGCCTGACCGACGCCGAACTCGACCGCGGCAAGGGCCAGGTCCGCGGCGGCATCGTCCTGGGCCTGGAAGACCCGTCGTCGCGGATGACCCGGCTCGGCAAGTCCGAGCTCGTCTACCCGTCGCTCGAGCCGGTCGACGAGGTGCTTGCCGCGATCGACGCGGTCACCCACGACGACATCCGGGCGGTCGCCGCGGACGTCCTGACACGTTCCAAGGTTCTGGCGGTCGTCGGGCCGTTCGAGGACTCGGACGCGTTCGCTTCCGCTCTGTCCTAACCTCTGTGCCTCGCCGCGGAGCGGGGCGGGCGGGGTTCTTCCGCCCGCCCCGCTCCGCGCATCAGGCGAGGCCGAGGAGGGGTTCCAGGCCTACCGTGAGGCCGTGCGGGAGCGACTCCAGGTTGCGGACGGCGAGCATTACGCCAGGCATGAATGAAGCCCTGTCCATGGAGTCGTGGCGGATGGTCAGGGTTTCGCCGTGTCCACCGAAGAGGACCTCCTGGTGGGCCAGCAGGCCGGACAAGCGGACCGAGTGGACGTGGATGTCGTCGACTGTGGTGCCGCGGGCGCCGTCGCGCTCCTGCTCGGTTGCGTCCGGGGGAGCGCCTAGTCCGGCCCTGGTTCTAGCCTCGCCGATCATGGCAGCGGTGCGCAGCGAAGTGCCGGACGGGGCGTCCATCTTGCGGTTGTGGTGGAGTTCGATGATTTCGGCGGACTCGAAGAAACGGGCGGCCTGGGCGGCGAAGCTCATCATCAGGACCGCGCCGATGGAGAAGTTCGGGACGATCAGGACGCGGACGTCCGGGGCCTTATCGGTCCAGGAACGGACCTCCGCCAGCCGTTCGTCGCCGAATCCGGAGGTGCCGACGACCGCGTTGAGCCCGTGCTCGACGCACCAGCGCAGGTTTTCCATCACCGCGGCGACATGCGTGAAGTCGACGACGACATCGCTGCCGAGCAGGGCATCGAGCGAGTCGTCATGGTCGACCTGCCCCGTTAGTTCGGTGTCCGGAGCGTCCGTCACGGTGGCGCATACCTGCTGGCCCATCCGGCCCCGCGCGCCCAGTACGCCGACCTTGATCATCACGCCTCCCGCCGTCTCGCCTCTGACCGCAGGATTCTACGCCGGGGCAGGCCGGCGCAGCGGCAGGCACGCGTTGCCGCGCGTACGCTGAGCGATATGTGCCGAAGCATCAAGACCTTGCGCCCGCCGTACGCCGAAGAAGTGACCGACGCGGACATGCGAGCGGCGGCGCTGCAGTACGTCCGTAAGATCAGCGGGTTCCGCGCCCCCGCCGCCAAGAACGCTGCCGCCTTCGACGCCGCCGTCGAGGAGATCGCGGCCAGCACCGCGCGGCTCCTCGCCGCCCTGGAGGTACGCGCACCCGCGACTACGCATGTGAGCTAGACGTCACGGGTAGTAGTGACCCATGGGAGTCTTGAGGCTGATCCTCAACCTGATCTGGCTGATCTTCCAGGGCTGGTGGATGGCCATCCTGTACGTCCTGGCCGGCGTTCTCTGCTTCATCCTGATCATCACGATCCCGTTCGGCATCGCGTGCTTCCGGATCGCCTCCTACGTGATCTGGCCCTTCGGCCGGTCCATCACGATCCACCGGAGTGCGGGAGTCGGATCCCTGATCGGCAACATCCTCTGGATCATCCTTTTCGGGTGGTGGCTGGCGATCGGTCACATCACCGCCGCCATCGCCGAGGCCGTAACGATCATCGGCATCCCGCTCGCCCTCGCCAACCTCAAGATGATCCCGATCTCGCTGCTCCCGCTCGGCGTGCAGATCGTTCCGTCCGACGAGCTGTATCCCGGCTATACCGGCGGGCGTACATCGCCTACATCGCCCACCTATTAATTCGGCCGGGCAGCGTAGTCGCAGGGAGTAGCCTTTCCGTCATGGAGGAGACCGAGAGCCGAGTCGAGGTGTATGTCACCACCGACACGTCGCAGGCACCGCACAAGACGGGTGAGCCCAAGCTCTACGTCATGTTCGACGCGGCAAAGCCGGAGGCCGGGAAGCTCTACTTCACCGAAGCCGAATGGGACGCGTTCGTGCTGGGGGTCAAGGACGGCGAGTTCGACCTGGACGACACCGGGAGCCTGCCGCCGGTGCCGCCAGAGCAGCTGGCGCAGCAGGCATCGGCGGGGCGAGTGCGGCCGAACCAGGGGACCGACTAGTACACCTTCGTGCCAACCGCCTGGCTTGCGGCCCTCGGCCTGGTTTCGGCGGGACTGCACTGGTTAAGTTCTAACCATGACCTCCCCGGGGCCGCGGCCGGTGCTGGACTCCACTCGCTTCGGCCGGACCCCCGTCCTTTTTCTGCTCGGGCTGGTGGCTTGTTGCCTGGTGGCGATCATCGCACTGGTACTCGTCCTGCTCCAGCGCGGCCCCGCGCCCTCCCTCGTCGGCCTGTTCCTCGCGCTGCTGCCGATTCCGCTGCTGGTGGCGCTGGTCTTGTACCTGGACCGGCTGGAGCCCGAGCCGCGCGCGCTCCTCGCCGCGATATTCGGTGCCGGAGCAGGCGTCGCGGTCATCACCGCACTGCTTGGTCGCGCACTGAACACCGGCGTGATCACCACCCCGGAACTCCAGCCGCATGCGAGCCTCGCGGTTCCGGTCTCGGCCAGTGCCGCGATCGGCGGCGCGCTCGTCGCGGAGACCCTCAACGGCCTCGTCCTGCTCGCGCTGCTCGCCTCGCGCCGCACTGAGATCGACGGCGTGGAGGACGGCGTGGTCTACGGGTCCATGGTCGGGCTCGGGTTCGCGCTCGTGGCCAACGTCTATGCCTACGCCGTCGCCTGGGGCTCCGGTGCGGGCGCGGTCGCCGAGGAGTTCGCCAGACGCGGCATCTTCGGCCCGGTCTTCCAAGCGCTGTTCACCACGCTGTTCGGGCTTGGCGTCGCGTACGCCGCCGCGCGGCCAGCGTCCGCCGGCCGGTACCTGGCGATCGCCGTCGGCTGGGTGGCGGCGATCGCGCTGGACGCGCTCTGGAACCACTCCGTGCGGGAGGGCGGGACAAGCCTCGCGGTGACCTATGTCGTCCTGCTCGGCGTCCTGCTGGGGATTTCCGTCGCGGTGGTCGCCGACCGGCAGCGCGTCATCCGGATGATTACCAGGTTCCTGCCCGATTTCGAGCATCCCGACGTGGTCACCGCGCACGACATCCCCATGCTCGCCAGCCTGCGGCTGAGGCGCCTCGGCCGGCAGTGGGCACGGCTGAACGTTGGCGTGGTCGGCCGCCGTGCCATGACCGAGTACCAGCTTGCCGCGACGGAACTAGCCGTCGCCTGTCATCGCAAGAACCTCGGCCAGACAAGCCCGGAGGTGTACACGAAGCACCGCGACGACTCGCTCACCCTGATGCGCGACGCGGCCGCGATTTTCCGCGGTCGCGAGCAGCTGTACCCGCCGCCCTGGATAGGCCCCGACGACCCGTCGGTCTTCGTAAACTCGGCCGCACCACGCTAGCGGTGCCGCCCGCTAGGCGAAAAGCGGAAGCTGATCCGCCGTGGGCGCCGTGGCGACGGCACCCTCGTGGCGCAGCAGCCACTGCTTGCAGTCCACACCCCAGCCGTAGCCGGTGAGCGACCCGTCCGCTCCGATGACCCGGTGGCAGGGAATGATGATCGAGATTGGGTTCCGCCCGTTGGCCAGCCCGACCGCGCGGGACGCGAGCAGGGACTTGCCTAGCGCGGCGGCAACCCCGCCGTAGCTGACTGTCGTCCCGTAGCGGATCCGGGTCAGTTCCGCCCAGACGGCGAGCTGGAAGGGGGTGCCGCGCGGCGCGAGCGGCAGATCGAATTCCGTCCGCGTCCCCGCGAAGTACTCTGCGAGCTGCTCCGCAGCCGCGGGGAACCCGCCATCGCGGCGCTTCCAATCGGTCCGTATGGTCGCGGAACGAGACCCCACGTCGAGCAGGAAAAGGCCGCTGAGTGCTTGTTCACCGCCGGTTAGCGCCAGCCTGCCGACGGGGGAGTCCACGATGTCGTACCAGGTCACCGTGCCGGTCTCGGCGGGCAAGAAGGGGCTGGTCATGTCGTCACTCCCGTGGTTGGTTCCGGTTCCGGCTCAGCTTGAGGTTCAAGGCTCGCCCACAAGTGGTGGACGGCGTAAGCGCGCCACGGTCGCCACCCCGCCTGCACCGTTCCGTCGGCGGCGGCCGTGCCGAGCTGGCGTAGCGCCCGCACGAGCCCGGCATCCCCGGGCGGGTATGCATCGGGATCGGATAGCGCCCGCATCGCGATATATCCGGCGGTCCATGGCCCGATGCCGGGCAGCGCGAGCAGTCGGCCCGCTACCGCGTCCCTGTCGGCGCCCGGGTCGAGGCTGATGTCACCGGATGACAGCGCTGCGGCAAGCGCGAGTACCGTCCGCGCCCGTGACTGCGGCATGGGCAGCGCCGTGGGGTCAAGGCCGGCGATCGTCGCAGCATCGGGAAACAAGTGCGTCGGCGCCCCGTTAGCCCGGCCGTCGACGCCGTCCTGCGAGAGAGGCGTCCCGCACAGTTCGATGAGTCGCTCCGCGAGCCGCCGGGCGGCGCTCACCGACACCTGCTGGCCGAGCACTGCCCTGATGGCGATCTCGTCCCCGTCGACGGCGCCGGCGGATCGTCGCCCTGGGCAGCGGAGTGCGAGCTTTCCGATTACCGGATCGTCCGCGAGAAACTCCGAGATCGCGACCGGGTCCGCGTCCAGGTCCAGCAGCCTGCGGCAGCGCTGGACCGCGGCGGTCACGTCGCGCAGGTCGGCCACCGCGAGCGTGCAGTCAACCCAGTTCCCGCCGTCAGCGACTTGCAGTCGCGCCACCCCGGGACCGTGCGGGAGCCGCAGCGTCCGCGTGTAGGAGGACGAGGTCGCCACCTCCACCCCGCGCACGGCCCGCGCTGCCAGGAATCCGAACATCCGCCGCAGGTCGATGGGCGGCCGGAACGGCAGGCGCAGCCGCAGTTCCCCGCCGCCGGCGCTTCCGCCGAAGCCTGCCGAGCCGTCCGCTCCCGCGGGGGCGGCTCGTTCCCGCAGCGCCCGCGGGGCGGTGGCGTATACCTCCAGCATCGTCGCGTTGAACTGCCTGATGGAGGAAAAGCCGGCCGCGAACGCGATGTCGCCCATCGCCAGCGTCGTGGTCTCGACGAGAATCCGGGCGGCCCGAGCCCGCTGGGCGCGGGCGAGCGCCAGCGGCCCGGCTCCGACCTCGGTCGTCAGCACGCGGGTCACCTGGCGCGGCGAGTAGCCGAGCGAGGCCGCGAGCCCCTCGACCCCGGACCGGTCCACCACCCCGTCGGCGATCAGCCGCATCGCGCGGCCCGCGATGTCGGACCTGACGTTCCATTCGGGCGAGCCGGGAGAGGCGTCCGGCCGGCACCGCTTGCAGGCGCGGAACCCGGCCTGCTGCGCCGCCGCCGCGGTCGGGTAAAAGACGACATTCACCCGCTTGGGTGTCAGCGCCGGGCAGGACGGCCGGCAGTAGATGCCGGTGGTCCGCACGGCAGTGAAGAACACCCCGTCGAACCGCGCGTCCTTGCTCGCGGCCGCCTGATAGCGCTGCTCGTTGTCCATCACGGATCCACTCAACCACCCGTCGCCGGCGAACTCTAGCGGAAATCGGACACGTTCACCTCTCTGGCTGACTGCAACGCCTTTGTGGGACCCTGGAGAGGGGCGGAGTTTCCTTGCGGGAGCAGTATGGTCGGCACGGCAGGGGGCCTGGTGCGGATCGCCCGGGTCGCGATCGGGGGTCTGCTCATCGTTGGCCTGGCGATCGCGCACGCGGTCGGCGCCCCCGCGGCCCGCTCGATGTTCTCGATACACGCCATCAAGCACGTCTGGGTCATCGACCTCGAAAATGAGGGGTACGCGCAGAGCTTCGGCGATCCGGCGGCTGACCCGTACCTTGCCCGCACCCTGCCGCAACTCGGCGCGCTGCTGAAGAACTACTACGCGATCGGGCACAACAGCGCCGACAACTACATCGCGCAGATCTCAGGCCAGGCGCCCAACCTGCTCACCCAGTACGACTGCCCGGTCTGGGTTCCGCTGCCGAACATCGTGACCGGACCGTACCACCAGGTGCTCGCCCCCGAGGGAGGCTGCGTCTTCCCAGCGTCGGTCCCCACGCTGGGCAACCAGCTGTCAGCCGCGAAGCTGAACTGGAAGGCCTACCTAGAGGACATGGGCAACAACCCGGCACGCGACCGGACGGTCACGACCGCGGCGGGCCCCGCATGCGGCCACCCCGGCACCTGGGCAGTGGACGGCACCGAAAGCGCGACGAAGACCGACCAGTACGCGGCGCGGCATGAGGGCTTCATGTTCTTCCGCTCGGTAACACAGAACGAGCAGTTCTGCGCCGCCCACATCGTCTCGTTCAAGCCGCTGCTGGCCGACCTGAAAAAGCCAGCCGCGCAGGCACCCGCGTTCTCCTGGATTACTCCGAACCTCTGCGATGACGGCCATGACATCCCTTGCGTGGCCGGCCAGCGCGGCGGTCTCACCCAGATCGACGGGTTCCTCGCCCGCTGGGTGCCGCTGATTATGGCGTCGCCCGCGTATAAGGCCGGCGGCCTGATCCTGGTCACGTTCGACGAGGGAACGACCGACACCGCCTGCTGCGGCGAGACGAACGGCTTCAGCGCCGCGCACCCGGACACTCTCAAACCCGGCCTCGGCGGTCCGGGCGGCGGCGACGTAGGCCTAGTGGCGCTGTCCCCGTACATCAAGCCAGGCACCGTGTCCACGGTGAACTACAACCACTATTCGATGCTCCGCACAGTCGAGGACATCTTCAGCCTCCCGCACCTCGGCGACGCGGCCGAGCCCGGCGTCCGGACGTTCGGCAAGGACGTTTTCACGATCGCCTGACCTCAGACGTCGCGGCAGACATCCACGATGATCCCGCCGGGTCCCTTAAGGTAGGCAGCTTCGGTGCCCCAGTCGGTGCGGAGCGGGCCGGCGAGCAGCTCGGCTCCCGCGTCGGCCGCGGCTTTGGCCGCTGCCGCGACATCATCGACGTATTGATGCAGGATGACGCCATCGGCTTTGCCCCAGGGCACCATCGCGTCCCGCGACAGCATGATCCGCACGCCGTCAGCGTCCAGCTCGCCGAAGTTCTCCTCGTCGCTGAGCACCCGCCACCCGTAGGCCCGGGAGAGCAGCCTAGTCGCCGCGGCCACATCATCGACCTGCAGGTCGATCGCTGTCACGCCCATAGGTACCTCCAGTTAGACGCGCCAGAAGTCGTACGGATCGCTGCCCGCCCGGAAGCCTGCGGCCTCGACGACATCCACCGCGAGCTTGAACCTGTCTCCGACGCGCTGCGGCAAGTGCGCGTCGCTGCCGAAGGAGACGGCCTTCCCGCCCGCCTCGCGCCACCACCGGATCTGGTCGACCGTGGCAAGCGGAGTCTTCGTGTTGATCTCCAGCACCCGGCCGGACGAGGCGAGCGCGCGGAGCACGCTGCGGTACTCCTCCTCGAACACCTCTTCGCGGTACAGGTGCGGTCCTCCGGGCCAGAACCGGCGCGGGAAATCGAGGTGGGCGAGCACCTCGAACAAGTCGCTGCCATCGATCAGCGCGAGCAGTTCAGTGAAGTAGTAGCGCATCACATCGTCGTTCGGCATGTCCCCGAAGAGGGCGTCAGCCGAGACGAGCCGTCCCTTATACGGGACGGCGTGCAGCGACCCGAGCACGCGCTCGAAGGGGTGTGCTCGGACGATGGCGCCCGCGCTCCCGGCAAACAGGTGCGATTCGCCCGCCTCCACGCCAGCGAGGATGCGCAGGCCACCGAAGCGCTCTCGGCATTCCGCGACCGATGCCAGGTACCCGGTTACGTCGAGCGGCTTGATCCGGCTCCACCAGCGGTGATCAGTGGCAACCTCGACGATGGCATCGCCGTCACCGGCGGTGATGAACTCTAGGTGCTCGGTGAACGCGACGGCAGGCAGTCCGAGGGCGAGAGCCTGCTCGCAGCTGCGTACCATCGATGCGTCGGCGGGGGTGTCGTACGACCATTCCGTATGTACGTGATTGTCCACAGGCAGCACGCTGCCGATTCTTTCACGGGTGCCGATCGGCAGCCCGCCCGGCCGGCCGGCTGGCGTGCTACCAGTGCTCGTCCCGCATCTTGGCCGTCGTGATCACGTAGATCTCACCGGTCTGGCTCGGGTCCGGCGGATTCGCCCCGCCGGGCACGCCACTACCGTCCGAGGCTGGCAGGGCGACCACCTGGCTCTTACGCGAGGACTTGGACAGCTTGCCCCAGCGCTCCTCCCATTCGGTGAGGTCGCCGTCGCACGCGTTCACGTAGGCGATGAGCACGGGCAGCGTCGGCAGTCGGAGCCCGCCGGCCGCGGAGGCCAGCGTCCGCATCGTGTAGTGCGACTTCTCGGCCATGTCCGGGTAGTCGAGCTCCGCCTTGGCCCGCAGCACCCGCAGGTCACGGGCGAATGCTGCCACGCTGTCGGACTCGATCGCCGCGATCGGGACGGCCCCCCTGCCACCGGGCGCGGGGTCGGGCAGTGCGCTGTCCCGCTGCCTGATCACGGGCGAGCCGACGCGGCCGAAGTCGCCCGTGTTCGGTGGGCCGGAGCCATCGGCGTAGTGCGGCTCGCCGAGTCGTCCGGTCTCCTGGTGCGGCTGCGCGGGCGGCGGACCAGGGTAGTGGCCCGGGTATGGCTGGCCGGGATATGGCTGGCCTTGGTACTGGCCGGGGAACGGCTGGCCTTGCTGCTGGCCAGGTCCCGTCCAGTCCGGTCCCGCCGACTGCCAGCCGCCGGTCGCCCGCGCGTCCTGGGGGTACTGCCCGGGCCCTGCATTCCATGCCTGGCCCTGACCGGGCGCCGCGGCCTGCGACGATCCTGCGTTGCGCGGATCGTATTCGTAGCCCTGCGGACCCGCTCCCCAGCCCTGCCCGTTGCCAGGTTCCGGGGCTTGCCAGGAACCGGTATTCCGCGGGTCGTGGGCGTACTGCCCGGGCTGGTTCGGCCACTCCTGCCCCGGTCCGGGGCCGGCGGCCTGCCCCGGTCCGGGGCCGGCGGCCTGCCACGGTCCGGTGGTGTGCACGCCGGGGCCGTACTGCCCAGCGGCTGGAGCCCAAGCCTGCGCGGGACCCGGCCCTGCGGCCTGCCCGGAGCCGGCGCTCTGCGGATCTTGGCCGTACTGCGCGGGGCCGGGCGCCCAGGCTTGCTCCGGGCCCGGGCCCGCGGCCTGCCAGGCGCCCGTGCTCCGCGCGTCGTAGCCGTACTGCGCTGGCCCTGACGCCCAGCCCGGGTCTGGCCCGGCAGCCTCCCAGTTGCCGGCAGAATGCATCTGCTCCCCGAAACGCCTGGCGTCCCGGCCGCTCGCCTCGTTTTGCTGCGACCCGTACTGTCCAGGACCGAACTGGCCAGGTCCGGACTGGGCGGGCGGGTACTGACCGGAATTCGGCCGCCCGGACCGGTATTGCGCGGGACCCCGCTGTCCGGAACCCTGCTGCCCGGCGCCGGGCTGGCCCGCCCCGTACCCCGGGGGCCAGTGCCCGTCAGGTCCGGCACCAGGCTGTCCAGGTCCTTGCCATGCTTGACCCTGCCGTGCCTGCCCCTGTCCCTGTCCCTGCCAGGGAGCTTGCTGCTCAGGGGCATACCCGGCCGGCCATGACTGTCCCTGGCCGTACTGCCCCTGCCCGCCGTACTGGTCCGGAGCGACTGGCTGCTGTCCCGCTGGCCAGCTGGCCTCGCTCGGCCCGTATTGCGCCTGCTGGCCTTGCTGGCTTCGCCATGGCGCCTGCCCGCCCGCGGCCTGCCATCCTGCGGGTCCCGCCGGACTGGGGCGGCCCGCCGACTGAGGACGGGGGCGCGGCCCGGGTTGCCGGGGTCGCGGCCGCGGTCGGCCGACGCCGGGCATCGCGTCCTCTGGGCGCTGCCAGGGGCGGTTAGCCGCTTGGGGGTCGTGCGGCGCCTGGCGGTAGGCCCGCGGCGGAAAGCCTGGCCGTGGTGGTCCCGGCCGTGGCGGCATGGCGCGATCGGGCCGGATGCGCGGTGTCCCCGGCGGCGTGTCCGCCGGGCGGGGGCGCTCCCGGTCCCCGGCGTAGCCGCGGTATCCCGGGTCGACCGGGTACGCCTCGGCGTGGAGGTAGGCGTCGCGCGGGTCGCCATCGCGGTCAGGCCTACCGCCCTGACGATTCACCCGGTACCTCCTGACGCAAACCTACCCAGACCTTCGAGTGTAGGGCGGCCGGGCCGCTTATACCGGGCTGACGTGCAATTGGCATCCCTTTCGGCGGGTCATTTGGCGGTGGCGCCTCGCGTCGCGCCTGTTGGATGCGTGCACGGAGGGCTACTGTAGGAGGTAGGGCGCGAGCGTTTTGCCCGCGCCCATAGGATTTTGCGGCGTGGTTGCGGAGCGGCCATGGCATGGATCGTCTGGGTGATCGTGGCGGCCGTCCTCGGTGTTGCCGAGCTGATGACGACCACGTTCGCGCTTGGCCTTATCGCGATTGGCGCGCTTGTCGCCGCGCTTGTCGGCGGCCTGCACCTCGGCCTGCCATTTCAGTTGCTCGCTTTCGTGGTCGCCTCGGCGGCAGGGCTTGGTTTCGTGTTGCCTATCGCCCGACGGCACGTGAAGCAGCCGCCGCTGCTGAAGACCGGCCCCGCCGCCCTGGTGGGACGGCGCGCGCAGGTGCTTGAAGAGGTCACCGAGCACGGCGGCCGGATCCGCATTGGCGGCGAAGTGTGGTCCGCGCGGTCCTACGACGAAACTCAAGTCATCCCGGTTGGGCACACCGTCGATGTAATGCAGATCGATGGCGCGACCGCCCTTGTTTACCCCCTGGAGTAGCCATGCTCATCGCTGAGATCGTCATCGTGGCGGTGATCGTCATCGCGGTCCTCCTGACGGTGGTGCGCTCGATCCGCATCGTGCCGCAGGCACGAGCGCGGAACGTCGAGCGGTTCGGCCGCTACCGCAAGACGCTCGAGCCCGGCCTGAATTTCATCGTCCCGTTTGTTGACCGGGTCAAACCGCTGATCGACCTGCGTGAACAGGTCGTCTCGTTCATGGGGCAGCCGGTCATCACCGAGGACAACCTGGTGGTGCAGATCGATACCGTGCTGTTTTTCCAGGTGACGGACCCGCGCGCGGCGGACTACGAGATCGTCAACTACATTCAGGCCATCGAGCAGCTGACCGCGACCATGCTGCGGTCGGTGATCGGGTCCATGGACCTCGAGCAGACGCTGACCTCCCGCGACAAGATCAACACGCTGCTGCGCGGCGTGCTCGATGACGCTTCGGGCAAGTGGGGCATCCGGGTTACCCGGGTCGAGATCAAGGCGATCGACCCGCCGAAGTCCGTCAAGGACGCGATGGAGAAGCAGATGCGCGCCGAGCGAGAGAAGCGCGCCGCCATCCTCACCGCTGAGGGCATGCGCCAGTCGCAGATCCTCACCGCCGAGGGCGACAAGCAGTCTTCGATCCTGCGCGCGGAGGGGGACAAGCAGGCGGCCATTCTCCGGGCTCAGGGCCAGGCGGAGGCGATCACCCAGGTCTTCGGGTCCATCCACCGCAATGACCCGGACCCGAAGCTGCTCGCCTACCAGTACCTGCAGACACTCCCGCAGATCGCCGCCGGACCCGGCAACACGTTCTGGGTGATCCCCGGCGAGGTGACCACAGCGCTGAAGGCCGTGACGGCCGCGTTCAGCGGGCCCAGCCAGGATGATGTGCCCGGCAGTGCCATGCCAGACATTGCCACACCAGGCATTGCCACGCCGGGCATTGCCACGCCAGGCAGTGCCGTGCCGGACAGCGCCCGGGCTGTTGCGGGCCAGAACGGTCAGGATGCTCTCACCGAAGAGGCCGCTCCTGCCGTGTCCGACGGCCAGGCCGCCGCTGCCGCCATCGCGGCGGGCATCGCCGCGGCGATGGAGGTTCCGGCGCAGCCGGATCCGCCGGACGACCACGCGGCGGGCAACTCTCCGTCGCCCAACGGCGCAAGCAGTCAGCCCGGCTCGCAAACACCCTGACAACCCTGGCAATCAGCTGGCGAACGCCAGGATCGCGAAGAGGACGATTGCAAATACGACGCAGACCGCCATGGCGGTCAGCGCGGCAACCAGACGTGGCGACATCTCGCGCCCGGCGACCCGCACAAGGGCGTCGCCTGCCGCACCGTTCGCCGACGTCACCGGCACAGTCCTGGTCGTGCCCGCGGCCGTGTCTGCTGACGTCGCCCGGGCCGCGCCAGTCGCGCCCGTCGCCCCGTTTGCCGCGATTACCGGCACGGTGCCGGTAGCGCCGGCCGTCCCGTTCGCTGAGGTCACCGGCACGGAACGGGCGGCGCCTGCCGTCCCGTTCGCTGAGGTCAAGGGCGCAGCCCCGGCGGCACCTGCCGTCGCGTTCGGGGTGGTTACCGGCGTGGTTCTGGCGGCGCCTGCCGACCCGTTCGCGCTGGTTACCGGCGTGGTTCTGGCGGCGCCTGCCGTCCCGTTCGCGGTGGTCCCCGGCGCAACCCCGGCTATCGGCCCGGCATTCGCGGCCGGCACACGGGGGCGGGGTACGTCGGCGAGTGGTGCGATGAGTCCTGCGGCAGCGAGCGGCGCGTCGCCGAGCGGTGTCGCCGCAGGCGCCACCGCGGGAGGCACGACGCCCGTAGGGGCCACGGCAGTGGGGACCGCCTCGGGCGGCCCTACGTCGGTAGGTGCTGCCTGAATAGGGGCTACCTCTGCCGTCGCCGCATCCTGAGGCGCTATGCCCGCGCCCAGCGCAGCAGGGGCTCCCTCAGGACGCGCAACATCGGGAAGCGCCATCTCGCCAGGCAGCACCGCACCACCGGGCGCCATGGGGGCGTGAGCCCCGCCAGCGGGTGCTATCGGGGCGGGCGCCTGGCCAGCACGCGCAGTCGCGGCAAGCGCGATGCCAGGCACGACGGCGGCAGCCGCGACTTCGCGTGCGATCTCCGCGCCCGCCGGTGGGGAAGCCAGTGCCTGGGTCCGGCCGGTATACCCGGGGAGCGGCTCCCCGGCGCCAGCCATGTCCTCGGCGACCCGGTCGAGCGCCGCCAGGACCGCCGACGGATCCGGGCTGGCCACCATCGGCCCCACCGGGGTCGCGTAAGAGCCGACGCGCGCCCCTAGCGCCGCCGCGGCCGACGAGCCCGCAGACCGGGTGGGCAGCACCGATGACTGGGCGGGGATCCCTCTCAGCGCCCGCCACCGCTCTTCCCACTCTTCGGTGGTGCCGCCGCACCCCTTGACGAAGGCCGCGAGCACCGGCAGGTCCGGCAGCGCCGGTCCAGCCTCCGCGGCCCTGATGCGGTCGTAGGGGAAATGCGAGCGTGCCGCGAGCTCAGCGTGCCCGAGTCCCGCACCGCTTCGCAGCTGGCGCAATTCGCGCAGGAACTGCGCGGCGTCGTCACCAGATGCCCCGTATCCTGCCGCCTGCCGTACCTCGGTCTTACGGTGCTCCACTCAGGAACCCCTCCCCTTGAATCCGTCAGACCGGGTTGCTCCTTTGGATCGCGGCGCCGCTGCCGCACCATCCCCAAAACCCGATATTCCCAATCCGGGATTCAGGGGCAGGCTACCGTGCGGTGTCCGCGCGGATGCCGCAACTGCGCACTTTTGGGCATCTGGTTCTTCTCCGCCGCGCCGGGCGCTTTATGTAAGTGCGATGCTGTCAGTCAGTGTGACTATTGGGCATTGCGATGTTGCGCACAAACATAAACGGCGAATTGTGACATCGCGGACTAAGGCCGCTTATTACTGCATGTGCTAGATGTGAATAGCGAGGCCTATTGTGAGGGCGAGGCCAAAGGCCAGTTGCAATCTCCCGGTCTGCCCGAGGGTTGCGATGAGACCGGGACCGGAGACGCCACCGCGGACCGCGCGCACCGGTGTCGCACACAGCGGTACCGCGAGGAGCATGAGCAGCGCGTAGGGACGCCAGGCCGCGAGGGCGGCGGCCAGCGCGAAAGGCAGCAGAAGGAAGAGCAGGTACGTCGTGCGCGCCCGCTGGTCCCCCAGGCGGACGGCCAGCGTCCGCTTCCCCGAGGACGCGTCCGAGTTGATGTCCCGCAGGTTGTTGATCATCAGCAGCGCGCACGACAGCAGCCCCGCGGGCACCGACGCGGCCAGCCCGAGCCAGGACAGCCGCCCCATCTGCACGTAGGCGGTGCCCGCCACGGCCGCTACGCCGAAGAACAGGAACACCGACACCTCGCCAAGGCCGCGGTACCCGTAGGGATGCGACCCGCCGGTGTAGAACCAGGCCGCGAGCACGCACAGCGCGCCGCCGGCCACAATCCACCAGGACGTCACCGCGGCCAGCGCAAGCCCGAGGCAGCAGGCCACGCCGAAGCACAGGAAGGCGGCGTATTTCACCGCACGCGGTGACGCCGCCCCCGAACCGACGAGCCGCATCGGCCCGGCCCGCCGGCCGGACGCGTCGGTGCCGCGGACGCCGTCGCTGTAGTCGTTGGCGAAGTTCACCCCGATCTGCAGCGCGAGTGCGACGAGAAGCGCGAGCACCGCCCGCCACAAGACGAATTTGCCGTACCCCGCCGCCACGCCGGACCCGATGAGTACCGGCACCACGGCCGCGGGCAGCGTCCGGGGCCGCGTCCCCGCTATCCACTCACGCGCACTGGCCACCGGCCGATTTTACGTGCCCGGGAGAGTGACTGACGGAAGAGACCCGTCCACTCGTCGTGTCCCCGCGGCCGGCCTGCCTGGCTACACCGGCGGCGACAACCTGGTGTGCAGCCGGACGACCGGAACCTTGACGCCCATGTCCAGGTTGGACCGGCTGCCGTCCGGCGCCCAGCCGGCCTGTTCGAGGAAGCTGATCCGCGCTGAGTCACCGGCCAGTGCCCAGGTGACGGCGGCGCTGAACCCGTCCTCAGCCAGCGTGTCCGCGACCGCGTGCAGCAGCCGTTCGTCGTGCCCGGCGTCGCCGAGCTTCGGTGCTACGTGCAGCTCGTACAGCTCGCCGTCCGTCGCCGGCCACAGGTCCTCGTCGGTGGCCGGCCCCGCCGCGGCGAACCCGGCGAGGTCCGCCGCGCCGGGCTCGTAGGCGACGTGTACCCGGTGCTTCGACGTCGGCGGGCTCACAATCGCCTCCAGCCACTGCGACTCGAACTGGCCGGCCGCCTCCTCGCTGGACAGCTCGGTAAGCACCTCGTCCGGCACGAGCCCGGCCAGCGACGCCTGCCAGCTCGCCACCTGAACCCGCGCCAGCCCGAAGGCGTCGGAAGCCCGAGCCGCCCGGACGAACCCGCTCACTTCGCGTCTGGGGCCAGCCGGGACAGGGCCGCGATGTCACGCGCCGCCCCGGTGGACGCCGAGGTCGCCAGCGCCGCGTAAACCTGCAGAGCCGCGCTCACCGGCCGCTGCCGCGACACCGGCCGGTAGCTCCCGAGCGACGCCAGCAGCGCCTCCCGGCGCGCGGCAAGTTCGGATTCGGGCACGTCGAGCCGCAGCTCCCGGCGAGGAATGTCGATGACGATCGTGTCGCCATCTCGCACCAGGGCGATCATCCCGCCGCCGGCCGCCTCCGGGGAGATGTGCCCGATGGACAGGCCGGAAGTCCCGCCGGAGAACCGGCCGTCGGTGATCAGCGCGCAGGCCCGGCCGAGCCCCTTGCCCTTGAGGAACGACGTCGGGTACAGCATCTCCTGCATGCCCGGCCCGCCGCGCGGCCCCTCGTAGCGGATGACCACCACGTCTCCGGCCGACACGCGCCCGCCGAGGATCCCGTCCACGGCCTCTTCCTGCGACTCGAACACCACCGCGGGCCCGGTGAACGTCCACAGTTCTTCGGGGACGCCGGCCGTCTTCACCACCCCGCCGTCGGCCGCCAGGTTCCCGTAGAGCATGCACAGCCCGCCGTCGGCGGTGTAGGCGTGCGCGACATCGCGGATGCACCCGGAAGCCGCATCCAGGTCAAGAGACTCCCAGCGCGCCGACTGCGAGTATCCGCGGGTGGTCCGCACCCCGCCGGGGGCGGCGTGGTACAGCTCGACCGCCTCGGGCAGCACTGAGGCAGACCGCAGGTCCCAGGAAGCGATCGGGTCCCTGTGCACCGTGTGCACGGCGCGGTTAAGCAGGCCGGCCCGGTCAAGCTCGCCGAGGATCGTGTAGATGCCGCCTGCCCGGTGCACGTCCTCCACGTGGTAGGAGCCGTTCGGCGCCACCTTGCACAGGCACGGCACCCGGCGCGAGAGTTCGTCGATCTCCTTGAGCCCGAAGTCCACCCCCGCCTCGTGCGCGGCGGCGAGCAGGTGCAGCACCGTGTTGGTGGACCCGCCCATGGCCACGTCGAGCGCCATCGCGTTCTCGAAGGCGTCCCGGGTCGCGATCGACCGCGGCAGCACGGACTCGTCGTCCTCGTCGTAGTACCGCCGCGCCAGCGACACGATCAGCGCGCCGGCCCGCTCGAACAGCTCGCGCCGCGCGGTATGCGTCGCCAGCGTCGTGCCGTTGCCGGGCAGCGCGAGCCCCATCGCCTCGGTGAGGCAGTTCATCGAGTTCGCGGTGAACATCCCCGAGCAGGAGCCGCACGTCGGGCAGGCCGCCTCCTCCATGGACTGCAGGTCGGCGTCGGACACGGACGGGTCAGCCGCGGCGACCATCGAGTCGATGAGGTCAAGCTTGCGCACCCCGTTCGGGACGGCCGTCGCCACGACCTTCCCGGCCTCCATCGGGCCGCCGGACACGAACACGGTCGGGATGTTCAGCCGCATCGCCGCGATCAGCATCCCCGGCGTGATCTTGTCGCAGTTGGAGACGCAGATCAGCGCGTCCGCGCAGTGCGCGTTGACCATGTACTCCACCGAGTCGGCGATCAGCTCGCGGGACGGCAGCGAGTACAGCATGCCGCCGTGGCCCATCGCGATCCCGTCGTCGACCGCGATCGTGTTGAACTCGCGCGGCACCGCGCCGGCCGCCTTGACCGCGTCCGCGATGACCCGGCCAACCTCGGCCAGGTGCACATGCCCGGGGACGAACTCGGTGAAGCTGTTGGCCACGGCGATGATGGGCTTACCGAAGTCCTCGCTCGCTACGCCGGTCGCGCGCAGCAGTGCGCGCGCTCCCGCCATGTTGCGACCGTGCGTGACCGTGCGTGACCTCAACGGCGGCATCGCCGGGCTCCCTTACCAGACACGGGCCTCACCGAGAAAAAGGCTCTCCTTGGAGGGTCAGCCTACCGGTGTCGCGCTCTTCGTCGGCGCCACGTCAGGCAGCACCCGCGCCGCGGTTGCGAAGTACGTCCGGACTTCCTCCCGGCTCAGTCTGCTGCCCGCGCGCAGCCTGCCGCGTCGCTTGAGGTACTTGCGCAGCGCGGTCCCGGTGAACACGTCGACTTCCCGGATAGTGGCGATGTCCCACGGGATCCGCGGCCCGTAGATGGCCAGCGCGGGGCGCACTTCGACGCTCGTGCCGAGCGCGGCGGACAGGAGCTGACTAGCCTGTCCCGCCTCCCACAAGGCGTGGGAGAGCCGCTCCTTCTGTGAGGCGGGGCCGAGGTAGAGCTGCTTGCCGTTGATGGCGCGGACCGGCAGCCTGCGGTCCCATCGCTCTGAATCGATCGCGTAGACGCCGGTGGGGCCGATAACCAGGTGGTCGATGTACTCGCGGCTGTTCGGGATGGGGCGCGCGTCGAGCGCCAGGTACCCTGACCGGCGCATCCAGCGAAGTTGCCTGCGGGTGCGCCGCTGGGCGCCGGGGAAGGTCGCGCCGTTGTCGTAGTGCGGGGCCATCCGCGCCCGGTAGACGGTATCGATGATCCCGGCGAGGATCGCGAGGGTGAGCCCGATCGCCAAGCCCACGGCGAGGCTTCTGGACGCCATCCCGACGAAGATCCCGGACACCAGCCCGACGGCGAGCATGATGAGCAGCCGGTACCGCCAGAACCGCAGCTGCACGTCCGGCGGGAGGTCGCGGAACGTCTTCCGCGGCTGGCCGTCGTCCTCGTCTGCCGGTCCGTGCAGCAGCCCGCCCATCATCATCCAGAACGAGCCCTGCTGTTTGTCACCCGCGCCGCCGACCGGCTGGGGTGGCGGCGTGAGCTGCTGGTTCCAGGTGGCACCGGACGGGCCCGACGTTACCGGGATGATCAAGTTGGCGGGCGGCGCGGCGGGAGGCGGCACGGGCAGCGGCGGGGACAGGTCGCGGGTCGGCTCGTCGTCGGCGGGCACCTCGGTGGTCCGGATCCCGCCGAGGATGCTCAGGCCCTCGTTCGCCGGAGCGCTGCGGCGGCGGACCGGGCTTTTCTCCGTATCGGCCGGGGGTTCGTTGAAATCTGTCGGGTCGTAATCGTCGGCTGCGTTCACATCCGAGACTGGCGGCGTGCCATGGAATCCGGAATGCGCGAAGCGGATCGGGCGCAGTCGGCGGCCATTCAGTTGGCTGCCAGGAACTGGCTCGGCGGCGGCCGGGTCGGCAACAGTACGCGAGGCGCCGCTGATTCCAATGTTCTGCCCGTGGCCGGGGAGGGGCTCAGCGGAAGCCGCCGGTGTCACCGTGACCTGCGGGGACGTACCGGGCTGCGCCGATGACCTGGGGCTCCGAAGACGGGGCCAAGCCATCCATCTCACCACCTCAGCGTACCGATTAAGCGCGTTCGGGGGGCGCGCTCCGTAATCAAATGTGCCCGTCAAACGTCCTTTTAAAGCGGACATCTCTCCGGTTTCCGGCCTTCCGGCGGACGCTTTGTGCCGCAAGAGTAACCGTCTGTCGACGAGCGACGTAATTGGTGCGGACACGTGATAAAACGTGCGGGATGGTGAAGCGTGACAGGCGAAGCGGCGGGCGGCCGCGAGTTCGCCGGATGATCAACGTGGCAGCGGCTGTCGTGGTGTCGGCCCTGCTGCTCTTCGTGCTCGGTTTCGGCTACGGGACCATCCCGGCCCTCGGCCCCGCCCTCGACCCGGGTCGCGGCGCCTGGACGGCGTCCTCTGGCGGCCAGCCGGTGAGCACCCAGCGGCTGACCCTGCCCGGTCTCGACGCGCCGGTCACGGTGTCCTTCACCAGCCAGGGGCTCGCGTCGATCAACGCGGGCAGCACCCATGACCTGTTCCTGGCGCTGGGATACGTGCACGCCCGGTTCCGGCTTGCGGAGATGGACGCCGAGCGCCGCCTTGGCGAGGGCCTGCTCGCACAGCTCGCCGGGCCGACCGACCTGGCGAGCGACCAGTTCGAGCTCAGGCTGGGGCTGCTGCGCACCGCACAGACCGAATGGGCGCACACCACCGGCCTGGCCCGCACGGCGCTGCTCGCCTACTCCCAGGGCGTGAACGATGACATCGCCCAGGTGCGCGCCGCCGGGAACTGGCCGGCGCTGTTCACCATGACCGGGCAGTACCCGCGGCCCTGGACGCCAGTGGACAGCCTGGTCATCCAGGGCGACCTCACCCAGGAGCTCGACTACACCACCGGTGCGCTCGACTACGCGATCCTGGACAAGGCCCTGGGTGCCGCGAACGCGACCGGCTGGTTCCCGGTCGTGCCGAAGAACGCGCAGCACCCCTACGACCCGGGCCCCTACATCGATGCGCCGCTCACCCCGGTCGCGGCGGACGTCGCGAGCAGCGTGCCGCAAGCGTCGACCGTCAGCACAGTGCCGACCGCAAGCACGGTGTCGACCGCACGCACCGTGCCGACCGCAAGCACAGCGCCGACCGTAAGCACGGGCACCGCCGGCAGTGCCAGCGCCGGCAGTGCGGGAGCCGGCGCGCAACTGCCGGCTCGTCCGGGCGAATCAGGTGCGACGGCGGTCGCGGCGGCGAGCCTGCTCGGCCAGATCGGCCAGC
>Ga0123355_10001067_pt1 | contig 37846 bp, 19 predicted proteins | sample TergutEmb28metaG_3_FD_89872 | JGI IMG/M metagenome (GOLD analysis project Ga0123355, IMG submission 89872) | Embiratermes neotenicus P1 segment gut microbial communities from Petit-Saut dam, French Guiana - Emb289 P1 | ecosystem: Host-associated > Arthropoda: Insects > Digestive system > Gut ...
CATACATACATACATACATACATACATACATACATACATACATACATACATACATACATACATACATACATACATACATACATACATACATACATAAGCATATATATATATATTCCAAGTTCCACCTGAAGGTGTGTGAAGTGGCCAAAACATTCTGCTGTATATACAAATTGTGTTACTGTATGCATTATATGCAGTTGTGTGATGTGCTCGTGCTGGTTATTTTATTGTACAGAAAAGAGTAACGCCATATTTGATGAACTTAATGTATGTTCACGGATTATTTAATATTAGCAGCTTTCCGTTTACAATTAACATTATATTTGTACACTGATACATGTCAGCAACACGAAACGTGTTTAAAATACAAACATATGTGTGTTCCTTTTCTTTTTCCTTACAATTCTCCGTATTACGTGTTTGTCTTAGCGTTTTGTTACCACGAATGCTATGTACTGCGGTATACTGCAGTGTGCTTGTTTGTGTTAACGTATGCGCATGACGTGCAGCGTACGCACTGGTGCCCAAGCCGGCAATAAACAGAACGTGCCGCTAGTATTTATTCTGTACTCACAAACTGTAAAGAAAATAATGAGATCCTTACAAACAGAAATCAAAATACCAAGACCTGGAAAAACTTATGCACTACTGGCATAAAAAAGAGAGAGACCATTTTAAATCATCCATAATCAAAGCTGGAATAGCATGTACTTGATGTCATGTGTCTCCTGCTAATTAAACTTGATTCTAATACGTGAACACACAGAAATAAAATAACTACAACTAGAAGCAATGATAGACATGCACACCCTCAGCAACCCCAGTCCAAAAATCATAACAGCCATAGATAATACTTCACATTCCTCACACTTTCAAATCATTCGCCTCTTTTCATAATCCTGTATTAATTTTACAGTCAGATTGTCGACCATCTCTTTGATTCGGAGGGTGGGAGGACTGTTTTAGTTTCAAGATGAAAGTACTTGATATAATTAGACTCTCCAAAAAAAGCTATAGGCTTTTAACGATGGAAAGAAGGACTTGACATTTATAACTTTCCCATTCAAAAAAGTAGTAATTATGAACAACTTCCATGAAAACAGAACCTGTTAAGTGACCATCAGAATAAAAGTTACTTTAACCGTGTACTGCACAATAATCTTGGAGGTGAGTCTTGATTGTTCTACATTTCTATATATCTACTGACACTTTCATAACTTAAGCAAATCCATGGTAAAATATCACAATTAATTTCGCATTCAGTGGTTCCTTTTGTTTCTTATATAAGTAACGATTTCTGTAAATGAAACAGTCGATATGGATTCAGCGCTTGGTAATGACCAGTTCATATAGTTTTATGGTGTATATAGCCCATTAATTCACAGAAATTCTTAAGAAAACTGCTACAATTCCTTCTACCGAAAAGCAGGTTTGAGATAAAGAGTGAGTGGTCCTGGGCTTATATAGATATTTTCCCTGTCCTTCTGGAAGAATCACATATTAAGTTAAATTTCGAAAAATACAGCTAGTTCCACGGTCGAGATATGAAAGGCATACCGCAGTTTATAATGTGAAAGGAGACCCCATTGTCTATTTAGTGTTTTTAATTCGGTCAGTTTAGATGAAATAGTAAACTAAGTACCAAGTCAACTTAAGACCATCGTACGCCCATATCCTTCGCAAAGTTATATTCACGGTCATCTACTAGTACTCCATTTAGTTCAAACAGCGTCATTAAATGAACCAACAAACAAGGAATTATAAATCAGTCCCGTTACAATACCGAGGTGTCCAGAGGATTCCAGGAAGTTAAGGTTCCCATATTGCGTGACAATGGCCCAGGATGGTGGTAAGGTTGTCAGCCTTACACACCGGCCGCTTTTATACCCCCAGCAAATACTCCTGGTAATCATTTCTGTTAGAGGCTGAAACAAGGAAATATAGTACGTCCAAAATAATATCAAGTTTCATTGCACTCTAAAAAAGAGAAGAGAAACATCTTAAAGAATCAAACACAACATCGAGCTTAATTCTTAATTTTTGTCTTTAATGAGAGAGCCTTAAAAATTAAGTATATTAAAAATCATTATAAATTATAAGTCATTTACACACTGAACATGACTGTTATGTTGCGTTCTTACGCATTTCCTAAATTCTTTTTTATAATAAAATGCGACAACTCTGCAGTATAAATTGTTCTATCGAGTCTAATTTTTGTCTCCTTCGTATTGTACAGCATGTTTGTTTCAAGATTCCTCTAAAATTCTATATCTTCAATGTGACAGGCAAGACTCTTGTTTACTGTATCAGAATTGAGGTCCTCGAAATACCTTAAACAGTGGGTACAGACGATGCGCACACCTGAAGCAAAAAGGCCCACTTTCCGTCCTTTTGCGATACAAATTATTTGTACGAAACGAACAAAGTTGAGGCATAGGATAATATAATAGTTTTATGTGTGTCTGCATTTTCATTCTACTAAATTACTTGACAGACTTCTATGAAACTTTGTAAAGGAGATTGTCTGAACTGTTTTAGATGTTTCAAGTTTTGTGAATGTATCAACTTTTTATCTTCTAATATTTCATACTTATCTATTTTAACCGCGAATATAACCAACGTTTTGTGATTTCTTAATCGTGGATTGACTCCGACTAATTATAATTGTAAATGTATTCTTGTTTTTCTCATCCTGTGCATATTCGTTGTACGATCCTTCAGGGGACCTGAATGTAATAGTGATTACTACCTGGTGATTGAAAATGTTAGGGAATGATTGGAACTAAGTAAACAAGCAGCACAGAAGTTTGATGTGGAAAGATTTAATCTCAGGAAGCTAAATGAGCTACAGGTAGGAAAGAGTACCAGATTAATATCCCAAAAGTTGTGCAGCTTTGAAGAACTTAACTGATAGCGAGAATATAAATGGGGCTTGGGAGAGAATTAAAGAGAATATCAAATCCTCAGAGAGAGTCTAGTTCGGTACGAATTGAAACAAACTAAACCATGGTGTGAATTAGAATGTTTACTTTTTTAGATCACAGAAAGCAGACCAAAACGCATTGGTTACAGGATCTATACCAAAGCAACATAGTTAATATAAAGAATGTGAGACGCGAAGCTAGTAGGCATTTCAGGAACAAAAATAAGAAATATCTGACGGCTAAAATTGAGGAACTTGAAACTAACAGTACGATAAAAATTATCAGGGACATGTACAGGGGCATCAATGACTTCAAGAAGGGTTACCAGCCTATATTTATTATAGTGAAAGGTGAAAAGAATGATTTGGCTACAGACCCCACTGTATTTGGCCAGGTGGAGGAACCATTTTCTCAGCTACTGAATGTAACTGGGGTTAGTGATGTTTGGAAAATAGAAATACACACAACAGAGCCATTAGTGCTTAAGTCGAGTGCTTTCGAGTTTAAGATGGCTAATGAAAAGCTAAAAGGATACAAATCACCAATTCCTTATCAAATCCCAGCAGAATTGATTAAAGCAAAGGTAGAAAAATTGGCTCCGAAATTCACAAACTTATTAATTCTATTTAGAATAAGGAGGAATTGTCTGAGGAGTGCAAGGTGTCGGTCACTGTGCCTGTCTATAAGAAGGGAAATGAAACAGACTGTACTAATTTTGTTAGCATATCGCTTTTTACCAAATGCGTACGAAATTCTATCCAACATCCTGTAGTCAAGAGTATTCTGCATTCGTCAAATACTTGAAAAAAGGGAATACTGTATCAGCTATTGACAGATTTCAAACAAGCTTATTATTCAGTTAGGAGGGAGGTCGTATATAATATTCTTATTGAGTTTAATATCCCCATGAATCTGGTAAGTTTAATAAAAATGTGTCTAAATGATACCTATAACAGAGACGGGATAGGCAAGCATTTGTCTGACATATTTCCTATTAGGAATGGGTTGAAACAAGGAGATGTTTTAAAGCCATTGCTTTTCAACTTGGGTATAGAATACTCTATTAGGAGGGTCCAAGTAAACCATGATGGCTTGAAATTAAATGGTACACATCAGCTTCTGGTTTATGCTGATAATGATATAAATTGGGCGAAGGTTGTTCTCTTCTTTAGTAGTTGCTATTAAGGAGTTTAGACTAGAAGTAAATGCTGTTAACACTATGTACATGGCCATGCCTCGAGATCAGAAAGCAGGATGAAGTCAGATAATTAAGAGTGATAATTATTCCTTTGAACGCGTGGAAGAGTTATAATATTTGATAAAAACTTTAACAAATCAAAATTCTATTCAGGAAGAAATTAAGAGCAGTTTGAAGTCAAGGAATGCTTGCTATCTTTCAGTGCAGAATCTTTTGTCTTCCAGTTTGTTATCCAAACATTTAGAGATTAAGATGTGTAGATATTTAATTTTGTCTTTTGTTTTACATGGGTGTGAAAAAAGATGGCTCAGATTGAGGGAGGGACCTAGGCTGAGGCTATTTGACACATGGGTGCTGAGGAGAATATTTGGACCTAAGAGGGACGAGGTAACAGGGGAGTAAGGAAAACTGTATAATGAAGAGCTTAATGATCTACGCTCTACACACAATATTTTTCGGGCAATAAAATAGAGAAGAGTAAGATGGGCGGGGCATGTAGCGTGTATGAAGATAGGAGACGTGTATTCAGGGCTTTGGTGGGGAAACCTGAGGGTATAAGACCACTTGGAAGTCCCAGGCATAGATGAGAGGACAATATTAAGATGGATCTTCAGGAAATGGGATGGGAGAATAGACTGAATTAATCTGGCTCATGATAGGGACAGGTGGCGGGCACTGGTAAATGTGTTAATAAACCTCTGGGTTCCATAAAATGCGGGGAATTTCTTGGCTAGGTAATAACAGGTTAGCTTCTTAAGAAGGACTCTGCCCCATGGGGCAAATCAGTACCAACCTAAAACAGGCCACATAATTGGCCGATACATATCTGTGGTTAAATGTAATAAAATTGCATTCAACACTGAAGTATACTTGTTGTACTTAATAATTTTATACAACTGTACAGCAAATTCAGATTTGGTTTACACCGGAACAATAAAATTCCTTCTATACAAGGAGCCCAAAAAGAATTGTATTTTATCAAAACTTACTCATCATGAACGAAGTCATAACACGACGTAAAACATACATCTAATGAAGACACAGTGTTTAATTAAACGTAAGGAAAATTAATAGGGAATCAGCAAGGCAATATCAGGGCGAGTGAATAAACAAAGGAAAGGTAAAGTGTTTTTACAACACTGTGCGAGTAAACATAAATCCTATCTAACCACTCATTGTCATTTTGCATAATGCGATTCTATTGTTTTGCTATTAATACTTTCTTAGAAATCTTCTCACTTTTTTTTAAGTTTTCCATCCCGAAGTGTTATAACACACACTTAAATACTAAACGTCAGTCAACAACACAGTATTTATTTTATATACAAAGTTATGTATGTATGTCTGCACGACATGTTTCGAACTAGTCGATCATCCTCAGGCCCTCAAAGAAAACAGATCCAAGATCAATTCTTGGATCTGAAGAATAAAAGACCAACTTGATGTCACTTGCTATTTTACGAGTATTTCACTTCTTATGTGCTCAACATATTTCGGACATTAATTTAGCCATCATCAGGAGCTTGCGACTATTCTGTTGAATTACCGCATGGGTCGTATTGTTCTTTAAAGACGGAGGATTTAGCATTAGCGTGAATTATGATATGTAGTGGTGTGTGTTTGATGTGATGTGATGTGCTTAGTCACTTTGTTGTAGTTGGTAAGCGTATTTCTGTCGATACTGACTGTTATGGTGTTTTCTGCTTTGTGATTATTGTGTTCTCATGTGTGTAGTATGTTTTATTGGTTGATTGGTAGTGCTTTGTTAATATACTGTGTTATTGTGAATTTGAGATTGCACATGCCTTGCTTCGATGTGTGCTGGAGTTTCGGTGTGGTTGGGTTGAAGTGGTATCCGTGTTGCAGGCTGAAGCACAACTGGTCTGTTCATGTGGATGCACGGTCCAATAAACATAAATTCTTGGATCTGTTTTCTGGAAGGGCCTGACGATGGCCGACTAGTTCGAAACATGTCGCCCTGACATATATACCATTGTATAAAAAATAAATGTTTTGTTATTGACTGACGTAAAATATTTAATTGCTTCTCACGTTTCCCTACAGATAAATATAAATACAAAGAACAAACAAGACCGCAGATGCCATTTCATGTGTGAAACAAACGACGAACGTTAAAATACACAGCATGTTGGAAATTTACAGATCCTTTCATAATATAAAATATATTACATAGCTAATGTTCGGTTATGTTTCTACTACTTAGTAGTACATACTACCAACCATCAATTTGAGCTTTTTAACTTAATAATTTCCAAGTAATATTATTATAAAGATAAAATATATTATTCTGAACAGACGTCACCGAATTTGTAATACTTGTGCTTCCATCCACTGCTCTTAACTGGAAAGCACTGTTTTATATTCATGAATATGGCATAAATGGTGACTGGTATATTCCTTATCTTTTGTAACTAAAAATACCTTGCAAGTATCACGACGCTTCCTGCTCACTTCTTTCGGAAACATCCTTTATTCTTGTCGCCTCGTGTCACTAGGCTTAGGACTGCAGACTAGGATACACGTACGAGCCGTTTAGACTGAACCAACCATAAAGCTGAAGGCAAATTTAAACAAACACACCCACAAATTCAGCTGACCGATCAGGAAACAATTTACTACATGAAATAAGAGTTTACGGTGCGGATGGTGCCGTACGACGGCACCATCCGCACCATAAACACGACCTACGCAGCGGCTCTCAAGACCACCATCCATCCAAAAACTCGGTGCGGGAAACCGTATGTTGCAACTCAACATCTAATTCTCCCGATGATGGGCGGGTGTACCCGAAACATGTCGAGCTAAGAATACACCAACAAAATTACTTAGTTGCGTCAAGTTGGTATTCACTTCATTTCATGAGGAAGATGCCCGGCAAACAACCCTCAAATTTACTATGTCTTTTTCACCTACAGACCTGTAATATTGCCAAGGGCGGGTGATTATGAATGGTTAGTAGATAAGGATTTGGAATGACCAGCTTACACCTGACTCCAGCAATGCACCCAAGGGTCGATGAAAGCCGCTGACAATTACAGCCAGAAGATTGCAACTCGCCTGTTATTCGAAACTGGAAAATCAGGAATAGGCTTTTGGAAATTCACCATTACATCAGCCTGTTCAGTTCTTGGACACAAAAGGACAGATTCATTACTATAACCGCCCGATTTTGTAAATTGTTTCTAAAATTCTTATACTCTGATGATTTTCTTGTTTTCTAATACTCTTGTTAGAATTTAGGCTGATATGAATAATGAACAGAAAAATGATTTTCGAAAATTAAAGAAAACGTGTAGCGTCTAGCGTGTAGCGTGCACTCACTTGTACTGTCATTAACATATCTGAGGTTCTGTCTGTCTGTCTGAATACGACCTTACCTGCTACTGTACTTAATCCATTAAACTGGATATTATTTAACATTAGGGTCTGCTGGGAGGTACTATCGTGTAATTTGGTAGATACCAATATTTTAGAGGAAACTTCTGTATCTTTCTTCAGAACTGAAGAAACATATCAAATTTCTCCTAGCTTTGCTATATATATATATATATATATATATATATATATCAAATTATATGGCACAAGTACGAAGGTCATCACAATAGGAATGTACGCCGCTGTCACATCCTCGAATGTGTTGCAGCTTTTTGCTGTACACATAATAAAGAAACCAATATTTGAAGAAGTGATTATATATTTAGCTGAATAAATATATTAAAACAAATAATGTATTTATAAATACAATTATTATTGGTATCTTGTTACAAAGTCGTGGATATTTAAACACCTTACATAGGTGTCAATTTCTTTTTGGTCAAGTAAAGTGATTAACCCGGACGAAAGAGACGACTATATTCATTTTTTCATATTGGCCATTTCTTGAATAGGAACTACGTAGTAAATTCCTATTATGCATGTCAGGTTAGCAGGAGTTTACCATACAAACATAATTCAGAGGCTTTAAAACTTAATCACTGGCGAACTTAGTCTTTAAAATCGACCACGGCAGCGATCTGAACACTTTCATACAGGGTAGTCACTCAGACTCGTAGATACATTTCTCCATTCAAGAAAGATGGCTCTCAGCAAGTTAGACGGAGTTATTCTCCGTGCAACATACACTTTCATGAAAGGCACTTCCGCTTTATTGCAAATAAGCGATAGAATATTAAGTCTGTAATGCATATGGCATTTATGAGACCCAAACACGGAAATGTCAGAACACCTAATATTTTATGCACACAGAATAATGTAAATATTTATGTCTTTCAGATGGCCACTGTTTGAGGAATGTCAACTTGACAGTGATTCCGCCCATCGTACGAAAGGGCAGTCATGCGTCTCTCTCGTGCCAGTACGATCTCGAAGATGCTCCTCTTTACTCAGTCAAGTTGTATCGTGGGAACTTTGAATTCTACAGATTCTCACCCGGAGAGAAACCACCCATCAAGATTTTCCCATATAATGGAATCTATGTAGATGTAAGTATACAAGCAAAAATATTGACCTGATAAACCGAGTGTTTTGAGCAGTTCTCATGCTTCTGTTTCCATTTCCTAAATTATTCCTTTCAAGAAGCATAATATTCACCATAATTCATCTCCTACCAAGGAAACCCATTCTAATGTACAGACATGTGGTCACGCCCGCCTTGTTCCGAAATCACAGGATAACACGACATGTACGCCGGTGTTCTTGTTAACAGGGAGTTTAAAAGTTTTATCTTTAGGAGGATTCCAACGACATATGCTACACACGGATTTAAACTGAAATACTTTACTTAAGATTGCAACAAGAGGAGGGTGGGACAACAAATCGATACTAAGTTTTGAGAAAGAGATTCAAAAGGACGAGAAATCTGAAGACGTCACAGTTTTTGCAACCTAAACAATATGCACACTAAATGAACCTCAGACACTGAATTCTGTAAACACAGGCCTAATTACGCCTCTACTTCAATATTTTATGTAATAGTTATATAACACGGTGAGTCGCGATAAGGCTATGGGCAGGAAAACAGAGGGCATTTTAGTCATAATTCCGGCAAAGAAAAGACATTTTTATTGACACCTAAGGGTCCATACAGGCTCTGAGGTGCACTCATTCACTTGTTCTAAGAGATTTGGAGATTATTTTCCCCTCGGACACTGCAGTCGGGGCGTGAATCTGACCACTCATCCCCGTTTTACACTTAAGGGTCACATTTTCGTAACTAGTAATTGATATTAAATTGTCAAAATTCGAAAAATTATCGAAATCTTAAAAAAATACTTACCGTATAATACTACAGACAACAGACACACCCTCTTTTCGTTTTTACAAAAATTCAAGCCAATATATAGCCTTTCCTGCTAAGATGAATGAAACTTCTTTGTTCTGGCATTAACTCTGAGAAGGTAACTGCTTCTCTCTTCCTTTCTTTCTTTTTTCCTTCCTTTCTTTCTTACACTTCTTCTCTTGCAATTCGTTCGCTGATTGATGCCCTGAAGACTTTTGTGCTGTTGGTACTACCACATCAATATATAAAAACACTCGATCTGTCTCAAGTTTCAAAGTGGCCCAATTCAGTGTTTTCGAACCTTGGTTTTGCAGTTCTGAATTCGTATGCATGGAAATAAGCCATCCTTGGCACCTCATGGCGTTCCTGCTAAATCTCCAAAGGATTCATTGTGTTTCGAGATTGTATCTTCGCATGTCCCAGATGAGCCATTCTAATAGAACTAGTAAATTTGCTACATTAAAAATAATGATAGCATGACACGCAATAACACCAATGTACACATGTGCCAACGAGAACCAATGAGATACCGGAATTACCGTCTGAGTGGGGCCGAACAAATCACAACTGCAAACACATCCCAGTAATCTGAACTTAATCTTCTAGCCGTGGATATAAATCATCGCAATATCTAACTGTATCCAGGTATGAAAATTTCCATAAACGTGCTGGAAGGTAGAAAATATGAAATGAAACACACTTACGTCACATGAAGCTTTAGAATGTCCACTGGTATCGATGTGAAACATTAAATCAATCACAAACAAAGCATACGCAGTTACTCGTATTGTCAGCAGCTGCGCATTCCTGACATTTTTAAAAATATGGTACATTCAGCTGTGCCTAAACCGAATTCTATGACAAATTAGGGATATACTTCGGGGATAAGTTTCGAATCTCGAGTTAGCCTTTGACAGTCTTTAATCGTGATAAAATGAATGTTTTCTTCTCGCTGCGTAGTTTCGTCATAAGGTTTGTCATCCTCGTTGTGTTTACAATAAATAGATTGGAGTGTGTGTATACTTGTCTAACGCAACTATATGTTGGTAGAGATATGTATAATTTATTACATGAAAATCAACTACAAGTTTCGGCCCTTTTCATTGGCCATCTTCAGGTTGATAATTGAAAAAATTGAAAAACACTTAGTAGGCAGTTATACTTGACTTATGTCAGTCTTTTTATACAGTGGAGAGGTGAGCTGTGGGTTGGGAATGAGATCTCGCATGTTGTGTAGAATGGGTGGTATGAACTCTGCTATATACTGCTCTAGGTATATAGCAGTATGTAGCAGAGTTCATGTAACCATACCATCCATCCTACACAACATGCGAGATCTCATTCCCAGCCCACAGCTCACCTCCCCACTGTATAAAAAGACTCACATAAGTCAAGTACAACTGCTTACTAAGTGTTTTTCAATTTTTTCAATTATCAACCTGAAGATGGCCAATGAAAAGGGCCGAAACATGTAGTTGATTTTTATGTAATAAATTATACATATCTCTACCAACATATAGTTGTGTTAGACAAGTATACACACATCAATCTATTTATGCGTAGTTAAGTGTTTCTGTACGTGTAATTCACACTGAAAGCCAACGAAATGCCGGTTCCTTTTGGGCAAACAAGTAAGATATTTTGATACAAATTAACATTTGATGTTTGTGTGATCGTGCATCAAAGATACAGTAATATAAACAGCCAACTAGATGCAACAATAACAAATTTTATGCGATGCTGCCAGCAGGCATCATCGCAGGTGCATTATACCACAAGCTGTAAACACAGTCTAGTGATCCTGAGGATGGGCGAAATTATCGCGCGAAACTTGTTGCTGATTGTAATTATCAATAAAACTTATTATTGTTGTATCTAGTTGGCTGTTTATATTATTACAAATTAACATACTTCTTATCCGTAATAAACCAATGAGTTATATCTAAAAATGTTTTGAGTGTCAAACTCGCATATAAGTATTTGGCGTTTCGCCACCAGCAATTATGCGAAAGAAATGTTCCTTCCTTCTGGTTCCAAAATGGTTATAAATTTATTGACACTCATGGCAACGACTTTTGGTTTCTAAGAATAACTCTGATCGTTGGAGATTAAGATACTTATCCTTCTTTAAACGGGAATTTCTTAAAAAATACATTACGAATTTTTTACTGCAGTTTCTCGTCTACCGACGGGAGATATCTCCTCCGTATTTATAGAAAACATGAAACAGAACTGGTCACAATAGAATTTCGAACCAGCCCAATTCGTGCAGGAGTGAGTTAGCAGTGCTACTGTTGCTACTGCCACTGATGATAATGATGATGATGGCATTATCATTCCGTAATGAGTTTCTCTGTTAATGCGCCCTGCCCTCAGCAACAAGGTAGTGAGAACTATGAACGGTGACGCATAATACTGCAAAGAGCTACAGGCAGTATAAACGTGCTAGTGATGAAATGTATGCACCTGTGTGCTGTACAATCATCCATGATGTATGCCTTTTTACATCTAGTGCTTCAAAAGAGTCACGTAATATTTTTTACGGTTTCACGAGTTGACTAAAACCCCAATAAAAGAGTAAAATGTGTGTGGGAACCTGGAAATGTGTTTGTGTACACAGCCCTCCGTATTTGTGTTCTATAGAAAGAATTTTTTGTAACGCAGGGCTCTGCACTGCATGGCATGGAGCCGTTATCGGTTGGTGTACAGCAGTTGTTGTCGTCCGCTCTACGAATCGTAGTTCCGCATTAATGCGGGACTAAATACTATGAAATAGGGGGTGTCGTTCGTCGCTATGCAGCAGTGCAGTAGCGAGCGGGTTTGTAGATTTTGAGTGCGCGTTTGGCGGTTAGCAGGACGGCGTGTGGGATTTCCCACACTACGCGCATAGCATTATGTGCGATTTCAGTAGCACTGATTTACACAGTGCTAACAACTTAACCAAGATTTTATCTGTTACGTGGAAATATTAATGTACTTCAAACAACCGGATGTTAGTCCACTCTACTTTCCCCTTCTGCAGGAAAAAGGCTCTCCCGCCAGGGACAAACCCGCCTGGCTATTACGTTCATCATTCACTTCCATCTTACGCTCCGATTAACCCTTTGACACCTAACGACGACTATAGTGGTCGTACCGCACCGCTAAACTATAAACGTTGCATTTTATATATTTATTCAACAAATATAGGTACTGAATGTTTTAAACATGGCATATACTCTCCTTTTTTTCTCTTCAAAATGCAGTTTGTTTCATAATTCTAACCTATTTGGTTCCTGTTTTATTCACATTTTATATACAGAGTGTGCTAAAATTTAAAAAAATAATTCCGGCGCCCAAAGGTTAAGAATCAATGTAGCTTTACCTCCACTTCCAATTCGCCCTCTCTTCTTCCACTGGGAAAACGTTACTTTACTTAAACTTATGTTTCAACACTGGCGGTGCAAAATGCAAAATTGGTTACCGTGCAAATATATTAATAAAACTATCACAATGAATATGCAATGTTATTTTCAATATATGAACAAAAAATTCATTCATTAAAATACCATAAAATACAAATCGTAAATACAATTCATAACAGGTATCTGACTCCTACATGTTTCTGCATCGGATTGCCATCTTTAGGGGATCTACCAGAACATAAGAATATTTGTACGAGTTTGATACATGCAATGAATTTATTTTACGACTTGTATTTTATTATATTTCTTTAACTGAATTTGTTGGTTGATTTACGGAATGTAAGAACATGCACGGTATGATTAATGTAGAAAATTATAGTTGAAGAATAAAAACCAACTTGACGTCACTTGCTGTTTTATTTCATTTCTTATGTGCTCAACATGTTTCGGACATTAATATAGCCATCATCAGGACCTTGCGACTATTCTGTTGAATTACCACATTGGTCGTATTGTTCTTGGTTCGATGTGTGTTGGAGTTTCGATGTGGTTTGTTTGGAGTGGTATCTGTGTTGCAGACTGAATCCTGCAACACGGATACCACTCCAACCCAACCACACCGAAACTCCAACACACATCGAACCAAGAAAAAAACGACCAATGTGGTAATTCAACAGAATAGTCGCAAGGTCCTGATGATGGATATATTAATGTCCGAAACATGTTGAGCACATAAGAAATGAAATAAAACAGCAAGTGACTTCAAGTTGGTCTTTTATTCTTCAACTATCACAATGATGCACGTTCCAATAAACATAAGATAGAAAATTATATTTTATTATTATTTAGTGCGAGTTTTTTCAAAATAAATCTGGGCTTAAAACTGTCGGCTTCGCTAACATGTACATTATAAAACAATAAAAAATATAAGATACGAGGATTACGTGAAACGTTTATCGTGTGTTAAATTTATGAACATCTACATTAAACCTACACCTCAGCCTAATTCAGGTAGGTTAAAGGAAGTTAGTGATGACGATGAGAAGTATGATAACAACAGATATTTCAAAATGATAGCTCGTGTTTGCATCCAGGTATAATATTTGAGGCTACAGTCTTGACTGCTCATGTTACTCTCTGAATGTGGTTCAGCGGAGGTGTGTGTACACGGAGATTACTTTTATATATTACATTACAGTTAAAATGGTTTCGGTCACCCTCATTTCCATAATAAGCTTTTAATTCACGATTTGTGCAGCTTATTTAACTCAAATTGCAGAGCTTTCGTGGTCTTCAAGTTTAATGTACCAAGTGGCTACAGAAAATAGTACCATCTCATTCATTAACAGAGAATATAACTCGCGGCTAACCATTCTACATGTAAATAGGCTATGTCTTCAATTTCTTTCGTACTGGGGGTTTTTGTTTTAAATTCTAAATATACTAAAAGAAATACCAGCTCGTAGCCCAGTTTTTATAAACAAATTGCACTGTAATAATTAAATTGCTAATTTTTGTACTTGATATTTAGGTTACTTAATAAATTCTTAAGAACACAACAACGTCAGCATCCATTATCTTCTTCAACATCAATTTATTTTAAGAGACAAACACTGTATATTCTTATTGACCATTAAACTGAGAGCATAACAAGAGAGATAATGTAAGTATAACGTAACACTGAAGCACTTTCTCGTAACCATGTTTGCTGTGGAAAAGAGTTAAATATTCCATACTTTGAATGTGTATCTGTGGCCTTAGTTACCCATCATGTAAAGGGAAAACGCTGAGTTATGTGTTCTTCTGTGGTCTGTCAGGCTGTGCCAAACTTTTCAACATTATCTGATAAAAGGAAATACTTTCGTAAAAAACGTTATTTAACAAAAATGTGGGTTTTGACTTTTTATACAAATTCTGTTTGAGAAATTCCCCAATCTATAAGGAATTCAGCGAGATACTATCATAAATATGTACATAAGTCTTCATGAAAAGCACTCTATATTCTCGATGGAAGTTAACAAAATTTGAATTTATTTTCTTGACATTATTTCCGAAATATAGTCAAATATCATGAAAATCTGTCCAGTGCGAGCCGAGTTGTTTCACGTGGGAGGGCGGAAAGACGGAAGGACAGAGAGACAGATGTGGCGAAGCTAAAGATCGCTATGCGCAATTCTGAGAACGGGCCTAAAAAGTCTACGAGCAGACCTCAAACATACTTTCCATTGGGCCTATTTATTAACGCTGCATAACGTGTCAATCAGACTTTTAAATACTGAGATCCTTTCATGATTTCAGCCTTCAGCCGCGATGGAGATGAGATCATTTCGTTTCAAATGGCTTCTGGTTGCGCGCGACCAAACGGCGATGAATATGGATCGCTTTGTGCATTATCCATTGAAGTGCACATGGTCTGGAGAAAAAAAAATACACGAATAGAGATGAAAAATAAGAACTTTTGCTATATAATTTCTATTAATTGCATGATGGGAAGTAAACAACGCCTGTTTAAAATCGCTCCTTTGACTGGCCTCCCCGTATAAAAAATTCGCGGATATGTGAATTATCTGCGAAATAAAATAATTCGAAATGTCACGTTCGTTTTCTGATACATTATAATAGTGTTAAGGGTCGGACAAAAATAAATGCCATGGTACTTGAAGGCGCCAAGTGCAAGTCATTAGATAACAGGATAGGATTCGAAACCTGTAGCTATGTCTCAGTTCGTTTTTTCCGTCCCCATTTTATACGTATTTGAATAATTAGCTGTAGTAATATGGGAGAAAAAGTCATGTAAGACAAACATTTATGGTAAAATATGATGCTCTTTTATGACCGATATTTCATAAACGTTGTGTTTGTAACCAATAATAATAAAATGTATCTACAGAATATTTTTAAAATTTCTCACAGGAATGTTTGTGTAGACTGTGGTATTCTGTATTGATATGCCGTGTTTAATGCAGGAGGATGCACAGGTTCTGAAAAAACATGCTGTCTGCATCCTGAACCTGACCTTGAAGACTGAAGGCTTAATTGCAATGCAGAACATTACAGTAGGAAAATCCGACTACTGCCAATTTTATCGTAACATCTTGCAACATAAACAAATGTATAGCGTCTATGTTTAATTTATTACAACTTCATAACAAAGTCGTATTCAATTTGTATGTCATGTTATTACATTAAACAAGAGCAACTTCAGCGTTATGTTACAGTTAGGATGCCCACACCACCCCTCCTCCAGCAATATAAATCACATAGCAAGCCACTTAATAACACTCATTTGTCCATTGTCTTATAGATTTGAGAAATACGCTCTATTGCTGCACATAATGTGACGAATGTGCCCGGAAATAATGTGTATTTAAAAAATATATTTATTTATTTATTTATTTTGCTTCACAAAAAGCATCTCAGGAAACATAAACATTTTATTAAACACGATCCTTTTAACTGCAGTATCAGTATTTGTTCAGATGTTAATTAAAATACATTTATGTTACATGTAGTTCGTAATGGTGGGTCTGTCCATTTAACTAATGTATGTATAAAAAAGTCCAAAATTTGTATGTTCAAGTGATCGTGCATCGTGACTAATTCTTATATTAAAACCATCTAGATGCACTAATTTTTCAAATTTATTCTAGAATAAAACTCTACATGTTTCGGACAGTTCCTCTGTCCATCGTCAGGAGTTTTTCTCTGTACACACAGCAATGGTATATGTCATACAGGTTTGCTGACAGCTTGCGAGCAGGATCAGAACGGAACCAGTTCCGTCCTCATCCTGCTAGAGGAATTGTCCGAAACATGTGGAGTACTATTCTAAAAATAAATTTGAGAAATCAGTGTATCTAATGTAACGATAAATCAGTCCCATTCCAAGCCCGAGGTGCCCAGAGGGTTCCAGGAATTTAAGGTTCCCAGATTACGTGACAATGGCCCAGGATGGTGGTGAGGTCAGCCTTATGCACCGCCCGCCTTTACCCCCAGGAAATACTCCTGTTTCTCATTTAGAGGTTAGAGGCTGAGTCGACGCCAGGGCCATAGTGCGATCGGAAGGATTATGACAATGAAAAGTTCCAATGACACAATCTGGATTCGAACCAGCGACCCTCCGCTTTGTAGCACAGCACCTTAACCGCTGTGCTACGGCGCTCCCCCATTAGTGCATCTACTTGGTTTTATTCTAAGAATGTCCAAAACTACATACCTCCATGAATGCAAATGTTTTGGTTAAGAGTTATAGACGTAATTGTCTAGGTGACTGTGAGAATCCCATGGCCTCCGTTTTATCTACACTTTGGAGGCAACTGTTGCTATTAGCAGTATCAACAAAGACGAAGTAAACATTAGCCCTCGGCACATCGGCAGCCCTATATTGATTCGCAGACTATATATTTACCTTCGGCATGTGATAATCGAAGGACCTGTAAGGCACAAAAGTGTTCTGGTTTCCTTCGTACAATAATTTTGTTACGGTTTATTGCAATATCCGAAATCTGGCCTACGGTACAGGAAATCTTCAACGCAGGCGCTCTCAAGTTAAACAACTTTTAAGTCGCTCTCTAGGGACTGCCCCAACTTCCGCCTTACATACAAGCTGCTCCGCTATGCTGTGTATCAGAGTTCCGTATTTTTTATATACATCTGATTTACATGGAGCAAACTACAATTTACTTTTCAATTCTTCTACATGACGTACAGACCATCAGGATTTATGAACCCATAAATTAATTATTTAACATTTTGTACAAGATTATTTGATATACAGACTCCCTGATGATGATCCCGTAGGGACCAAAACGTATAGCAGTCTTCGACGTTTTAGTATACTGTAACTGTATAACCGACTTCTGAGGTTGGGATGCCCATGAGACCCTGTTACGTTGTCCCGACGATTTGAGTGGTGATATAGGAGGATGTAGTGCCAGGAGGGTCCTTAAACCTAAATTCTACTAACCTACCCAGACCATGGTCACCGCTGGTATACTCCCCTTCAGAGAAAATTCCCACGGTATAACCGGGAATGGAACCCGGGACCTCATGATTAGTAGGCAGAGACTCTGACCACTAGACCACGAGGCTGGTCGTAACTGTGTAAATATAAGATTGTGCATTTGTTGGTGAATTATTATAAAGTAGTTAAAAATGTATAATTTTACGTTAAAAGTTCAGAAGTAACTAAATTATACAAATGCTTCGTAACCGACAACTGGACATATTAATATAATCCTAATTTCAAATTTCCAGCAAAATATTTTCCACCTGAATGTTTTCAGAGTAGATGTAAGTCTGTCGCTTAAAACTCGAGATTCTGACGTCACTAGGTGCATTAGGACTTCAGATTTACCAGTCCGATTTATACAATAGTAATGCTTCTGTCTTACATCTTTCCTGTGTAGTCTGTTTACACACATTTATCCAGTTTCCATTCCCTTTTTGATCGAATCTGAAAGTCGGACCCTCTGAAATTCAATACTTACTACTAAATACATCCAAGATTTTAACATTCAAGTATTCACATTCAGCACATACAGTATGCTTAAGTTTCATACCGTTCTCACAACAAACAGCGACTTTTTTCTCCACGCAGCATTAACCAACTGGGTTTCCTGAAGGAGAATTATTTTCTTTTTTTTTACTCTGCGATAAGAACTGAATCTGTAAATGGAATTAAGGCCATTATAGTCTTCAAAGGGTCAACACAGACAAGTATGACAATGAAGTTCAAAGTTCATATGAGTAAATGACTCCGAATTCTATGATTCCAGAAAATTTGTGATATACTCCACAGAACGGTCTCTCAGACAAAAGCGAGTCAGCGTAGCAAGAAGAGACGCAGTAATGGAGCTAGAAATAAATGAAATTAATGATCTCATTCTCCTTCTTCGAAAAGGCAGAGACCATCAAATCCAGAGTAGAAAGTAAATGTATATATATATACATGAACTTTCGCCACCCTCTATTCATCTGCATCATTCTTCATAACATAAGTAACGAGTCCAGACTTACTGCAGAACAAATCTTTATTGGTAAAAGTTAGTATACATGCTTATTTTATATAAATGAGATAAATTTAACATTCATAGTTCCGTGCATCGCTAATATATTTGTAGATTACAACTAACAACGTGCGACGCATCTCAATTTATTTATTCCTGTAAGATCCTTTACGTGTTTCAGACGGATTTTCCGTCCATCATCAAGAGCTCAAAACTGCACATACAGCGTCAGGTATTTGTCAGACCAATACCTGACGCTGTATGGGCAGTTTTCAGCTTCTGATGGTGGACGGAAAAACCGTCTGAAACACGTCGAAGGTCTTACAGAAATAAATAAGCCGCGAAACGTCGTATCTTTTTGTCTGTACTCTGCGAATATAAATGAGATACTTCTGGAACTACTCAAGTCAGTGTAAATCAGCATCCAAATTGATTTTAAATTTTCCTTTCATTGCCAAGATAAAATAACAAGAGCGCAGGGAGTAGGGTTATCTGTTTTGCGTATTATAATGTAAAAGTCTCCTTTCAGTGAGCGTTTCATGTATGTCAGCTTGTTAATCTACGAGAACATATGTAAATAGTGCGTTATGAATCTCGAATATTCATAAATTTTCATTCGTCATCAGTTTTGGTACTGTAGACACGCGCTTACTTGTAACCAAATATCCTAAAAGAAGGATAGTTATATCAGTTAGAGTTATGAAAATATACGCCTAAACCCTGAAGATACTTCCTTAAAAATACGTTTGTGAAATGACATTATCTCACAGTTTATTCTCGCGTGTTGTTTAGAGATAATATCTTGGACAGGATTTCAACATGTGGGTGACCGGAAGTGCTACGTGATTGTTACTGATAATTTGCCGATTGAATACTTACAGCTTTGAATGATTGAAAATTGTAGTACGTTGAATTAAAGAGGAGAAAGATTAAAAGAATATGGACGTGTCCCGAATCAAGGTACTACCACGGGAATTCGTCTGGAAGTTTGGAGAAAAGCGACGATAATTCTTACATAGGCACACCACATTCAATTTTGCTTCAGATTTCGTTAATTTAATGCAAATCAAACACATAAGCCTTCCTTAATATACTCGGTAATTGTGTGTGGGAAATGGACGTCGAAACTAAGTCACTACATTAATTCATACAGAATTTTGCGTTTAAAACATTGGCTAACTTCAACATGGAAAGTCGATAAGAGATTAGAAGATAATTTTAATATGGGTTTTTGACAGTTTTTTTAGGAAAGGAATTGGTTGTAACCGGCTCGGGTTGTAGTTCTCTTGGATATTCTGGTTAACGCTGGATATTCCTTCTGTGCTAGACAATAGCAGTTTAAGAAATTGATTATTATGTACCAGAAAGCAAACTGATAAAGATTATGACACTGCATATTCAGTAATAGATAATAAAACTTTTATAACCCTTGGCCATTTACACAGCCAACTTTCCACCCTATTTGTATTCTACTGCAGAGAAGCATAATTGTGTGCACGGCTGACAGCGTAACGATACGGATCCATGGTCGGCAATATTTATAAAACAAACAGGTAATGTAGGTGAATATTCCATCGTTACCGTAAAATTAAAAGCCCAGTCAGTATTCCTACAAGGCACTATGCAATAAGGTGTGTACATGTGAAGAGCAATTAATGACGGCACAATGGATTGTAATGCAGAGTAACAAACAGAAACTGACTCATATAACGAAATGGATATTCGTCGCTATAAATATATATAAGTTCCGTAGATCTACTACAGGTTGCGGTCCAACGCTAGTCATGGCCTCCCAATGCTAGAGGTTTCTAGATCACAGACAATGACGCACCACAGTCGGTAGCACTCCTATGGACGAGTGATCACAACAGACAAATATCCATGCCCCCGGTGGGATTCGACCCCCCCAGTATCAGCAGGCGAACGGCCGTAGACCTGCGCCTCAGACCGCGCGGCCACTGGGACCGGCTGTGTATTACAGGCTGTAAATTTATTTTATTATAATTACAGTGGTTGTTTGGGTGCAGGGGTGACGCAGTTGGTTGTTTGGGTGCAGGGGGTGGCGCAGTTGGTTGTTTGGGTGCAGGGGTGGCGCAGTTGGTTGTTTGGGTGCAGGGGGTGGCGTAGTTGGTTGTTTGGGTGCAGGGGTGGCGCAGTTGTTTGAGACACTGCGCTACAAACCGGAAGGTCGTGGGTTCATTTGAATGTTTCATTGACTTAATCCTTCCGGTCGTCTCAACCTCTAACAGAAATGAGAACCAGAAATACACGTAATTCCTGGAACGTAAATACGAGCGCTACATGAGGCTGACAAACTTAGTATGTTCTTGTGTCGATTGTCATGAAATCTGAGACCCTCAGATCCTGGAACCTGCAGGACCTGTCCAGGCCTGTTCAGGCAATGTTGCACCGTTCAGAGTGGTTGTTCAACTTGAAGGTCTGTTTGAACTTTTACACATCGTATAGCCTAATATGAGTCCTCAAAGTCACACACAAGTGAAACTCGAAACAACGTACAGGCGAACCCGCTTATGAAAACATCAGTTTAAGAGACACCTCGTCTATAACGTCAGGTGTTTAACAATTATTCCTAACTGTTAACCATAACATTATACTCTTCGGTTATAACACACTCGTGTATAACGACACAAAATACCCTTTCCAATGTTATAATCGAGCTCCACTGTACTTACTAATTGCTACTGCTATAGCATTTCAGCTGAACTGAATTGGTTTCAATTGGCCAAAAAAAAAATAAGCTTAGTTAACCAGTTCCTGTTCCAAGTGATACGAAATTATCAATAGAACTTACAGACTTCCGAAGGATACACTTTTACGCCTTACGCGAGAGTCCAATTAAACTTACCGACATAAGGAATGGGCAGGTAATGATGCATGTATAACACTCGTGGATTGTGCTCCATTCAAATTGTTCAGAACATCATATTATTTTCATCCTGTTTATCAAGTGACATATTTGTTCTAGTTGAGTTGCATCGGAAGAGCGTAATTCACTGTTATTATTATTATTATTATTATTATTATTATTATTATTACACTCTTTCCGTTATTATATGTCATATCCGTAATATTGCTGTGGTTCCCTAAGTTTATCGCATATACTAACATATTATTTGAATGAAACTGCAGAGCAAGTAATAGAGTTAGTTTCCCATGGTAGAGAAATTCATTTGATATCTATTTATAACGGGAAATGGGGAGAAATATTCAAATATTTGTAACTTCGGAAAAGGACAGCTCAAATTTAACTGAACCAGAGATGTAGGATTTGGATTTAGGTCATCTGAAACAGCAACCCCGTATAATTTCAATGTTCGAGGCACACTGTCAGTTATATATCTGCTGCCATGTGTGGGGTATAAACAACTTGCGTTGTGCCCACAATATGCATTTACATGTTTCATGAGGTTACCATTACACAGAGCCATTATTTCCCTAAACAGTTTAACCGACTAATATTTGTAAAGGAGAAGTCTATTTTCCTTGAGGATGAACTGGATTTGGTACGTTTTGTAGATCAACTTCACGGAAGACGACGGAGAAGGTGAAAATTAAAATATCCTCCGCTGAATTTACAAGTAGATTCATGTAATATTTACTAAGACTTACGACATTGCTAGTTATACGAAATGAAAGAAAAATCACTATTCTAGAGCTATATCAGTTTTGCACTAAATTCTTTGATTACAAGTCACAATGAGATATTGTTGTATTTGTAGAATCCGAAGTTTTCGAAACAGTTGTGTTAGAAGCATGGTTCTTTGCGACGTGTAGAGGAGGGCAGAGTTTAATCTTTTTCGGTAGCGCGAAGAAACACAAACACTTTGCATAATACGAAAATGAAAACAGAATCTCTCTGTCATCAATAGTATAAAAAACTACACTACGTCTGGGATGTGGCGTTGTTTAGGATTTAAGGTAGGTACCAATATTTTGGGCCGGGTTAGCTCAGTCGGTATATCGACTGACTACGGGCTGAACGGTCCGGGATCGAATCCCGGTGGGGACGAGATTTTCCGCCCGTCCAGACCGAACCTAGGGCCCAACCAGCCTCCTGTAAAATAGGTACCGGATCTTTCCCGGGGTTAAAGTGCGGCCGGGGCATGCTGCTGACCGCTCACCCCCTTCTAGTGCCGCGGTCATGGAAGAGTAGAGCTATAACTCTACCCACCCTCTGGGCCACACCGGGCCTGTAACGGGATCACTTTATCTTTACCAGCAGTTTGGAGGAATATCATGTGTCTAATTTCAAGTTAAAACGGTAGGCTACACTTTTCTATTCTTACACTCTTCTTCTACTTTGAAGAAGGTAAAGAACAGTCGTTTCTTAGAAACTCACATGTCGCCATTGACAATAAGAACAGTAACCCTGATGGTGGCCGCCATGAACACCTACATATCACACGCACATAATGTGCACGGACTTATTCCGGTAGGCTTGCTTACAGCTGCGACTTTCATGATTATGTATCTGTTGTCAAGCCAACCTGTTCTTCATAACCGAAATGTTTGTTTCTCTTGTTATGTGGTTAAGCACTCTGCGCAAACCAGACAGGGGGGAAGTTCGAAAACTACTGGACCTAGATTAATAACACAAGTGTTGCACAGAACTGTTTCATGCTGCATCGCAGCCTAAGTTTGGATACAAACTGCTGCTTTGAATGTCAAGCATTATGTTCAGAGTTTCAAGATACCACTTACAAATTTCTGTTCCTTGATTCTTCGTATTCCGGAGGTATAAATACTGACATTTAGCAGCAACACTGAAACGTCTTTACAGGTACGTTACAGCACAAGAAAGAGTTTCAGTGTTTCCACAGCTTAATTCTGAAATATTATCTTCAAACACCACAACTACGTACATATATGTTCAATTTTTACATGTGAAATGGCAATGTTCCTTAAGTGTTGTGCTCGTAAATATTGTCAGAACCAACTCAGAAGGAAGCAATGTTTGAGTTACGCATCCATATATGAAACATTTCACTTCTGATGGGTGATGCAGGAGACCAGAAAATATGTGCCCTATAAACATTTCATCTTTTGCGTGATGTAAGGCTTAAACTTGTGGTGTAAATGGGGTCCTCATTCTTCTGGGACGTTATACAGCATTGATTGGTATTTAGATAAAGAAGTTTAGGAATAGCCTATCAGTCCAATTTTCAAGGGTCAAATAGTCCGAGAAGACTCTTGACTGCTTGACACTTAAAGGTGTGGCTAACTACTAATCAATTCTGTGTAACATCTCAGAAGGGTAAAGACCTCATTTCATCTTGTAATAGTGTTTTCCGACAGAAAAATTGTGTACCAATAGATGTATGTGTTTGTATCCGTTAGGTTTGCAGTCTAAAACCGAATGCATCAATTGAACAGTTGTCATGGAGAAAACTTAGAATAGGACTCAAATCTAAAAAGTAAGATCTGCGTTCTTGAGGGATATTACGCAGAAGACGCCAGATGTCATCTACATCGCGGTGGAAGCCTGAAGTTACGAGAAAAGTAATTTTGCCATCAACAGTTAAATAAGCGTTCGTGCTAACGTACAGTGTTGGAACAACATCAGCGTCACGTACAGTAAACGGTCAAGGTAAACAATGAGGTAAAGTCCTCTTCTATACTGCGTGACGGTATCAGGGGGAATGGGGGTATACCGCAACTGGTTCAAGCTCAGGTCCCTTTATCCTCGGTGAATGTGCCCCTTTACACCATTAATAGAAGGCTATGTGGCCCCAGGAACTGGATAGATGCTTTTATGAGAAAACATTTCTTGCTAGTGCCGGGAATCGAATTAAGATTCCTCAGTCCGCAACCCATTAAAAATACCGAGTGGGTTATCCCGAGGGCCAAACATAGCAGAATTTAAAAAAAGTACCTTATAATGAGTCATTTTTAAACAATCTAACGAATTAATCCATGGATCCCATTTTTATTACGACATTAATAATTTGTCAGTTTGTCAATAAAACCTCCAAAGTGCTTACCAAATACGAGGTTTGAATACTGTGTTCTCTCAAGCGTATTCTGAGACAAGTGACTGTACTTCACATGCTCCAATCCTATTTAAATACCCGTATAAGAGTATCGTCATCATCAACGGATACGTCTTCAATGTAGCTTCCTTCCTACAGTATTTGCTATCACAGTTCCGTATGTCATTTGCGTCTCCCGCATGCGTGCCACGTGCTTCGCCTATCTCATCTCCTTTATTTGATCCTCGTCATAGTGACGGGCTGAGGTAACAGTTATGATCCTCAAAATTCAGTTTCACCCTACGAATATTATTCTTCCCTCTGAAGTCGACAAGCTCCCTTCAGCACACTATTTTGAAGCATCCTCATACTCTGTTGTTCGTTCAGAGCGACAGGTAACTTTCTCAACCGCAAGAATAAAAAAGCAAACTCAGGACCAATAATTTCCCCTTTACACTTTTAGGTAACAGACTAGGAGACAAACAATTCAGAATTTGGAACAAGCAACTAATTATGAGTTAAATTCAGTCAGAAAACACAACTATAATAGTATGCTGAATGATGGTATTTATTAGCGAAGTAAATTACTACATGTTTCGGCCTATAGCAGCCATATATATGACACTCTTTTAGATGTATATATATGACACTCTTTTAACAAAATTGTAATAACCCGAAGATGGCCGCTATAGGCCGAAACATGTAGTTATTTACTTCGCTAATAAATACCATCATTCAGCATACTATAGTTGTGTTTTCTGACTGAATTTAACTCACCATTAGTTTTTTCAACACACAACGTGGATGAATCATCTTAGAATTTAAAACACGTAATTATTCCCACAATGTAACAAGCTCTTAATTTTTACCCTAACATAATTTTGATTTATTCGTGTTAGGTTACAAGGACGCAACACCTTAAACCCTTTCTTCTGGAAATAGACACTCTGATGATAAGACCACAATAGTTTTGAAACCTAACAAAATGGCATTAGATCACAAAAACCTGCGTATAGTACAGATCTACTCTTTTGTATATTAACATATTTTTGTTTACGAGACTGATTTATAGTCTCGTGGCGGTAACTATGCAGAATATCGTCTACTAGAATGTGAAGCCGTGTAGTCTGGTAGAAATTTTTCAATGTTTTGGAAGAAAACTGCTGCCCTTATCTATGGACTAGTGGGATTATTCCTAAGGATGGAGAAAGCAGATAATTCAGAAACACCGGGAATATTCTACCAGACGGCACTGTATCGCATATGGAAGACCTTAACCTTGGAGTGTTTCAGATGGTTGTGTTTTCCAAATCAATGGAAGTTAGGTGGGATTCAGATCAGTCTATTAGCTTTCCCTTTTCCCTCGTCCGCTCCACCAGCAATAAAATTCAGCTGATTCAACCTGGCTATATACATATATATATATATATATATATATATATATATATACAAGATATGTAACTGACTGAATTACCTGAGCAGAACCGCAGAGAGTAACAATAAGGGAGAAGAGGCTCTTACTTGTTTCAGTGATGATTTCGCGAAGTCTCATGGATACAAAAGTTAGCGTTGGGAGACAGATGAGAGAGTCATTAGCAGTAAGTTTGAAATACTGAGCAATACAGTAGGAGAGATCCGTTCAATTCATCTAAAATAACTTTGCAAAAGGCACGAAAATAAAATTACAATCACATCTTCGAAGAAAGGAGTTGATATTTAAATAATCAATTCCTTCCTCGGGGAAAGAATATTACATCTCCATCACAGAGATTAACTCATCAATTATAACAGAAGTCATGTTTATTTGAAGTACGAATCATTAGAAAACCATAAAAGCAGTACGTGGACAAAATTAAACGTTATTTAACGTTAAATTAGACGGTACGTACGTTCACCACTTTGTTCTAGAAAATTAAAGGGTGGATTACTAATTTAGATGCTAACTGGGTACTGCAGATCTACCTCTGAGCCAAACCCACCTATGTCAAAAGCTTTTGTTGCATAGCGAAGCCAATAGTCAGGCCCCTTATAGGATGTAATGGTGCCGAATTGTGTGACAACAACCGCTTTTTCGTGTTTTACTTTTGGCGTTAAAGTCGAAGTGAAATAACGACAAGGTCAAATACAAACATAAAACCATTTCGTCACGTTTCTGATGTTTTTTATACAACAGCCAATATCTCCGGCGACGTTTTGTAGACGCTAACATGATTTATGTTACCATGTCTTCTCTTTCTTGGCTATTTGAAATTCATAACCACTTTTCGCGTTACATTTGTCAAAACCGAGTAACAACCGGACTGCTACAAACTTTTGATCTCCCTACACAAGACTTGTTTCATGCAGAAGTGTATGTTTGGAGCTCAATATTTCCGTGAAAAGGGCACCAAGACTTTACAGTCTTCCTGCGCAACCAGATGGAAAGAATGTAAGAAGCAGTGAGGTCATAAATGTACGCAGACTTCATTATAATAGCAACGGACCGTCGTTAAAACTTGACTCATCATGCAGTGGAAACGTAGAATGGCTTAATTAAAGAAGCGGGGGACACGAGAATTAAGATAAACGGAAACGATAAGAGAAATTTAGATTAATAAACGGAGAAGTGCCGTATGGCACAATTAGAATGGAGAAAAAATCCACTAGCACGGCACACCGTAGACCAGTATTCTCAGACTGTGGAGATATCAGACTGTAACCTTACACTCTTTGAGGTTACAGTAACGTGATTTCTTTTCTTAATTGTGGAAGTCAAATGTGGGTGACATCTGGCGGAATATGAACTTGTCTGGCTACCGGGGTGACGTATGAATCGCATAGCAGATTAGAATATTAACAAAGGAGGTTACGGTGGTGGGGATAAGCCATGTAAGAGAGAACTAAGAAATTATATAGAGTTTATAAAGAAAAGTCAATGAAACTTTATTTGTGGGAGTTAAGTAACCAAATAAATCTGAAAAAAGTTAGAACATTCCTTTGGTCATTGAAGGAACACTTCAGATATTCTCTTACCTGTTACAGAGCTACTCGCATCGATAAACAAGAGCCAAATGCCTCTGTGTATTGATCTGCAGGATTAGTTAATTTTAGTGTCTGGCAGTCGAAGGCACACTAGAGACACTGACGTTGTTGAATTCGAGCAGTATGTTGAGGTGCCTACTGCATATTCATTGCCGCCGTCTACCCGACAGTGAAACCTCATTCTCATCCCATACCAAAATCGAAGAATGAACACACAGTGAGTACAGCAACAAAACGAGCGACGGCAATGCCGTTCGGAGCGAACGACAACAGTCTCTCCATGAAGTACGATCCACAGAAATGAAACGTATTCAAATGGACGGAAACCCATTTCAGGGCAATGCCTTTAGAAAAGGGGGAGTGGGGGGTTGGACCACTGCCGTTCCATTCGACTGTGCACCAAACACAGGTCTATTTCGTTATTGTGCTTCACACCTACAACACACGAGAAAACTCTCTGCACAAAATTGTCAGTGCTTTGGTGTTATTCTCTCTAAGCTTTGTATATGAACCATTTACCACGGTCTATAAAACGACAGCAGAGATTAAAACTGTGGTGGCGCGTCTACATTTCCACAATTCGAGTTGTGGTATTGCTTTCAAGAGCATTACTTCATTCCTTTTGTCTCTAGTGTTAGGGTATTTATACGCAGTATTCTAGCACCTACGTGAAATATGTTGTTAAATATATCTAAGCGGATTGTATATTGTGGCGGTTGGGACTCAACAGTGTATTGCTGTATTCTTCGGCTATTATAAATTCAAAGCCAGATATAGCCTTGGGACAGCGAAATAAATTTATACGATTCATTCCTAAATGCCTTGGAATTGGGTGCATTATAGTTTGTGGCAATCCCTGCACCTTATTTCGTGCAGCAGTATTATTAAAACTCCGTGGTAGAGGAAACTGTGATATCGATTTCGAAATCAAAAATTAAAGAGAAAGGAGGATAGAAACAGAGACCCTCCAAGAGTAAGAAGTAAGAATTTAAGATAAGACTAGACATCATTATTTTGTCGAGTTTTTCAAAATATGACGTGGTTTTGTAGTACTTTTAAATGTTTCTAACGACTGCGTTTAACAATTCAGACTTCTAAAATGCGGACTATAAATTATGAAAACACAAATGCGTAAACGTTACCAAGATAAAATATTATTGTGGGCACCAAACGGACTGTGTGATTGTAACATTCTTTAAGAGCGGAAAAAAAGTGGTGAAACTTTAAAACATGAATTTCTTGTGCTGTTCGAACATTCAAGATCCTAGTCGTGATGTCTGCTGGCGTTGCTTCTCTCTTGTCTGTGTATCGTTAAACCGTGTTCCCTGCCAAAACAGCTCTGAACACTGCCCTGTGCTCTAGGGATGGCGGCAACTGTATCCATATTTGTGTCGGCTCATTGACTACGATAATTTGAAACCTTCCCAAATAGGATCATCTTTCCTTGCTCCTAACTTACATTTCTATATGGGCATAGGTCCATATTCTTTTTAGTCAAAAGGCTGTGTTTCTTCATGAGTAAGCTTTTCATATTATTCTCCAAAAACTCCGCTTTAAGCTGGTCAGAAATTATCACCCCGGATACATAGACTAACATTTCTCGGGAACTAGAATGCGAAGAAGTTTAAAACGACACGGCAGGTCGTTCCAGCTTATTCCACTATATGCCTCACGTCTGATTTATACGAAAGAAACATAGAAAAGAAGTGTATTTTCCGTTCAAAAATTACGCGTGGTCCTGAGGGTGGAACGATTTACAAAATTGGCACAAGGCCAGATAAATGGGGGAATCGAGACTAAACGAAAAGCGACAGGATGCCTTAAATTAAAGGGAGGGGAAAATACCACAACCCGTGCATACTGCATCTTCACGTTGCCTGTGTGTGCGCCTGTGTTTTTACATCACTTTCTACTCTAGGAAGTATACGAAAGGTTATAGGTTAGGGTAGCCGGATCTGAGTGTTCGTATCTCACCAACTTTCTACACTCCTTGCTCTGGGCAGTGAGCCAGGTATACTACGCTTCGTTACAAAATGCTAGGAACCCACACCACTCTCAGCGTTTTAAAATTTAAGAACAGTTCATGTATGAGATGACGATATATTTTCTATAAAGCAGAGTGATGGTTTTTGTATGATACAACTATAAAATATTAATAAAACATGGAGGTTGTTTTTGGTGGTTATATATATATATATATAATCTGGCAGTCCTGTGTTGGTGTCATGATCACGTGAACATTTTAATCTATTGTTTTATTGATTTGTTATTTTAATAATTATGTAACTTTAGCAAGTGCAAGCTTAAGAGTCCCTGAAGATGGTGCAGATGCGTTGAAACATGTAGGAGTGCTTACGGTATATGAAATATTATTAATGTTTATGTTGTGCATTTGTTGGTATGGATAATAAACTCATTAAAGTCATTTATCTCAGTAATTAAGCAACTTGATGCACAAAATGTTTGTTATACAATAAGTTTATTTCATGCCTCTACATATTTCGAGCACATTGGCTCATCATCAGGAAGTCAAAATTGCATTACACAGCCTCTGGTATCTTCACACCTATATGTATGATGATATCAGAGGCTACGTAATGCAGTTTTGACCTCCTGATGATGAGCAAATGTGCTCGAAATATGTAGAGGCATGAAATAAACTTATTTTAAAACAAAAATTTTGTGCATCAAGTTGGTTAATTACTGAGATAAATATACTGAGATGTACGGCCAGCAAAAGTCAAAAAAATCCTTAAAGTCAGTTTATACAAAACAAAGTTATACTAAACAGACAGTGATATACAGCCTGTTCATTCGTAGTCGGAAAACTTGATTCCTGGTATATTTCCTTTCAAGAAAGAAAGAACGCGTCAAATTAAATGAGTGTGTATTCAACACAAATTTGTATTTTATAAACTGAATTTTAATGATTTTAATATTTATTTTGTCATTTTTATCATATATTTAGTACGTCTGCCAAATAAGTTGACATCTAAGGTGCACACGTTGTAAAATGAAGGAACCCCTTGAAGTTGACCATGAACTGAGGCCGACAAAATCGGAACAGTAATTAACAAATATAAACAATGTGCAACAAGTTGGTATTAAATATCACATATGAATGATCGCGATGTTGAACAGAACCTTTGTTACTTACAGTCGCCATTTGGTAAATATGATATGAAGAGATTCTTCTGGCATCAACATATCCGGTGCACATCTGCGCATCTGCGCACCTGCGCACCGGATGGTCATCTACAGAATGTGACGATACCAGATGCTGTATAATACAATTTGACCTTCTGATGATGAACACAACAGTGCTCGAAACATGTAGAGAAATATAATAAACTTATTACAAAACAAGAATTTGTGCATTAAGTTGGTAAATTGCTAACATTGAACTGAGAAGCACTTTCAGCAAAACAACAAAAAATATTTCGTAAAAGTTATTGTCTTGTGGTCTGCATTGTTGCTGCATACAACATGGCGCATACCGGTATGGAATTCAGACATGGCTGATGAAGACGGAGTCGCTCTCCACCAGAGTACTCAGTGGAATGTGTACTATCGAGTCCTTGTCTGTGTTCATCCTAGTACTCTCTATGTACATTTTCCATCTTGTCTGAGCATTTGACTTCTATCTAGTTCTTCACTGTTGGTAAAATCTAAGGTTATAAAGTTACTTAGCAGATTATATGAATATTATCGCTGCCGAAGATACTGTGCCTGAAATATTTTTCTGTGTTAATATTGTAAATCGTTTGGCTGAAGTTACATAAGAACAATTTAAAAAAGCGCTCGAATGTTAATATGTCTCAGGTGCGTGACAACAGGTAAATAAATCATGACACGGCATTTCGACTGTACTTCTAGTGGATAATCGCAGCGAGATTTTAGCTCCTCACGACGGTGTTGCTAAATAGTCAAGGCTTTTGGGACGTTACTGCTTGTTGACTGGTAAACACATGCCGATGTTTCGAAGGATCGTTGTGCCCTTTTTTCAAGATCAACCTGACACTTTTTTTTTGGTCTGCTCGATCCGGGATATGAAGGCTCTATGATCTGTCGAAACGTTGGTAAATATTGAGTCAAAGCAGAAGGTTTGCCCCTTTTGGCTAATTTATATCGATTGCTTTGTATAAAAAAACTGGTTACAGCTTAACGATCAGCATATTAGGCGTAAAATTTATATTTTATTCCAAAATCAGTGTGCATGTCATTACTCTGCAAAAGCATCGCTGTTTTATAACCGAATGTCTATAACCTGTAGCTTATAACAGTGACAGTATAATTCTGAGGTAGTAAAGCACTAATTACGGGATATTGCAATTAAAGTGGGGAAAGTATATTACAGCCGTGAACGTTAAACCTGCCCAGTTATGAGACCAATATGGAATATAACCAAGTCATAGGCAGAGACGTGTGTCTCCTGTACTGTGGTCTTCAGTCCCTTTCCTGCGTGCTTGTGCACCGTCTGGATCATGCGAAAATTTTCCAGTTCCAGAAACAGAGATAACATTATTGTACTTCTGTTATTAACCGTCTGTTATTATTCTTTCACTTCTGCCCTACTGTACTTTCTTCATACGGCAGAATCTGCTACTGGTAAGATTATTTCGGCATATCTGTTAGGTCTATCCATAAGAATGACGTATTTATAAAATTTATGACATTCTAACTATTTCTGTATGAACGTCTCAGCACTTGAGACTATCCTAATTGGGTATTGCTATTAACGTATAGTGAGTAATTCCAATATAGAATCTGTGCGCTATAAATAACACATTAGTGTAGCACCATCAGTTTTTGTGTGACAATGTGTACTTCGGTTTTTTTTTAAATAAACTCTTCTGTGAAATGTGAAATACTCATGTATTTCAAATTCTTCAAATTTACACGTTTCTTCACGCTTTCTAAGTCTGCTAATTGTTGGTGATCAGCCAGTATACTTACATTTATCACTGAATTATACGGTTAGCATACTGGTTTACAGCGTTTGGTAGCCAGTGTCCGTTAATTCCACGTACTGCATGCAATTCAGCGGTCATGTTATCAGAATTAAGACCACTAGCGTGTGGCATTCTGTGGTCACATAAATTGGCTTAAGTCCAAGTATTATGCGCCATTGTGTCATCAAATATTGTTCCTCAAGTCTCATAATTGTGCGCCATCCTGCGGTCATGTAACCTACACTTAGGTCTGTGCGCCAGTCGGCGGTTAAATAACATATCTTAGGTCCAAATATTAGGCGAAATTATGTCACAAAGTCATCTATGTTAGGTTTAGATATTATAGTGATCATTTGCACTGCTTGAATATATTTTACAAAATCAGGGGTGCAAGTAACTCCAGAAAACGTTAATTTTTTTACAAATGAGACACATTAATAAAATGCGGTACAGTGAATCTAAGTGTCATAAATACGCCCAGGAATAATATCATCCGAAATAAGTATCTGCCTGTTTATGTATCATCCATCCATCCATCCATCCATCCATCCATCCATCCATCCACCCATCCAGCACCTACCTACCTATCCGTCTGTCTCTCTGTGTCTGTCTGTCTAAGCAACTAACAAACTAAATAACCAACTAATCAACTATATAACCAACTAACTAATTCATTAACCCCATGTACCAAATCCTTTCTTCTGAATCTCTGATTTCCTCAGCTAGTCGTGAAAAGTTTCTCAGGTTTTGGAGCCAGAATTTTCGTTATCATGTTCACAGCAGCATGTCAATTATCCGTCCTCAGTCAGGCGAATCTAGCCCACGTTATCCCACCCAAATTTTCTAAGCCATTTTAAAATTATCTTCTCATTGTGCGTTGATCTTACACGTGGTATCTTCCTTTAGGGTTCCTCCACCAATATCCTGTATGAATTTCCCTCCTCCCCCAGACTGGCACACGTCCCATCCAGCTCATCTTCTTGAAGATGATCAGCAGGATAATATTAGATGAAAGTTACGCCATGATGCTTTCAACAACCTACAAAGGATAATCTGTTACCGAATTATGAATAATGCAAGTGAGGTAGGGAAAGTTATGGTTGGGTAAAGTGGAGTACAATATCTGTTGTATTATTGACACTGTATTTTCATCGGTAGGTTTGCGTAGGTCTTACAGTCTCGAGCGATTATTGGCGTGGGTGGATTACGTAATTTACAGAAAATAATTCCCGCTTCCCTGGTATGGAACGACCAAGACTAGTGACAATCTGTCTGTTAATGTTACGCAAAGCCGTAGCTGCATTAATGTGGGGTTAGATTTAATTACGTCGTTATCACCAGCTGCAGGAACGCCTTCAGAGTTTAGGCTGTGGTGGCTTGTTTAGTGTTTGGTTAGATGTTGTTCCATCACGTTTGTGGTCTACCCATTATCTTTGTCCCTCTCTTTCATACCCAATGCAGTTCTTGGTAACTACACACCAGTATATCATATTTTCTTCATTCGGTCTTTAACAGCTACATCAGTATGTGACATATGAACAGCAGAGGACGAAGTACAAACCGTCAAACACAAATAAATGTAGATCATCAAGCAATAAAACTCGCATAAATTTAGTTGCGATTAACGGTTTTTACCCCCACTTTCACTGTTTTATTATCTGATTATTCCGGTTATTCCTATATTTAATGGTAATGTCACAACCACTTTTTAATTACCTAAACTGATGAATCCTTGTTTTCTTTCCAAGCCCACATGATCTTCTAAGGCTTTTGTTTTCATAACACTGCAGCTTATATTCTTCCATCAAAGTGAGCTACCGTGTAGGGCAAACTTACAGCATTTAAGAAATGGAGACTTTTTATTCATATCTATAAATCGAATATCGTTGACAACTGAGCAGCAAATATTGTTGGTTAAATTATTTCATATTTTCACTCAGTTCCTGCAGACACACGTCGGGACAGTGTGACATATGACACCACCAAATGCGTCCTAATTAGGTTTCAATTTATTATTCACTCATAGTTCCACCACTACACGTCATCGATTAATCGGAACTATTGAAAATGTCTTTATGTAAATAATAAATAAATTCATTCATTCATTTATTCATTCATCCACTAGTTATGATATCTGAGACTGTCACATACCCGGTGACTGGAGGAAGTGCTCGTCTGGAATATGACGCCATCTAGCTTGATGGATAGTTAAGAATCCTTCGGAGAACACATCGCCGCGGTATCCTGCAGAGAAAACCAACACGACTGTCGGAAATCTTTGCAACTCTCTGTCTTATGTTCCAAGGTACACTGAGTCAAATCCCAGAAGAAAGTTGTGTTCTACCCACTAACGTTCTGCTGGATTAGCCAATAATGGAGTTGACATCGTAATAGGCTCTACTTAACTGTTATGGAATCGACTTCTCGATCTTGACGGTGTGTTAGTAATTCCATGAAAAACACAGATCTTTCTGTCAAAAACACGGAGAAGAAAATAAAAAACACGAATTTCGTGAGCTTGCATACGGACGGGCTGTCTTCTTTCAACCACTGCTACAATCAATTGGGCATTTCAACACAAATAAAACCTCCTGTTCACATTACTGCAGGGATAGTTTTCAGTGTGATTCTTCTGGGAATGCGGGAAAAATAAGGGGCAGAATGTGGGAACGCCATCTTGCCTTCCAGAACAGCATCGTTAAAATCGGTGTACTTGGGTGGAATAGAAGAGGAGTTCCCGTCTAGTTCAGGCTGTTGTGTGTCTTTTGTCTACAGCGTTCATACCGCGATACGTCACGATGAAGGTGAGCAAAGTGTCTCCTTTTTTTTCTGTTGCTTCATTCGGCATTGTTCATGATTTCTGAATGACTGCTTTTAATCTAGTCTAATTAATCCTCTTGATTTAACCTTTGTTACATATTATAACTGAGGTTTAAAATTTCAAATAACGTAGAAATTCGAACGTTCTGAGTGTTCGGCTCCACAGAAAATATTAACTATTGAGACTGGTAAGAGCTTGCAGTCAAAGTTTCTATGTCAGCTAGCCGGTGGAAAGCAGACGAAGGGAGAGGCCTTAAACTCATTGAAAATAATTTTGCCAGCAAGTTCTTGTATCAGTTTCACGTCCACCTTATACTGACAGTTTTGCAGAAAGAATATTTATCGTGACTGAGTAACTAATGTCTTCTTAACAACGATAGATTAATTGTAATTATCTAGTAGGCCAACATGTTAAAGGAAAAAGGTTATCTTTTACAATAATAATTCATTTCCTTTAAAACTCCACTGATATGCCATGTTTAAAACTCTTCACATCACGTACTGATAAATAAAATGTAAGCCCAATCACGTTTTTCCACTTGAACTAGTTTCATTCATAGGAGGAAAGTCCGAGGTCAGGAAACAATTGACCACACTCCTCTTAGTTTTTACTAAAACCACAGGCAAGAATGACAAAGACAATGAAGGAGGAGAAGGGAATACGTTATTATGACATCCCGCTAGACAATAAAGCACTTGTAGATTGTTAAGAGTTATTTCTTGAGAAAAACATTTGTCCAACTTCCATTGCCTGTTACCGCCAATTTCTTTCCTGACAGCCCGAAAAGCCAAGTATGGATCAACATTCATTTATTAAGATTTAGCTTGCGTAATGCTAACGGATCCTTCTTTCCTACACTGCACAGCAGTACAGCACCGCTTGCACTTTCCGGTCGAACTATAAATCCATCCTCTGTATATCATCCTGAACAAATAAAAGAGTGTTTTCAGATATTAACAATAATTATTTGCGGAAAGATGAAAGGCTAAAAACTCGGACAGTTTCGCCTTTGAAAACAAAACCCACGCAGATATCAATTTTATGTCTTAATAAAAGTATACGTGTACTCCTCACCCAATATTGTGCGGGTGATAAAATCGAGGAGAATGAGATGGACTGGGCATGTGGCGCGTATGGTTGAAGAAAGGGGGGTGTGTGTAGGATCTTGTTGGGGAAACCGGAGGGAAGGAGACCAATGGGAGACCTAGGCATAGATGGGTGGATAATATTAGGATGGATCTCCAGGAGGTTAGATGTGGGTATATGGACTTGATTGGGCTGGCCCAGGATAGAGGCAGGTGGCGGACGCTTGTGAGTGCGGTAACGAACATTCGGGTTCCGTGAAATGCTGGGAAATTCCTGACTAGTTGCAAACCAGTTAGCTTCTCAAGAAGGACTCTGTACCATGGAGTAAGTAAGTAATAAAAGGATACGCCAGGGATAAACCTGACGGAGAGGAAAGCTGTCAATAGAGAAGCATGAAACAGATAAAACTGAACATAAAATTTATGTTGAGAGGAATACGGAAAAAGTAATAAACTATTTGAATGCAATGTATTGCAGTTCACCTCAGCTGGGCTAACGTAAAGTTTCTTTACTTCTATAGTTAATTTATTCATTATTAAACGAAAATAAACAAACAAGTCTATTGTCAGAAAAAGCTACATGTTTCGGTCCTACCTTACCATCATCAGTCGGCATATAAAATTTAAATAAACAGGTAGAACTGAAGCACTTATTTAATCTTTACGCAATAAATATACATTTGCATTTGGTAGCGATTTACTACTTAATTATTTCACCTTCGTGGGCCGCGTAGCTCAGTCGGTATAGCGACTGAGCTACGGGCTGGACGGTCCGAGATCGAATTCCGGTGGGGACGAGATTTTTCTCCCGCCCAGACCGGCCCTGGGGTCCAACCAGCCTCCTGTACAATGGGTACCGGGTCTTTCCCGGGGGTAAAGGGCGGCCGGGGTGTGCTGCTGACCACTCACCCCTTCTAGTGCCGCGGTCACGGAAGAGTAGAGCTATAACTTTACCCACCCTCTGGGCCACACCGGGCCTGTAAGAAGATCAATTTTTTACTTCAACTTCGAAACAACGGGATACTTTCTTTCGTTCTTTCTTTCTTAGTCTGAACCCACCAACCTACTCATTTTAGATGTAGAAGTTTATTGTCGTATCTGATAACAGGCAAAGTGACACCGCCCCCCCCCCCCCCAAACACAA
>Ga0123355_10001068_pt1 | contig 37842 bp, 29 predicted proteins | sample TergutEmb28metaG_3_FD_89872 | JGI IMG/M metagenome (GOLD analysis project Ga0123355, IMG submission 89872) | Embiratermes neotenicus P1 segment gut microbial communities from Petit-Saut dam, French Guiana - Emb289 P1 | ecosystem: Host-associated > Arthropoda: Insects > Digestive system > Gut ...
GAAGCTCATCGCCTTCGCCACCCCGGCCGATATGCACGAGTTACCGCAGGGCGGTTGTCATCGCACAGGACGCCGCATCGGGTGAAAACGTAAACTTCTGGCGTGGAGAACGCTGGTTTCGAGCTGGGGACTGACGGGCCTTCAGTGATCCTGGTCGGCGTCGATGACTCGGTCACGGCGGCGCGCGCCGCCTGGTACGCGGCCGGGCTGGCACGCAGGCAGCGTGCCCGCGTCGTCGCGGTTTACGTCGAGACCACCGGGGCGGTCGCGCTGGCCGCCCCGATGGACGCGAGCGTGGTCGCGGCGGAGTACGAGGCAGGCGAGGAGATCGCCAAGCAACTTGCGGGCCGGGCCGAGGAGATCGGACGCGAGCTCGGTATCTCGGTCACCTTCATCACCGCCCGCGGCGACGCGTTCCATGAGATTGCCCGCATCGCAAAGGAGACGCGCGCGGACGCGATCGTGGTGGGCGCGTCGCTCAAGGCCGGCCACCGGCTCCTCGGGTCGCTCGCCGTGCGCCTGGTCAGGGCGGGAAAGTGGCCAGTGACCGTGGTCCCGTAAAAGGCGTCATCGGCACACGGGGCCAGTTCCGTGACTGGGGACCGCGGCCGCACGGGCTCAGCCCAGAAGCGAGCGAACCTCCGCCGCGATCTGCCGGTCCTCGCGGGCCGCGATCACGAAGGAGCGGACCCGGGCGCCGGGTGCGGTGATCTCCCAGTCTTCGCCCTCGACATCCCCGGGCTTGGCGGCGTTCCGGGCTTCATCGATGCCGGCTCCGAGGAAACCGAGTCCGGCGCCGGCCCGGAGGCGGATCTCGGCGGAGTTCTCGCCCACGCCGCCGGTGAATACCAGCACGTCCAGGCCATCCATCGCGGCGGCCATCGACGCGATCGACGCACGCAGCCGGTGCAGGTAGACGTCGCGGCCGAGGACGGCCTTCGGGTCATCCGCGGCCGCCCGTGTCAGCACCTCGCGCATGTCACCGGTGCCCGTCAGCCCGGTGAGGCCAGAGCGGTACTCCAGTGTCGAGGCGAGTTCGCGCGACGGGGTGCGCGCGTGCTCCTCCAGCCACAGCACCAGGCCCGGGTCCACGGAACCCGACCTGGTGGCCATCACCAGACCGTCAAGCGGGGTGAAGCCCATCGTGGTGTCCACCGACCGCCCGTCGTGCACCGCCGCGAGCGACGCGCCGGCTCCCAGGTGGCAGCTGACCACCCGCAGCCCGTCTGGCCTGCCCGCGAGTTCCCCCGCCCGGTGCGACACGTAGGCGTGCGACAAGCCGTGGAACCCGTACCGGCGCAGCGTCCAGCGCGCCCGCCACTCGGCCGGCAGCGCGTACGTCGCCGCGGACTCGGGGATGGTCGCGTGGAAGGCGGTGTCGAAGCAGGCCACCGCTGGCGTGTCGGGCAGCACGCCGCTGACCGCGTCGAGCGCGGCCAGCGACTTCGGCTGGTGCAGCGGCGCCAGGTCGGTCAGTGACTCGAGCCGCTGCCGCACCTCGCCGGTGACGAGCACCGGCGAGGTGTAAAGCGTGCCGCCGTGCACTACCCGGTGGCCGACCGCGTCGATCGGGCCGAACGACTCGATCGCCTCCTTGATCGCGGTGGCATCCGCGCCGCCGCCGAGAGCGCCGCCCACGGCGGCCAGGTCGGCCCCTGCCGTCACCTCATCGCTTGTTTCAGTCGTGCCGCCGACGACACGGAGCTTGAGGCTGCTCGACCCCGCGTTGACGACGAGCACACGGGCCGGACCGCTAGCCGTCATGACGCCGGCTATCGCACGGGTTCACTGCGCTGCTCGGGCACCGCTCCGGCGACCGACCAAGCCCAGTCCTTGATCTCCGGGGCGTCATCGCCGTGTTCCCTGGTGTAGGCGCGGCAGGTGATCCGCTTGTCCTCCATCAGCTGGCGGACGTGGCCCGCCGACGAGGCCAGCCCCGGCACCCGGTCGATCACGTCCATCACCAGGTGGAACCGGTCGAGGTCGTTGAGCATCACCATGTCGAACGGCGTGGTGGTGGTGCCTTCCTCCTTGTAGCCGCGAACGTGCAGGTTCGAGTGCCCGTGCCGCCGGTAGGTGAGCCGGTGGATCAGCCACGGGTACCCGTGGTAGGCGAAGATGATCGGCCGGTCGGTGGTGAACAGCGCGTCGAACTCCGCCTCCGACATGCCGTGCGGGTGTTCCGACTGAGACGGCAGCCGCATCAGGTCAACCACGTTCACCACCCGCACCCGTAGCGACGGCAGGTGCTCGCGCAGCAGCGAGACGGCCGCGAGGGTCTCCAGCGTGGGCGTGTCCCCGCAGCAGGCCATGACAACGTCGGGCGGGCCCGCGGTCGGGTCGTGGTCCGAGGAGGCCCATTCCCAGATCCCAGCGCCGCGCGTGCAGTGGATGATCGCCTGGTCCATCGTCAGCCACTGCGCCTGTGGCTGCTTGCCCGCCACGATGACGTTCACGTAGTTCTTGGACTCCAGGCAGTGGTCGCCGACCGATAGCAGGGTGTTCGCGTCCGGCGGCAGGTAGACCCGGATCACCTCCGCCTTCTTGTTGACCACGTGGTCGATGAACCCCGGGTCCTGGTGTGAGAACCCGTTGTGGTCCTGCCGCCAGACGAGGGACGACAGAAGGTAGTTCAGCGACGCGACCGGCCGCCGCCACGGGATCTCCCGAGTGGTCTTCAGCCACTTGGCGTGCTGGTTGAACATCGAGTCCACGATGTGGATGAACGCCTCGTAGCAGTTGAAAAGGCCATGCCTGCCGGTCAGCAGGTACCCCTCGAGCCAGCCCTGGCACAGGTGCTCCGACAGCACCTCCATCACCCGGCCATCGGGCGAGAGATCGGGGTCGCCGTCGATGAGCTCCCCGTCGAAAGCCTTCTTGGTTACCTCGAACACCGGGGTGAGCCTGTTGGAGGCGGTCTCGTCCGGCCCGAACAGCCGGAACGTCGCCGGGTTGCGCTTGATGATGTCGCGCATCCAGGTGCCGAGCACCTTGGTGTTTTCTGCCTCGACCGCGCCCGGTGCGGGGACGTGGACCGCGTAGTCCCTGAAGTCGGGCAGGTCGAGGTCGCGCAGCAGCAGGCCGCCGTTCGCGTGCGGGTTGTCGCTCATCCGCCGGTAGTCGGCGGGCGCCAGCCGGGCGATCTCGGTGACGAGACGGCCGGTGCGGTCGAACAGTTCGGCCGGCCGGTAGGTGCGCATCCACTCTTCCAGCTGGCGCAGGTGATCGGTGTTCGTCCTGGCCTCCGAGATCGGCACCTGGTGCGCCCGCCAGGTCCCTTCCACCTGCTTCCCGTCCACGAACTTCGGCCCGGTCCAGCCCTTCGGAGTCTTCAGCACGAGAGCCGGCCAGCGGGGCCGCTTCCGGTCACCGCCCTGGCGAGCGCTGCGCTGGATGTCCTGGATTTCGGTGATGATCGCGTCAAGCGCGGTTGCTAGTTCCTCGTGGACCTGCCGCGGCTCGTCGCCCGCCACCGTGTAGACGTGGTACCCGTAGCCGGTGAGCAGGGCCTCCAGCTCCTCGGGCGGGATGCGCGCGGGAATCGTCGGGTTCGCGATCTTGTACCCGTTGAGATGCAGGATCGGCAGCACCGCGCCGTCGGTCACCGGGTTAAGGAACTTGTTGGAGTGCCAGCTCCCGGCAAGCGGGCCGGTCTCCGACTCGCCGTCCCCGATGACGCACGCGACGATCAGCTCCGGGTTGTCGAATGCCGCGCCGTAGGCGTGCGAGAGGGCGTAGCCGAGTTCGCCGCCCTCGTGGATGGATCCTGGCGTCTCCGGCGCCACGTGGGACGGAATGCCGCCCGGGAAGGAGAACTGCTTGAAGAGCCGGCGCAGGCCGGCGTAGTCCTGGCTGACCGACGGGTAGCGCTCGCTGTAGGTGCCCTCGAGGTAGGCGTTGGCGACGAGCCCGGGTCCGCCGTGCCCTGGACCCGCGATGTAGATGACGTCGAGGTCCCAGTTCTTGATCACCCGGTTGAGGTGCGCGTAGATCAGGTTCAAGCCGGGCGTGGTCCCCCAGTGCCCGAGCAGCCGCGGCTTCACGTGCTCCGGACGCAGTTCCTCCGTGAGCAGCGGGTTGTCGAGCAGGTAGATCTGCCCGACGGAAAGGTAGTTGGCGGCTCGCCACCAGGCGTCGATGAGGTCCAGTTGGCTGGCCGTCAGCGGCCCAGCTTCCGTCGCAGTCATGCGGGTTCCCCTCCATATCCCGAACGAACGGTGCGAGGCTGTGCACGGTCCACTGGACTCTTTCCCCCTTGCGCCACAAAAGTTAACTGCTTGGTTCCTTAACATTGCTTTTCGTGATGATGTCGCCGGGCGGAATCCGCCGGCGGCTATCACCGGAGTTTGCGCAGGAACGGGTCCTGGGGAACCTGCGGAGCGACCCGGATCCGGGCGTCGACCGCGATCGCCCCGTCCGGCCGGGCGATGACCGGGTTGAGGTCGAGCTCGGTCACCTCGGGCAGGTCATCGCTCAGCCGCGATACCCGGAGCAGCACCTCGCGCAGCGCGTCGAGGTCGGCGGCGGGTGCGCCGCGGTGGCCGTGCAGCAGCGGCGCGGAACGGATCGAGTTGATCAGCGTGTCGGCGTCCGCGTCGGTCAGCGGCGCAAGCCTGGCGGCGTGGTCGGCGAGCACCTCGGTGGCGACCCCGCCGAGGCCGAATACCACCAGCGGCCCGAACATCTGGTCGTCCTTGACGCCGATGAGCACCTCGGTGCCACCGCTGATCATGGGCTCGACGAGGACCCCGGACAGCCTGGCGCCGAAGGTCTCGCTCAGCCGGTGATAGCCGGCCCGCACGCCGGCCTCGGTGCGAAGGTCGAGCATGACGCCGCCCGCGTCTGTCTTGTGTGTCAGGCCGGGCACCTCGGCCTTGAGCACGACCGGGTACCCGGCCCGCTCGGCGGCGCCGACAGCATCGTCCTCGGTCCGCGCCATCGCCGTGGCGACCAGCGGTATCCCGTACAACCGCAGCAGCCCCTCGACATCAGCCGCGGGCAGCCAGCCGCCGCCGGACTGCCGGGCCAGGAAGCCGTGCACGAGCTCTCTGCCGCGCTCAGGGTCAACGTCAAGCAGGGCGGGCACGGTGTCGTGCGGCTTGGCCCGCCACTCCGCGTAGGTGACCGCGCGGGCGAGAGACCGGGCCGCCGCCTCCGGGTAGGCGTACGCGGGAACCTTGCCGCTCTTGGCGTCGATCAGCCGGACAGCCTCCGCCTGGTCGAGGACGACCGTGCTGAGCGGCACGCCGATCTCGGCGCCGGCGACGGCGGCGAACAGGTCACCGGTCGCTCCGGTGCGCAGGATCAGCGCGATGATCGCGTGCACGTCCTCGTCCGCGGCGAGGGTCTCGAGCACCTGCCGGAAGTCCTCAGCCGAGACGGTGGCGGCGGTGTCGACCGGGCCGTTCACCGAGCCGCCATCCGGGACGAGGGTGTGCAGGCGGCGCCGCGTCTGCCCGCGCGGATGGTGCACGGCCAGCCCGAGGTCGGTGCACGCGTCGGCGGCCAGCACGCCGGCCCCGCCCACGTTGGACACGATCGCGACGCTCCGCCCGGCGGGGGGCTGCTGGGTGGCAAGGAACGCGGTCGCCTCCATCAGCTCGCCGAAGCTGGGCGTGGCGATGATCCCGGCCTGCTCGAACAGCGCCTCCCGGCTGACCAGCGGGCTGGCGATCGCCGCGGTGTGGGACGCCGCCGCCTGCTGTCCGGCCTCACTGCGCCCGGCGTGCACGGTGAGCACCGGCAGTCGCGCACCGACGCGGCGGGCGGTCCTGCCGAACTTGCGCGGGTTACCGAATGACTCGATGTAGAGCACGGCCAGGCTGGTCTGCCCGTCCTGCTCCCACCACATCAGCATGTCGTTGCTCGACACGTCGAGCTTGTTGCCGACCGACGCGAAGGAGGAGATGCCGATGCCGAGCCGGGCGAGATGGTCCACCATCGCGAAGCCGAGGCCGCCAGACTGCATGACCAGCCCGACGTCGCCGGGAACCGGGTGGGCCGCGGCGAACGTCGCGTCGAGCCCGATCGCCGGGACCGCGATTCCGAAGCAGTTCGGGCCGATCAGCCGCATCCCGTGCCTGCGGCAGACGGCGAGCAGGTCGGCGCCGACCGGCGCGTCGATGGCGGCGGTGAAGACGACCAGGCCGCGCACCCCCCGCTGGCCGCAGGCCTCCGCCGTGTCGACGACGGCGTGCGGCGGCACGGCGAGCAGCGCGAGGTCCGGCGTCTCCGGCAGGCTTGCCACGTCGGGGAAGCACTGGACGCCGCCGACCGTCCGGGCATTCGGGTTGACCGCGTACAGGCGGCCGGCGTAGCCGCCGCTCTTGATGTTGTCGAGCACGGAGCGGCCGACCGTCCCGGTCCGCCTGCTTGCCCCGACCACCGCGACGGACTGCGGGGCGAACACCGGCCGGAGGCTGGCGACGTTGGAGGACCGTTCGCGCTCCGCGACGGTGTCCAGGTAATCCTCCAGCTGCTTGCCGGTGTCATCGGGCGGCAGCGGGATGGTGATGGTGACCACGCCGTCCTCGCGCTTGCTGGTGGCGGGCAGCCCCGCGTCCGAGAAGACGCGCAGCATGCTGGTGTTCTCCTGCAGCGTTTCCGCGGTGAACGTGTCGAGCTGCCGGGCGCGGGCCCGCGAGACCAGGTGCTCAAGCAGCAGCGTGGCGATCCCCCGGTGGTGCATGGTGTCGGCCACCGCGAAGGCGATCTCCGCCGTCTTCTCGCCAGCACCCCTGGTTACCTCGTAGCTCGCGACGCCGACGACGGCGTTGTCGTACAGCGCGAGCAGCGCGGCGTGGTCTGGGCTTGGCTCCCTGGTGACCCGCCGCGCCTCCTGCTCGGCTGCGACCCGGCTCAGGCTGAAGAAACGCAGGTAGGCGTTGTTCGGTGACATCGCCTCGTGCATCGCGCGGACCGCATCGAAGTCCGCTGGGGTGGCTGACCTGATCTCGACAGTCCGCCCGTCGGCCAGCAGCGCGTACACGCTGGCGGGTGCGGTAACCGGGTCGCTCATCCGCTCCTCCTCAGCTACGCTCCCGCTCAGCCGGGGCGCTCACCAGCCGACCGGTTGGATTCGGCGCGTTGCGTCGCCGTGGCCGGCTTCCGTCAGTTCATCTTCCGTTGTCTCATCCGGCCCGGCCAGGGCCGGCTGTCGTGGTTCCGGCACGACCAGATCTGCCGCGGGGGTGTGCGACGGCCGCACGCTCAGGGCTCTCCGCTGACGGTCGGCCACGAACACCATCACGAGCCAGAAGGCGAGGCTGCCGGCCGCGACGAGCGCGATGGCGACCATCGCGCCCGCCGAGATCGCCGAGTTCGGGTATGCGGACGCAAGCTGCATGACGCCGGCCTACGCGTAAAGCGGGTTGTTGCGGGGCTCGGGCCGCTGCTCTGGCGGGTAGTCCAGCCTGTCGCGCACCGCGACGACGCCTTCGACGTGCCGGATCTCCTCGATCATGTCATGGCCGACGCTGGTGTTCTCCGGGGTCCCCGCTATGGTCACGACGCCGTCCTTGACGGTGACGCTGAACCGGGCCGGGTCGGTGAGCACGGTGCCGATGATGACGTCGTCGATAACAGCCTTGCGGATGTCCTCATCCGGCCGGGAGTACACCGACAGCACGTCGGCCCGTGACACGATGCCCACCAGCCTGCCGTCGTCGTCCACGACGGGGAGCCGCTTGACCCTGCGCGCGTACATCAGCCGGGCCGCGTGAGTGACCGGCTCGCGCGGGCCGATCGTCACCGGCGGCTTGGTCATCAGGTCCGACGCGGTAATCCCGGACGCCTTGACCTGCTCCCGGTGGTGCAGGATGCCCGACACCATGCCGCCCGGGGCGGCGTACTCCAGCGCTTCCTTGGCCAGCAGGTCCGCCTCCGAGACCACGCCGACAACCCTGTTGTCCTCGTCGAGCACTGGGAAAGCGCTTACCCGGTGCTCACGCAGCCGCGTTGCCATCTCCTTGAATGGCGCATTAGCCCGGACGGCGACCACGTGTGTCGTCATGACGTCCTTTACCGTGGCGTTCATCGCAATCGCCCCTTTCTTGGCGCATCGCTGATGACTCCAGTCCACTCCTTTGGCCGTCCCGGCCGTACCGTCGAATGCCCCGACAAAAGGGGACCAAAGGCCGTTGCCTTGCGGAAGAGAAAGGGCGGGAGGGGCTCGCCTCCGCCTCTCGCGGATTCCGATTGCGCGGTGCACAGGCCGGTCCGCTCACCAGCCCCGTTGCTTCGCGTCTCCTCGGGTCCCTCCCGCCACTTCCTAGGAAACGCTCCCCGCACTCACCTAACAAGGGGCCGAAAGTCCCGACTGCGGAGGTGGGTGCGGACAGCACAGTGGCGGGCCACCCTGCTGCGGTGGCCCGCCACTGACTGCCGTTACCAGTTACCGGCTGCTATTCGGCGCCGAAGGACTTGATCTCGTTGAGTTCGGTCTCGGACAGCTCGCGGGGGACCTCGCCCTTGGCGAGCTTGGCGGACTGGACCTGGTGGCGGATTTTCTCCACGACCTCGGGGTTGGCGAGGGTGGTGATGTCGCCCACGTCGGTGAAGTTGGAGGTCGCGGCGATCACGCGGCGCATGATCTTGCCGGACCTGGTTTTCGGCATGTCGGGGACGATCCAGATGTTCCGCGGGCGGGCGATCTTGCCGATGTCGGTGACGATCGCGTCGGTGACCTTCGCGGCGACCGCGGGGGTAGGTTCGATGCCCGGCTTGAGCGAGACGTACATCTCGACGACGCGGCCGCGGATGTCGTCCATGACGGGGACCGCGGCCGCCTCGGCGATCTCGGGCACGGTCAGTGCGGCTGACTCGAGTTCCTTGGTGCCGAGCCGGTGGCCGGCCACGTTAATCACGTCGTCGACCCGGCCGAGGATCCGGAAATAGCCGTCGGCCGCCTGGACCGCGCCGTCGCCGGCGAAGTAGGGCCAGTCGTGCCAGTCCTTGCTGTCCGGGTCCTTGTTGTACTTGGCGTAGTAGGTCGAGACGAACCGCTCTGGCTGGCCCCAGATCGTCTGGAACCCGCCGGGCCACGGGTTGCGGATGCAGATGTTGCCCGCCTTGCCGCTGCCCTGGGGCACCTCGTTGCCGTCCTCGTCGAGGATGACCGGGTAGATGCCCAGCACCGCCGGGCCGCAGGAGCCCGGCTTCATCGGGTCGATGCCGGGCAGCGTGGAGCCGAGGAACCCGCCGGTCTCGGTCTGCCACCAGGTGTCGACGATGACCGCCTCGTCCTTGCCGACGTTGTCGTAGTACCAGCGCCAGACTTCGGGCTCGATCGGCTCGCCGACCGTGGTCATGTGCTTGAAGTGGAAGTCGTACTTCGCTGGCTCGTCCGGGCCGACCTTGCGGAGCATCCGGATCGAGGTGGGGGAGGTGTGGAAGATGTTCACGCCGAGCTGCTTGGCGACCCGCCACGGCCGTCCCGCGTCCGGGTAGTTCGGGGTGCCCTCGTAGATCACGCTGGTGGTGCCGAGCGCCAGCGGGCCGTAGACGATGTAGGAGTGGCCGGTGATCCAGCCGATGTCGGCCATGCACCAGTACGTGTCGTCGGGGTGGATGTCCTGGTAGAACTTCGAGGTCCCGGCCACGTAGGCGAGGTAGCCGCCGATCGAGTGCTGGCAGCCCTTCGGGCGGCCGGTCGTGCCCGAGGTGTACATCAGGAACAGCGGGTCGGTCGCGGCCAGCCGCGCCGGCTCGACGACCTCGCCCTTGTGCGCCGCCAGCAGGTCGTCGACGAACACGTCCCGCCCTTCGACCAGCGGCGTCTTGGCGGAGTACTGGCCCGGGTAACGGCGGAAGATCAGGACCTTGTCGACCTCCTGCCCTTCCTTCGCCGCCGCCTCGACCGCCTCATCGGCCTTGACCTTGTGGTCGAGCAGGTCGCCGCTGCGGTAGTAGCCGTCCATGGTGACCAGCACCCGCGAGGCGGAGTCCGCGATCCGGTGCCCGGCCGCGGTGCCGGAGAACCCGGCGAACACCTGCGAGTGGACGATGCCGAGCCGGGCCGCGGCCAGCATGGCGATCGGCAGCTCAGGGACCATCGGCATGTGGAACGTGATCCGGTCGCCGGCCTTGAGGCCGAGGTCCTTCAGCACGGCCGCGAACTCGTTGACCCGCACGTACAGCTCCCGGTACGTGATCGCCTGGTGCGCGTCGCTCTCGGGCTCGGGCACCCAGATGAGCGCCGCCTTGTTCGGGTGCGTCTCCAGGTGCCGGTCCACGCAGTTGTAGGAGGCGTTGATCTCGCCGCCGACGAACCACTTCCAGAACGGCGCGTTCGAGGTGTCAAGCGTGGTGTGCCACGGCTTGTTCCAGGTAAGCAGGTCCGCATACGCGCGGAAGCACTCCGGGTATTTGTCCTCGGTGAACTGCTCACGGATCGCCGGGTCGGACGCGTTCGCCTGCTGCACGAATTTCGCGGGCGGCGGGTAATAGCCTTCCTCGCGCCAGTGCACCGCGATGAGAGCCTCGGACGATTCCGATACCTCGTCGTCAGTCAGGTCGTTGAGATCGTCAGCCATATATATCTCCTCCGCGTCCCTGCGTCGGCGCGCCATGCGGCGCTGTACGGATCTAGTTATCGCCTTGACTAATCCGTGGTAGGCGTAAACCAAACTTAACGCGCACGCCTTGCTCCCGCTATGGGGGTGAGGTGCCGTTCTGCCGCTGGATAGGGGCTTAGGTCCGCACTGTGTCCGGTCCGGCGGCCCTGCCGCGGGGCCGGGTGGCCGGCCGACACTCAGCTTGGGACGTGTCCTGGGAGGTGGGCCAGATGCGTAAGCCGGTAGTCGTTGCCGTGGATGGTTCAGAGGCGTCACTGCTCGCGACGGAATGGGGTGCCTGCGAGGCGCAACGGCGTAATGCGCCACTGCGGATCGTGGCCGCGCCGGGGCTGCCGCCCCGGTTGCACGCGTACGAGGCGTCGTCCGTCACGGTGGCGAACGCGCTGCGCGGGCTAGCCGCGCGCGGGCTCGCGGCGGCGGTTGAGCGGGTCTCCGAGGTGGCTCCGGCGGTCATGGTCGACACCGACCTGATCGACGGTCCGCCCGCGCTTGCGGTGACTGAGAGCGCGTCCGGCGCGGAGCTGCTGGTGGTCGGCGCACGCGGGTCGGGCGGATTTACCGCGCTCGTGCTCGGATCGGTGAGCAGGCACGTGGCGACTTATGCGCCCTGCCCGGTGGTCGTGGTCCGGGAAGCGACGGCGGCGGTCCACCGGGAGATCGTAGTTGGCGTCCGGGACCCGGACGACTCATACGCGGCGCTTGACTTCGCGTTCGAGGAGGCGGCCCTGCGCCGGGCACGGCTGCTGGTCGTGCACGCGGTGTCGCTGCCGATCGCGGTGGCCGGCATTCCTCCGGCCGCCAGGACAGCAGTCACGGAAGTGGCGTCCGAATCGGCCCGGCGGCTGACGGAGATGGTAGGGCACTGGCTGGAGAAGTACCCGGATGTGGAGGCCCGCTCGGATGTGCTGCGCAGCCATCCGGCGCATGTGCTCGCCAGCCTCTCGGCGCGAGCCGACCTCGTGGTCGTAGGGCGCCACGGCTCCCCGGGCAAGCCGGGTGGCAGTTCGATTCAGCACGCGGTACTCGGGCACGCAGGCGGGCCGGTGGCTATCGTGCCGTCCGCTGGCTGAGCGTCGGCCCATGGGCGGACTGCGGCCAGGGTCAGCCTGAAGGCTGGCTAGGCGCCGGCCGGCACGGCCGTCTGGCGCGGCAGGGCGACGGTAGCGAGTGACGGCTGGCGAACCTCGGGAAACGCCTCGTCCATCCCGGTGATGCGCATGATCCGCAGCAGCGACGGGCGGGCCGCCATGAGCGTGACCGAACGGCCCGAACGCCTGGCATGGCCGGCGACGCGGGCGAGCACGCCCAGGCCGGCCGCGTCGCAGAAGGTCAGGTCGGCCAGGTCGATCGTGACCGGGCCATGCTGGTTGTCAACGACGTCCCGGAGGTAGGCGTAGGTCTGGTCGGCGGTCGCGATGTCCAGTTCGCCGCGCATCAGGACGGTCGCCGCGCCATCGGCGGCAACCTGGCAAGAGAGTTCCAGTTGCAGCGCACGCACAAACTCAATCCGTGCCCCCATAGCCCCGTTACTTTCTCCCTTAGGCACGCCTCGGTCCCCCACGACACGGCCCACCCGAACCATCAACATCCCCTCCAAGATCGTAGTGAACCAAAGGGACTCTCTGCACCAACCTCGTCTCATTTCGTTACATCCCTCACCACCCGGACGGGATGCCCCAGTAGTGGTTGCTCTACTGGGCATTGAAGGCGGCCAACCTTATGGGTGCACCGCCTTGTTACTGAATACAACGTCAGAACCGCCCAGATGGTTCTCAAGTTCTTCCGGCGGTTTGCGCCGTCTGGTCCCGGTGCCGGTCAGTGACCATGAAAGCAAGGCTCGGGCAGTGATCTAGATCACTGCCCGAGCCCCAGCTCCAGCACTGCCCGAGCCCCAGCTTCCCGGTCAGCTGGTCACCGTCGGGTGGGCCGGACGGTCCGCCTCGGTCGTGTCCAGACCGGCCGGCCGGCCGGCCGCCTGTCCCCAGGACCGCCAGATCAGCCGGTGCACGGGGATCAGCCGCGGGACGTCACGCAGGCCCGGGATGAACGGGACGAACAGCAGCAGCATCGTCGCGGCCCCGGTCATGTAGATCGCGATCAGGTCGACGTTGACCGAGTTCTCCCAGCCCGGCACGTGGTACCAGAGCTGGTAGAGCCAGAGCCAGGGCTGGCCGGGGTAGCTGCCGGTCTCGTTCATCACGCCCCACTGGTCGCCAGTGAGGTTCATGGCGCTCGCCTGGTTGGCGTAGTACTGGCCGTCCTCGAGGAAGAGCAGCGGCTTGGTGAAGTTCGTGCCGTAGAACGGCTGCTGTGCGGACAGGTCGCCGTCGAGCGCGCCGCTGCGGGCGAGCGTGAGCTCGGTGGCCATCATGACCGGCACCGGACCGTCGCTGGCAGCCGGCACCACCGGGGTCCCGTTGGTGAAGGTGACCTTGGTAACGGCGTTGCCGTAGTTGGTCGCCCACGTGTTCTGCTGTGCCGCCGAGGCGGCGTTGTACTGGCTGAGCGCCGCGGCCAGCTGCGGGTCGGTTGGCGCCGCCTTGGCCAGCGGCTCGAGCACGAACGTCTGCGCGGGGTGGATCGGCTGCGTGACGCCGAACCAGTTGGCCGGGGCGAACCCCTCGCTCTGCGGCGTGCCGTTGGTGTTGTACGGGGGCCCGTAGGTCGCGGTCAGGCTGGTCCCGTTCAGTTCGCTCGCGGCTGTGGCGAGGAAGTCCGCCGGCGCGACCTTAACCCAGCTCTGCAGCGTGACGGGTGGGTCGTCGGGGGAGGAGAGCACGCTGGCGAGTCCGACCGTCAGTACCAGCGCGACGAGCGAGGCGATCGCGCCCTCCTTGAGGATGTCGTACCGCTTGTTCGGCCCGCGCCAGGGGGCAGCGTCGGCCGCCCGCCGTGCGCGCCGCTGGTCGCGTGCGTCCTTGCTGGTCAAAGCGGCGAGGCTGGGCATCCGCCAGGCCGGCCTCCCGGCCGGTAGCGGGTGGCTCACACCACGGATCCGCACCAGCAGGAGGTGTGCGCCGACGATGGCGACGAGCACCAGCGGGATCAGCACCACGTGCCACAGCAGCATCTGGCCGAAGTTCATCAAGTTGAAGAACGCGCCCACCCCGACCGCGTTGAACGCGTCCTTGCCGTTGGTGGCGATCCACTGCGAGTCGAAGTTCTGCTGCGAAAGGTACCCGGTGAAGCACTCGACGATCGAGGCGAGGAAGGCCACCACGCCGGTCATCCAGGTCAGCCACCGGCGCCCGCGCCAGGCGGCCATCCAGAACTTGCCCCACAGGTGGATGACCATGAACGCCATGAACAGCTCGACGCTCCACAAGTGGACGCTGTTGAAAAAGTGCCCGACCGGATTCGTGTGCCACCAGTCGGTGCCGCCGATCGCGATGGTGAAGCCGCTCACGATCGCCATGCCGAGCGCGGCGAGCGACGCCACGCCGAACACGTAGATCCAGGAAGCGACATAGGCGGGCTGCCGGTCGGGCAGCAGCTTGCCCGGCGGAAGCAGCCGCAGCCCGAGGCGCCGGACCCGGGCGGTCCACATCCGGCTGTCCTCCTCCAAGGACGCTTCCTTGTCTACGGTCAGGTACGCGTTGTCGGCCTTCGCGCCGGCCGTGCCCGCGGTCGCGTCGGCTCCGCCGGCCGGCTGCGCCGGAAGCCCGTGCCTGCGACCCGGGAAGGGCAGCAGCAGCGCTGCCCCGAAGATGACCACCATCACCGCGATCAGCACGAGGTTGGCCTCGGACACGGTGAAGATGGACCAGTTCATATAGCTGCCTGGTGAATTAAGGTCGATGGCGAGTACGCCATGCCCAGCCGCGGTGAGGGGATCCATCGCCGGTCTCTCCTGATCGCCTGCGCCCTCCGGTTGGAAGGCGAATATGTTGACCCGACAACAATGTGACGCGGACCGTCCGGCCAGGCAGGGATGGGAGTCACGGGATGTACGGGACCTTGGTCCCGGGCCGCCTGCCGTTACGCTGGTAGCCGCAAACTGGTGCATGCCGTACCAGAGTCGGGCAAGGGGTGGGGGATGCCGGTGAGCGGGAGCGTCGCCATTGACCTCGGAACGGTCAACACGCTGATCTGGATCGAAGGTCGTGGTCTGGTGCTCGAGGAGCCGTCGGCCATCGCCGTCGACGCCACGACCGGCTCGATCGGCGCTATCGGTGCGGCCGCCGACGCCCTGACGGACAAGGAACCCAGGGATATCACGGTCATCCATCCGCTGCGCGACGGCGTGATCGCGGACCTGGACGCCACGTCGGCGATGCTGCACGGCTTCCTGCGCAAGGCGGGCGTGCGTAACGGGCCGTTCAAGCGGCGCGCCGTGGTCTGCGTTCCGGGCGGCGCCACCTGGGTCGAGCGCCGGTCGATCGCGGCGGCGCTGGCGGCGGGCCGGCCCCGGTATGTCGTCCAGCTGGTCGACGAGCCGGTCGCCGCGGCGGCGGGGGCGGGGGTTGACCTGTCCGCGGGCGCGGGCGGCTTTGTCGTCGATGTCGGCGGCGGGACCACCGAGGTCGCGGCGGTGGCCGGCTGGCAGGTCGTGCGCGCTGAGTCGCTGCGGATGGCGGGGAACATGATGGACGAGGCGATCGTGAACGCAGCCCGGGCCGGCCTTAACCTGATCCTCGGCGTCCGGGCGGCGCGCCAGCTCAAGACGGAACTCGGCCTGACCGGCGGGCTGGACGGCTGGGCGGAAGCCTTCGGGCTGGACGCCGCGCGCCGGACGCCGCGCGTCGAGAAGGTGCCTGGCGACCTGGTGGCGAGCGCGCTGGAGCCGACGGTGTCCGCCATCGCGACGACGGTGCACCGAGTGCTCTCCGATATCCCGGCTGGGCTAGCCGAGGACGTGGTGCGCGGACAGATCAGGCTCTGCGGTGGCGGAGCGCTGCTGCCCGGTCTGGCCAGCCGGCTCGCGGAGGAGGCGGGGATCGGAGTCGTCGTGGCTGAAGACCCGCTCCGCTGCGTCGTGCGCGGCGCGGCCGCCATGCTCGACGCCCGCAAGGTGCCCGGGGTCCCCGGAATCTAGCTCCCTTCGGCCCTAACGGCAGGCGCCTTACCGGCATGGCCTGGTGAGTATGACGACCTTTGCTCATCGGGCTCCCACCGGGGCGTCTGGCCGGCCGGCCGAGCCGGCGTCCCGGTGGCTTGCGCTTGCCGTGCTGTGCGTGACGCTGCTGATGGTCACGCTGGACGTCACGGTGCTGAACGTCGCGCTGCCGACCATCGTGCGCGACCTGAACGCGACGACCACGGATCTGCAGTGGATCGTCGACGCGTACGTCATCGTCTTCGCCGGGCTGCTGCTGTCGGTGGGCAGCCTGGCCGACCGGATCGGCCGGAAGAAGGTGTTCCTGGCCGGCCTGGCGCTATTCGCCGCCGGATCGGCCTGGGCGGCGTACTCCGGATCGGTGGGGATGCTGATCGCGGCGCGGGCTGGCATGGGCGTCGGCGGAGCCTTCATGATGCCGTCTACGTTGTCGCTCATCACGAGCATCTTCACCGACCCGGTGGAACGCCAGCGGGCCATCGGCCTGTGGGCCGCCACGACCGGGTTGGGGGCTGCGCTCGGCCCGATCGTCGGCGGCCTGTTGCTGACGCGCTTCTGGTGGGGATCGGTGTTCCTGATCAACGTGCCGATCGCCGTCGTTGGCTTCGGCTGCGCGATCCCGCTGATCCCTGACTCGCGGAAGCCGGACGCGAAGGCTCCGGACATCGCCGGGGTGGTGCTGTCGATCGCCGGGTTCGGGCTGCTGCTGTGGTCGCTCATCGAGGCGCCGGTGCGGGGATGGACCTCGGTCCGGGTGCTCGCCGCCGGGATCGGCGGCCTCGCCGTACTCGCGTTGTTCGCCGTCTGGGAGCAGCGGTCCGCGCACCCGATGCTTGACATGCGATTCTTCCGGAAGCGGGAGCTGTCCGGCGCGGTCTGCTCGGTCGGCCTTGCCACCTTTGGCCTGTACGGTGCGCTGTTCGTGATGACCCAGTGGCTTCAGTTCAGCCTGGGGTACTCAGCGCTCAGGGCCGGCCTGTGCGTGCTGCCCGCGGCCGGCGCGATCGCGATAGTCGCCCCGTTCTCCACCGTGGGCATGCGGAAGGCCGGCATCAAGTACACGATCGCGGCCGGGCTGCTCATCGACTTCGGCGGGTTCCTGCAGATCTCGACCGCGACGGCCGCTTCGGGCTACGCGAGCGTCGTGCCCGGTTTGCTGCTGCTCGGCGTCGGCACCGGCTTGGTGATCCCGGCGGCCACTGAATCGGTCATGGGCTCGCTGCCCAGCGGTGACCTGGGCGTGGGTTCCGCCACCAACGGCACCTTCCTTCAGGTCGGCGGGGCACTGGGGGTCGCGGTGATCGGCTCCCTGCTCACCACCAGGTACACCAATGACATCGTGAGCACGCTCGCCCGCTACCACGTGCCAGCGGCCTACCTGGGCACGATCAAGGGGTCCCTGAGCGGCGCCCTTGAGGTCGCCGCACGGGCGGGCGGCTCGCTTGGCACCGCCCTGGCGGACTACGCCAGGCAGGCGTTCGTCAGCGGCATGGACCTCGGGCTGCTTACCGGCGCCTTCGTCGTGCTCGGCGGCTGCCTGGTGGCGCTGATCGTCCTCCCCGGCCGCGGCGGTGCCGGGGGGCGCGGAACCCCCCGGTAACCCGGATTACGGGACCTAGCCGTAGCGTTTACCCATTACTGACTGAACGCCGGTCGGTAGGGAAGAAACGCATGACCGGTCCGCGCCAGAGCGTTGCCCGGGTGTCGGCATGCCGAAAGGGGTATTTGCGATGAGCAAGCAAGCCTCGCCGCCGCCGCCAGGCGACAAGCCGGCCTCGGGGAACCCGCCGCCGCCCCCGCCCAAGTGGCGGCACTGGCTGCTCCCGATCGCGCTGGTCATCGGGTTTTTCCTCTGGCTTTTCCTGCCCGCCGTACATCAGGCGGGGCAGACCACGCTCACGTACTCGCAGTTCATGTCCGACGTCGCCGCCCACAAGGTCGCCACCATCACCACGTCTCCCACGGCCGGAGGGACCAGCTCCGGGACGCTGACCGACGGGACTAACTACTCCGTCGTCTTCCCGACCCAAGCGGGTGAGGGTGTCCTCAACACGATCACGGCGTCCGGTGTCAAGGTGACGGGCGGATCGTCATCTCCGGGGTTCGGCACCGAACTGCTGAACTGGCTCATCATCCTGGGACCGATCGCGCTCATCATCTGGTTCTGGACCAGGCTGAACCGGGGCATGGCGGGTCAGATGCAGGGCGTGCTCGGCGCCGGGCGGTCACGGGCCAAGGTCTTCGACGAGGAGCGCCCGTCCACCACGTTCGCCGACGTGGCCGGCTACGAGGGCGCGAAGTCGGAGATCAACGAAGTGGTCGATTTCCTGCGCAACCCGGACAGGTACGCGCGGGCGGGCGCTGTGGTGCCCCGCGGCGTGCTCATGGTCGGCCCGCCCGGCACCGGCAAGACGCTGCTGGCCCGGGCCGTGGCCGGGGAGGCGCACGTCCCCTTCTTCTCCGTGACCGGGTCGAGCTTCGTTGAGATGTTCGTGGGCGTCGGCGCCGCGCGCGTGCGTGACCTGTTCGCGGAGGCGCGTAAGCGGTCCCCGGCGATCATCTTCATCGACGAGGTGGACGCGATCGGCCAGCGGCGCGCCGGGCAGGGCGCGGTGGTCGCCAACGACGAGCGAGAGCAGACGCTCAACCAGCTGCTCGCCGAGATGGACGGCTTCGACCCGACGATGGGCATCGTGGTCCTTGCCGCGACCAACCGGCCTGAGGTCCTCGACCCGGCGCTGCTGCGCCCCGGCCGGTTCGACCGGCAGGTCACGATCCCGCTGCCCAATGTGAGCGAACGGGCCGCGATCTTGCGGGTGCACGTCCGCGGTAAGCAACTGGCATCCGACGTGGACCTGTCCGTGGTCGCCCGCGGCACCCCGGGCTTCTCCGGTGCCGACCTGGCCAACCTGGCGAATGAGGCGGCGATCTTCGCCGTGCGGGACAGCCGGAACGTGGTCACGGCCGAGGACTTCTTCGCCGCGCGGGACCGGATCATCCTCGGCCGCCGCGAAGGGTCGAACGTGCTGCTCCCCGAGGAGAAGCACGCGGTCGCCGTGCACGAGTCCGGTCACGCGATGGTGGCGGCGCTGTCCGAGCACGCCGACCCGGTGGCGAAGGTGACGATCCTGCCGGCTGGCCAGGCGCTCGGCGTCACCGAGCAGCTCCCGCTTGTGGAGCGGCACATGTACGGCGAGGACTACCTGTACGACTCGCTCGCCGTCCGGCTCGGCGGCCGCGCGGCCGAACTGGTCGTGCTCGGCCAGGGCTCGACCGGCGCGGGCAACGACCTGGCAGGTGCGACCGACCTGGCGACCAAGATGGTGCGCGAGTTCGGCATGTCGGCGGCGCTGGGACCGGTGGGGTACCCCGAGGGCGGCTCGGTCTTCCTCGGCGGCGGCGGTCCGGGCATGTCAAGCCGGCCGTACGCGGAGGCGACCCAGGCGGTGATCGACGGCGAGGTCGCCAAGCTGCTGCGGGACGCGGAGAACCGCGCCGTCGAGCTGCTGCGAACGCACCGGCTCGAGCTCGACTCGCTGGTGAACCTGCTGCTTGAGCGGGAGACGGTGGACGGCTCGGACGTCTACCGGCTGGCCGGACGGCCGGACCGCTCGGCGGGCCTGTCCGCGCCAGGAGTCATGGTCGGGCCGCACGCCATGGACGCCGAGATCACCAGCTCTGACGGTTCCACGTCCGGGCCGTGACCAGCCAGTCCTTGTCCCACCCGGCCAGCCGGCGGCGGTACAGGACCAGGTGGATGACGCCGCCCGCGCCAAGGGACATGACGATCATCCCGGCGACCGCGCCGATCGTCGCCGCGTCCCGCTGACTGACTACCTGCGCCGTCGCGAGCGGCGGGCTGACCAGGTCGCCTTGCTGGTCGGTCCAGACGGTGACCTCGGTTCCCTTGGGGCTTCCTACTTGCGCGAGCACCAAGCCGGACTTGTGCAGGCCGGTGACCGACGTCCAGGTGGCCGACGCCGGCACGGCGGCGGTCAGTGTGTAACCGGTCACATCGCCGCGGGCGGTCGCGGTCAGGGCGGCCTCGACTTGATGCCTTGTCGCCAGCTGTTCCTGCTGGGTGGCCAGCGCGCCCTCGTACGCCGCATGGCTCGCCGCGTGCGCGGCGAATGGCGCGATCGCGGCCGACGCGACGAACAGCCCCCCGAGCAGGAAGGTCTCCGCCCTGTCGATCCGGCGGCGGAGCGGGTTGCCGTCCGGCCGCAGCCCGCGGACCTGCCGCCACAGCCACCGATCCCGAATCCCCGGTGCCAGCTGGGACTTGCGTTCCGGCTTCTTAGGGTGGTTCCCGAACCCCATCACAGTCACCCTCACCCATCGACCGTCCGTTGCAAGGGAATGACGTGCATTCCGACTCCCATAAGCTACGATGCGGTCTCGTCACGTAGTAACACTAGGGCCTATCTCCGGGGTGGGGTCGGGACTTTCGACCGTGAATACGGTCGCACTAGGCTTGGGATATGGACAACGGTGACGGTGGGGGCATTTTGCCTCAGCTCCGCCTGGATGATCTGCTGTCGGAGCTGCAGGTGCGGCTTGAGGCCGTGCTCGCGACCAGGGACCGGATGCACGGGCTGCTTGAGGCGGTCATCGCGATCGGCTCCGGCCTCGACCTTGAGGGGATGCTGCGCCGGATCGTCGAGGCAGCGGTCGAGCTCGTGGATGCCCGGTACGGTGCACTCGGCGTCATCGGCGAAGAACAGCAGCTCATTGAGTTCGTCCCGGTGGGCCTGGACGCGGATGAGATCGCCAGGATCCACCACTGGCCCGAAGGGCACGGCCTGCTCGGCCTGCTGATCAAGGAGCCGCACCCGCTGCGGCTGGCCGATATCGGGGCGCACCCGGATTCGTCGGGGTTCCCGGCGGGTCATCCCGCAATGAAGACCTTCGTCGGGGTTCCGGTCCGGGTCAGGGATCAGGTCTTCGGCAATCTTTACCTGTCGGAGAAGCGCGGTGGCGGCGAGTTCACCGAGGACGACGAGGCGGTGCTGACCGCGCTTGGCGCCGCGGCGGGTGTCGCTGTGGAGAATGCCCGGCTGTATGAGGAGGCCACCCGGCAGCAGCGCTGGCTGCGGGCAAGCAGTGAGCTGACGATCGCCCTGCTGTCCGGCGCCACCCCGGCGGAGGTGCTCGGCGACCTCACCAGGCAGGCGCTCGAACTGTCCGGCGCCGACCTGGTGCTCCTCGCGCTGCCCAATGAGGACGGCCGCCGGCTCACCCTGGAGTACGCGGAGGGGGACGGCGCGGCCGAGGCCCGCGGCCTCGTGGTGCCCGCCGGGCAGTCGCTGTCCGGTCAGGTGCTGGAGACCGGGGCGCCGGTCACGGTCGATAACTTCGCGGAGGACGAGCGGACGGCAGATGTCACGCGGCTTCCGCTCGGTCACATCGGACCGGCGGTGCTGTTCCCGCTCGGGGCGCCGGGCAACGTGCGCGGCGTGCTCACCGTCGGGCGCCGCCAGGGCGAGCCGCCGCTGCAGCAGGGAGCCGCCAGCGTGGTAGCGGCCTTCGCCGCTCAGGCGGCGGTCGCGATCGAGCTGGCGGCCCGCCGGATGGACGCCGAGCAGCTGTCGGTGTTCGAGGACCGGGACCGCATCGCCAGGGACCTGCACGACCTCGTCATCCAGCGGCTGTATGCGACCGGCATGTCGCTGGAGGGCACCATGCCGATGATCACCAGGCGCGAGGTGTCCGACCGGGTCCGGAACGCCGTGGACGCGATGGACGACACGATCAGGGACATCAGGGCGACGATCTTCGCCCTGCAGTCCCGGCGCCAGCCCAGCTCGCCTAGGCTGCGGGCCGATATCGCCGCGCTCGTCGACGAGATGACCGAGATGCTCGGCTTCGCTCCCGCGGTGCGGCTGGGCAGCGGGCTGGACTCGCGCGCGACCGGGGAATTGTCCGAGCAGGTGCTCGCCGTGCTGCGCGAGGCGCTGTCGAACGCCGCCAGGCACTCCGGTGCCACCCGTGTCGACGTGACGGTGGACACCGACGGCAGCGGCATGCTGACCGTGCTCGTCCGCGACAACGGCCGGGGCATCGGCGAAACGACCAGGCGCAGCGGCCTGGGCAACATGGCCGACCGGGCGGAAAAGCTCGGTGGCGAGCTGCGGCTGTCGTCCCCGGAGGACGGCGGTACCGAACTGGAGTGGAAGGTTCCGGTGCCGCCCGAACCTGCGAGCAGGGACGATGATGAGCTGCGGCCGTCGCCGCCCGGCAAGTACCCGCTGTGAGACGGGCGTAACAGCGAGGCCGGCCTAACGGTAATGCCCGGCGGAGCTGTCATGCCCGGAGCTGGCATGCCCGTGGTCACCGTGCCTGTGGTCACCGTGCCCGTGGTCGGCGTATCCAGGCTCCCCGCCCTCGCCGAACACCCGCGCCGCGTACGCGGCGGCCTGAGTGCGGCGCTCCATGCCAAGCTTGGCGAACAACGCGGAGATGTAGTTCTTGACCGTCTTCTCGGCGAGGAACAGGTGCTCGCCGATCTGGCGGTTGGTCAGCCCCTCGCCGATCAGTTCCAGGATGCGCTTCTCCTGCGGGGTTAGCCCGGCGAGCGGGTCCTGCTTGGCCGACTGGCCGCGCAGCCGCGCCATCAGCTGGCTGGCCGCCCTCGGGTCGAGCATCGACTGCCCGGTGGCCACCGTGCGTACCGCGCCGACAAGGTCGGTGCCGCGGATCTGCTTGAGCACGTAGCCTGCCGCCCCCGCCATCACCGCGTCCATCAGCGCGTCGTCGTCGGCGAAAGAGGTGAGCATGAGGCAGGCGACCTCGGGCATCCGGGACCGGATCTCCCGGCAGACCGTGACACCGTCACCATCCGGCAGCCGCACATCGAGGACCGCCACATCGGGGCGGAGCGCGGGAATCCGGGCGATCGCAGAGGAGGCGGTGCCCGCCTCGCCCACGACTTTGATGTCACCCTCGGCTTCCAGCATGTCCTTCACGCCCCGCCGGACGATCTCGTGATCGTCGAGGAGGAACACCGAGATCGGCTTGCTGACACCGCTTTCACTCACTGGCGCTCCCACGACGGTCTCCTGTACTCAGCCTGTTCTTTACTACAGACGTTATGCGCTGGGTCACACATCCTCCAAGGACCTACGTCCTCATGCCTCCAGCTGGACGGTACCCTCGGCTGTATGGCCCATGGCATTTCCGCGCTTCCGCAGTTCATCCCCAGCCCGCCGATTAACAGCTTTCATGTCGGCCCGCTGGACATCCACTTTTACGCCTTGGGCTACATCATCGGGATCACCCTGGCGATCCTGATTACCCGGCGGCGCTGGCGCGCGCTCGGCGGTGACCCTGATCTCGTTTACGATGTCGCGCTGTGGGTCGTTCCCGCCGGGATCATCGGCGGCCGGATCTACTTCGACCTCACCACACCGGCCGACATCCCGCATGTGTGGTACGGGGTGTTCGCGGTCTGGACTGGCGGGCTCGGCATCTGGGGCGGCGTTGCGGTCGCCGCCGCGGTTGGGGCCTGGCGGATCCACCGGCTCGGCATCACCGTCGGGCCCTTCGCCAATGCCATTGCGCCCGCGCTGCTCGTCGCCCAGGCGATCGGCCGGATCGGGAACTACTTCAACAAGGAGCTCTTCGGGAAGCCGACCACGCTGCCGTGGGGCCTGGAGATCCCCTACGCCTACCGGGTGTCCGGCGGTATCCCGGCGCACGACCTGGGCTTTTCGACCTTCCAGCCGTCGTTCCTGTATGAGCTCATCTGGGACCTGGCCTTGGCGGCCTTCCTGGTGTGGCTCGGGCATCACGCGCGAATCAGGCCCTGGGGGCTGTTCGCGCTGTACGTCGCCGGCTACTCCGGGTACCGGATCTTCGAGGAGTCCATCAGGATCGACTCCTCCCAGTACTTCCTCGGGCTCCGGCTGAACATGTTTGTCGCCATTGCCCTGACGGTCGTCGGCTTGGTCTGGTTCGTCCTGGCGCAACGGCGGCCAGAACGGCCCTACACGGTGCTCCCGCCCGGCGCGTCCGAGGAGTCCGCACCCGACGCAGCCGCCGCCATCGCGGCTGACTCCGGCGAGAAAAAGGCAGCGGAGGGGCAGGACGCCGCGGCTGAGCCGGCGGATTCCGGCGAGGCCAGGGCCGGCACGGTTCGTTCGGAAGAATAAGAAATCAATCGGCGGCTATCGCCGCGACCTTCGCCCCCGCGGCCTTGACCAGGTCGGCGGGGGCGATCTCTATCTCCAGCCCGCGCCGGCCTGCACTGCAGAACATCGTCGCCAGCTCGAGCGCGGAGGAGTCGAGGACGACCGGGAGGCGCTTCTTCTGGCCCACCGGGGAGATCCCGCCCGCCACGTAACCGGTGGCGCGTTCGGCGGCGCTTACCTCGGCCAGCACGGCCTTCTTGCCGCCAACGGCAGCGGCGAGGGACTTCAGGTCAAGCTGGCGGTGGACCGGGACCACACCGACCGCGAGGGTGCCGCCGTCTACGTTCGCAACCAGCGTCTTGAAGACCCGCTCCGGGGGTATGCCAAGCGCCTCGCTGGCCTCAAGACCGTAGGAACCGGCCCGGGGGTCGTGCGCATACTCGTGCAGGGTGAACGGGATCTTCGCCCGTTCGAGTGCGATCGTCGCCGTGGTTCCGCGTCCAGCCACGATCGCTAACCATAGCCCCGGCCCGGCCGGCTGGAAAATCGTTAGGCCGGCGGCGGATTGGCTGCGCATAGTGGGCTTATGCGGGTCAGGTTTCAGCGGTTCCCCGATAGGGCGGCCGCCTACTCGGAGATCGAGCGGGATGACGGCGCGGTCTACCGAATGTGGGAGTTCACCAGGGGCGGCAGCGAAATGCCGCATGACCTGCGGCATTTCGTCGTGGAACGAGAGCTCGGCATCACTGATGGCATCTGGGGCTGCATTGCGGCGGGGACGGTCTACAAGAGCATGGAGCACGTGCGGGGACGCGTGACGTTCGCCGGCCGACAGCGGGAGACGGCGCTGAAGAAAGCGCAGCGGGACGGGGTCATGCGGGCCGAACTGTTCGCCAACCTAGTTGAGGCGGTCGCGATGCTCCAGGCGCCGTCGGTTCCCGAGATCCAGCGGCTGACCAGGCAGAACCTGTCCGTCGTCCCGCTCTATGAGCCCGGACAGGATCCGGCCGACGTTGTCGATTCGCCGCCGCCGGAGGTCCTCGGGGCGGCCGCGAGCGCCCTGCAGGTGACGGCGGCGCGCTGGGCCAGGCTGCGGGTAGGGGAGGAACTGGTATACGACTGGCGGCCCGCTGCCGGGAAGGCCCCGGCGGTCCTTGCCGCTGAACGTGCTCGTTCCGCGGTGCCCCCTGCCCAGGTTCCCCGACAGCGGCAACCAGGGCAACGGCAGCCGGGCGAGCGACGCGACCCGCGTCGCTCTGGCAGGCGCGGACCTCGGTAACGTATCGGTTCATGAGCGATGAGCGGCTAGACCGGGAACTGATGGCGCTGGCCCTTGAACAGGCCCGGACGAGCCTCGCGGTGGGCGGGGTGCCGGTCGGGGCGGTCCTCGCGGCGGGCGGCGACGTGCTCGGTGCCGGGCACAACGAGCGGGTGCAGCACGGCGACCCGGTGGCGCACGGCGAGATCTCCGCGCTGCGCAAGGCAGGCCGTCGCCCCTCATACGCCGGCACCACCCTGTACACGACGCTCTCCCCGTGCCAGCTGTGCAGTGGCGCGGTCCTGCTCTTCCAGATCCCGCGTCTCGTGGTCGGCGAAGCGCGCACGTTCGAAGGCGACCTGGACTTCATCCGGTCACGCGGGGTAGAAGTCGTGCTCCTCGACGATCCCGGTTGCGTCGCCGCGATGGAGGAGTTCCAGACCCGCTATCCGGAGGTCTGGAGCGAGGACATCGGCGGCAGGTAGCGGTCCGGTCCCGAAGCTGTGCCCGGGGACGATCACGAACCGCTGAGCAGCCGCGGGACGAGACTCGTCACGGTGTCGCTCGGGATGGCGAAGCCGATGCCGGGGGCACTGCCGGCCTCGGGGTCGCGGGCGGCGGCAGTCGGGATGCCGATGACATGACCCTCGAGGTCGACCAGCGCGCCGCCGCTGTTCCCTCCGTTGATCGCCGCGCTTGTCTGAATCGCGTCCTCGATCGTCGTGGTGCTGCCGCCCGTCGATGCCGCCTCGGTGACCGTCCGGCTAGTCGCGGAGATGATCCCCTGGGTCACGCTTCCGGTGAGGCCGAGTGGGCTGCCCATAGCCAGCACGATCTGGCCGGCAATAACGTCCTTCGACTGGCCGAACGTGGCCGGGTGCAGTTGTCCGGCGTCGGACGTCACCCGGACGACGGCAAGGTCCTGGGCGGGGTCAGTGCCGAGCACCACGGCGGTCAGCGTGTCGCCGCCGATGGCACCCAGCACTCCGACCTGTCTCGCGGTCCCGACGACGTGCGCGTTCGTCACGATGTCGCCCTTGTCGTCGTACACCACGCCCGAGCCGGTCGAGCTTGACGTGTTGATCTGCACCACCGACGGGAGCACCGCCTTGATTACCGCCTGGAACTGATCCTGCAGCGCGGCGGCCGGGCCCGAGCCGAGAGCCACCGGCGTTCCCGCGGCGGCGGGACTGCCCCCAGCGCCGGAGCAGCCGGCGACCGTGATCAGCAGCGCGAGCAGCACCGCGGTGCAGGTAGCAACCGCCCACCCGGTGACCCGCGTGCGTGACCTGCCGCTCGTGAGCCCGGTGCCTCGCATGAGTCTGGTGCCCCCGAACCGAGCAGCCATCAGCGATCGCCCCCCGGCGACCATTGTGACATACGCGAAGTAAGTGACTAGCTTCAGACAGTGACTCCGTTTCAGGACACAAGATGGAGCGGTTCACTTCTGTTGTCCGGGTTGTCGCGATGCGTGCCTTCCCGATCCCGGCAGATAAACTCGCACCTTGTGAGCACCGAAGTTTCCGCAGAAGTCAGCAAGCGGTTCCCTGACGTCGCGGCCCTGGCCGCGGCCCTGGACCAGACCGGCTACATGGCCGGGGACCAGCTCGCGTCGGCGCTGTTCCTCTCGGTGCGGATGGGCCAGCCGATCCTGCTGGAAGGCGAGCCCGGCGTCGGCAAGACGCAGGCCGCCAAGTCGCTGGCCGAGGCCCTCGATACCGTCCTCGTCCGGCTCCAGTGCTACGAGGGCATCTCGGCCGCCGAGGCGCTGTATGAGTGGAACTATCCCAAGCAACTGCTGGCCATCAGGCTCGCCGAGGCGACACACGAGACGCTGCGGGAGACCGACCTCTTCCAGGAGGACTTCCTGCTCTCCCGGCCGCTGCTCACTGCACTCGACCACCCGGGGCCACGGCCGGCCGTCCTGCTGATCGACGAGGTGGACCGGGCCGACGACGAGTTCGAGGCGTTCCTTTTCGAGATGCTGGCGGAGTCCTCCGTGACCATCCCGGAGCTTGGCACCCGGCACGCTGTTGTGCCGCCGGTCGTGATTCTCACCTCCAACCGGACGCGAGACCTGCATGACGCGCTGAAGCGGCGCTGCCTGTACCACTGGATCGGGTTCCCCGACGCGGCGCGGGTCGCCTCGATCATCCGGCGGCGGGTGCCCGCGGCGAGCGAAGCGCTGGCCGGCGAGGTCGCGGCGGCCGTCGCGCGGCTGCGTACCCTCGGGCTGACCAAGGCGCCGGGCATCTCCGAGGCGATCACCTGGGCAGGAGCGCTAACCGTCTTCGGTGCGGAGGGCTTGTCCGCGGCGGCGGCGGAGCGCACGATGAGCGTCGTGGTCAAGTACCCGGAGGACGAGCAGACGGTGCTCGAGGCCGGCCTCGCGTCGATCGTGGGACGGGACTTACGGGCGCGTTGAACGGCGCACCTGTCGCGCCGGACTACGCGGCGCTTGCCGCGGTGCTTTCGACTGCGCTGCGGACTGCCGGACTGCCGGCCGGCCCTGATCGCAGCGAGCGGCTTGCCGGGGCGCTCACCGTCATGCGTGCGAGCACGATCGCTGAGCTGCACGCGTGTGCGCTCGCGACGATGGTGTCGGCGCCGAACCAGGTGGACACCTTCGAGCGGGTGTTCAACGAGCTGTTCGGTGCCGGCGTTACCGGGCCGCGACCGCCCGAGGTGACCGCGCCGCAGCAGAACATGGTCGTCGAGTCCGCCGAGCGGGCGGACGGCGAGGACTCCGCCGATGGCGCGGACACCGTTGGCGCAGATGAGCTGCCGCCCGAACTCGCCGGGCTTGACGAGGCGCTCGCGGCCGGGGCAACCGAGTCCGAGCGTGATGCGGATGGCGACCCGGACGGCGACGAGGGCATGCCCGCGGTCCGGCGCGTCGCTTCGATGACCGAGCGACTGCGGGAGCGGGACTTCGCGCAGCTGTCCCCCTCAGAGCTCGCGCAGCTCGCGACGCTGATGCGGCAACTTGTAATCGCGGTTCCGCCGAAACGGACCCGGAGGTACCGGCCGAAGAAGGATGGGGCCCGGCTCGACATGCGGCGCACCATGCGGCAGGCCATCCGGACCGGCGGCGAGCCGGTCCGGATCGCCAGGCGGGCGGTGCGGACCAGGCCGCGGCGGCTGATCGTGCTATGCGACATCTCCGGGTCGATGGAGCCCTACGCGCGGGCGATCCTCCAGCTGATGTACGTGGCAAGCCGGTCGTCGTCGGCCCCCGCGGCGGTTTTCGCAGGTTCGTCGCGGGAGGCGGGACGGCCGAGAACGGAGGTGTTCACCTTCGCTACCCGGCTGACCCGGCTGACGCCGTTTCTCGCGTCCGCATCGCCTGAGACGATGCTTGCCCGCGCCGGGGAGGCCGCCCCCGACTGGGCGGGCGGCACCCGGATCGGGGCGGCGCTGCGCGAGTTCAACGACCGGTACGGGGTGCGCGGGATGGCCCGCGGCGCGGTTGTGCTGATCATCTCCGACGGCTGGGAGACGGGCGACCCGGCGGCGCTCGGTGCACAGCTGGCGCGCCTGCACCGGATCGCCTACCGGATCGTGTGGGCGAACCCCCGGACCCAGTCCGAGCGGTACCGGCCGGAGGTCGGCGGCATGGCGGCGGCCTGGCCGTACTGCGACGCGGTGGTCAGCGCGCACAACTTCGAAGCGCTCGATGACATGCTTGAGGCGCTGCGCGCCCCCCGGGTTCACCGGCCGTCTTTCGTGCCGCATGCCGGGGCCGAACCCGCACTCGCGGCTGCTGCGTCCACTGCCGCGGAGGCGAGTCAGCCGCTGGCCTTGTCGCTGCCGATCACCCAGCACCTTGGACGCCGCTGGGCGCCGTGGCGCGACAACTGACCACCGTCTCCGGAGACAGCGCCGTATGCCGTCGGCGGCGCCGGTTACAGCTTCCCGCTGATCGCTCGTTCGATGGTGATGATGGCCGCGGCGATTTCGGATACCGGGCCCGCCGCGGCACCTAGCTTTGCGAGAAGCCTTCGAACCCGCGGGATGTCGGGACGGTCGGTGGCCACCTCGGCCGCTGCTTCCGCTGCCGCCTCGCGGGCGCTGGCCTCATCGGTCAGCTCGTCGGCGTGCTCACGGATGACGTCGAGCAGGTCGTCTATGAGTTCAGCGATTTCCTCGCGCACTGACCCGGCGGAATCTCCAGTCCCCAGCACCACTTGCTCGGCGTGCGCGCCCGATCCCTGTGCTAGAGCCCCGATGTGCACGTTCCCGCCGCTGATGACGATTCCGGCCGGCTTGGATTCCGCTGGCTTGGGCTTCTCTGTCATTCCTCACTCACCGCTTGGCTTCCGGACTTGCCGTACCTGGCCGCAGCAGTTGCTGCACGCCTTGGGTGACCTGCGTCATACCTGACCGCGCGTGTTCCCCGACGGCAACGCTGCCCGCGGTGAACTCGCCACCGGAGATCAGCAGCCCGTTGTTCAGGATCGTGGTCTGCTGCTCCGCGAACTGGGATGTGTCGATATTGTGCGCGTCGAGGAAATCCCTGATCGTGTCGAGCAGCTGGCGGTCAATGAGCTTCGTGTTCAGGTCCCGGTCGATCTGCTGGAAATACCTACGGTAATTGCGCGCCTGGGCGAGTTCGCGGACGCTTGTCATAGCACCGAAGTTATACTCCGGATCGGCCTTAATGCGTCGTACAGTCGCGTGTTCATCCCATTGGCGGAGGCCAGTCTTCAACAGCAGGCGGCTGAACCTGAACGGTGCCCGGACGGTGGTTACGACGACAGCTTTCGGCCCGCTTCGCAGTCCGGCGCGCAGCCGCTGGCCAAGCGGCAGTGAGCCGAGCCTGTCAGCCTGCCGGTAGCTGGGTTGCAAGGGTGCCAGCAGGTAGTGCTGCACCTCGGCCAGCAGAGCGGTACCGCGTTTGGCGAAACTTACGAAGACGGAAAGCACGAGTTCGCCGTCCCAAGCCTGCAGGCGGATGCACTGATAGGGGCGGTTGGACAATTCCGGCTCGAGCGCTAGAGCGAGCAGTTCATCACGGCCGATTCTGGTGACCGGGCGTCCTTGCGCGTCCGGGAGGAACCGGCGGTCGTCTCGGACATTCTGCCCGTCAACCAGCAGCCGGTTTTCCACCGTCAGCCCGGTAAGACCAAGGGCGATGATGTCTCGTTCGACTGCCCGGTAGAACTCATCAACAGCGAACGGCAGCGGTGTGAGCCGGTCATGGCCGCTCACCGACTCCTTGCCGCGTGCGATGTTGACCGCGAAGGACCACCCGCCGCGGGAGAAGCCGCTGCCCACAAAGGGGTTATAAGTTCCGTAAACGCTGATGCCCCCCTGGTCCGCAGCGACCACCTGTGCGACCTGTGCCTGGTCGGCGGGAGGCAGCCATGGGCCGTCGGCGGGATCGAAACGTTCCCTGGTCAGGCTCCTGGTCACGTAGTAACGGCTGATCCAGTGGTCAGTGAAGGCAACCGTGCCCGCGAGCACGAGAAAGACGAGCCCGTCGCGCAATCCTCCCGGCTGCCGGTAGTTCAAGATCGCCAGCACGATGGGGGCAAGGCACATGCAGATCAGCGCGTCCCTGACGTTCTGCCGCGACCGGGCCGCAAAACAGTGACGGACGACGGCCGCTATGTCGATACCGAGCGAAGGGACTACAGCCCGATGCGGGTCGGCGACCACTTCCTCGATGACCCGGCGGGCGTAGCGATCGTCCAGGTGCGGAGCCGTACAGAGATAGCGGGTCATGTCGGGGCGTGCGGTTGCCACCCGTCGCTCGGCGCTCGGTTGCGGTGCGGCCTCGTGCGGGACGTCCGCCCAGTCACCGCGCGATCCATTCTCCCGCCAGGAAAGGAGCGCGACGCCGGCCAGTCCCATCAGGAGCCCTCCCAGGACCCCGATGTCTGACACGCCGACAGCCCAGCCCGGGTACCCGCGCAGCGAGATCAGCCACTCGAACAGGTGTGACCCGCCGCCGAAGTAGATCAGGATCAGCAGGAATCCGGTGATCAGGACACCTGCCGCAAAGTGCCGGTCGGGAGTGCGCTGGCCGGCCACTGCCAGGCAAGCTGCCAGTGCCAGCAGCGCGGGAGCGACCGCGAACAGCACGAAACCCAGGCCAATGTCCACCTTTCCGCTGAGCGGAACCAGGAAGCCGTACCAGAACTCGTAACAGACGGACACCGTGATGGCGATCGCCGCGGCCACGGCGGCCAGTTTCGCCACCACAATGAGTTCGCGCCGCGCCGGGGTGGCAAACGAGCTACCGGGCAATTCAGCCGGACGGTTCTGGGCATGCGATATCAACCCGGCGACAAGGACGATCCCGGAGCCGACCATGCCGATGGACATGGCACGCCCGGGATCAGGGGCGCCCTGCGGCGCGTTTTGCAGGTACGAGTCGAATTCCTGCATGAAATTAAGGTATCCGAAAGCGCCGGTTGCCAGCAGTATGCCGCTGGCGAAGCGCTTGCCCGTTATATCACGAGCAAAAGCTAGCCACGCCGTCGCGGCGCACGTAAAGAACGGCAGCGCGAATAGCGAGGCGAAAACGGGCCACTGAACGCGCAGCGTCATGAGATCCAGCAGGGAAATGGCCCGTACGGGCACGACCAGGTTGGCCAGAAGTGCCGCTAGACCGGCCCCGGCAAGGAGCGCGTCCGTTAGCCATGGGATCCTGGCCCGTTCCCGGAAGACGGCTAGCATGCAGACGGCAACGAGCAGAACGACGATCACTGCCCGCCATGCCCCGCCCATCTGGGCTGCGGCGGAATAGCCCAGCTCGTCAGCTAGGGTGAGGCTCGCGAATCCTGCCACCCTTTCCTGGCCGGGCAGCAGCGCCTGTACTTCTGCCGTGGTAAGGAGCAGGCTGCCGAGTACGGCGACGATAACCGGTGTCGTGCCGTGGTCCGGCCGGAGCGAACCAATAAAGCCACTCTTAGCTATGGCCCGATCCTGGACCACATGAGTCATTTCAGACCTCCTCAGTCCCTCGGGAGGAGATCGTACCGGGTAATGCGGTCGGGCTTTCCGCGTTTTTAAGGTTATCGTAGTAGCCGACGATAATCCATAAGTGTCTATTTCCGCAGGAAGAGTGCGAATCGCTGTCTCGCTTTAGCGATCTGAGTACACGTGCCTTTCACCCGGACGTCGCCCGGCCATGACACGAGCGGATCCGCTGGGGCGCGGGGCTAGCGGACCAGCAGGTAGATCAGGCTGCCGATGCCTGCGGCGAGGCAATAGATGCCGAATGGGGTCAGCGGGCGTTCCTTCGCGAAGTACCGGGTGAGGAAGCGGACTGACAGGTACGCGCCGACAAAGGAGAGCAGGCTGCCCACCAGGACCTGGCCGCGGACGCCGTCGCCGAGCGGGCCAGTCAGGTCGGGCACTTTCAGCACGCCGGCCGCGAGGATCACCGGCGCCGAAAGCAGGAAGGAGAACCGGACGGCATCAGCACGGGACAGGCCCCGGAACAACCCGAATACCGTCACTGCGCCGTCCCGGCTGATGCCAGGCAGCAGCGCGAAGATCTGCGCGGAGCCGATCAGCACGCTCTGGGTGTAGGTCATCGTCGCCAGCCTGCCATCGGCCGCCACCGCGCGATCGATCTCCTGCTGGCGCGCGGCGCGCGCGACGGCCGTAGCGGTCCGCCGCCCGCCGGGTGCCGGTGCCACCGTCTGCACGTCAGGGCCGGGTTCATTGAGCGTCCCGAGGTGGGGGCGTGTCCGGCGAGTCCGGCGCTCGCCTATCAGCAGGATGACCCCGTTCACCGCCAGGAAGATGGCTGTGGGTATGGGCTTGCTGAACACGACGCGGAACAGGTGCTCAAGGGCGAGGCCCGCGATGCCAACCGGGATGGTCGCGAGGATGATCATCCAGGCCAGCCGCTGGTCCGCCGTCGCGACCCGCCGCTCGCGGATCGAGCTGATGAGGCCGCTGATGATCCGCAGCCAGTCCCGCCAGAAGTAGATGATCATGGCAAGCGCGGTCGCCACGTGCAGGCCCACGATGAAGGCCAGGTACGGGGACTCGGGCGTCGAGACGTTCAGGTCCTGCGCCCACGACCCGCCCACGAGTGCGGGGATGAGCACGTTGTGACCAAGGCTTGAGACGGGGAACAGTTCGGTGACGCCCTGGACCAGTCCGACGACCATGGCCTCCGCGTACGTCATGTGGGACATGACCTCACCCTACGGCTTGGGGCGCTGAAATCGCGCGAGTTTCCTTCTACGACACTGTAGATGTTACTCAGCGCAGCCAGCCGCCCCAGCCGCGGGGCACTCGGTCAGGCGACGGTGACGTGGATGGTGTGGTAACCAGTCGCGCCGTTGGGCTCCGTGATGTGGTATACGGACGTCTGCGTGTAGCCGGTCTTGTCGGTGGCCCGCACCTGAATGGTGTGCTGGCCCTGGGTGGCCTGCCACGGGTAGTACCACTGCCGCCATGTGTCGATCGTGTCCTGGACGGCCAGGGTGGCGGGATGCCAGGTGCCGTCGATGCCGACCTCGACCGCCTCGATGCCCCTGTGCTGCGCCCAGGCGACTCCGGCGATCATCACCTTGCCGGCGGTGAGGCTGGTGCCGGTCTTGGGGGTGTCGATGCGGGACTCGGTCTTGATTGGCGCTTGCTGCGACCAGCCCCGGTGTGACCAGTAGGCGGTGAACGCGGGGAAGGTCGTGAGCTCCATGTCCACCACCCACTTGCAGGCGGACACGTAGCCGTACAGGCCAGGGACGACGACGCGGACCGGGAAGCCGTGTTCCGGTGGCAGCGGCTGTCCGTTCATCCCGACAGCGAGCAGCGAGGCGCGGCCGTCCATCACCGGCTCGGTGGCGACGCCGAGGTTCATCCCGTTGACGTCCTTCATGACAATCTGCGTGGCCCCGGGGTGGATGCCCACCTCCCGCAGAATGTCCGCGAGGAGAGTTCCCTGCCAGCGGGCGTTGCCGATGTAACTGCCGCCGACGGACTCCGAGACGCAGGTGAGGGTCACGTCGTGGTCGATCATCGGGCGCTTCATCAGCTCGGCGAACGTGAGCGTCATCGGCCGGTCCACCATGCCGTGAATGTTCAGCTGCCACGTCTGCGCGGCCACCGAGGGCACCACTAGGGCGGTGTCCACCCGGTAGAAGTCGTTGTTGGGCGTGTAGAACGGCGACAGTCCGGCGATGTCCGTTACCTCCGCGCCCTTCGGTACCGCCGTTGCCTTGACCTTGGTGCCGCCGATCTTGACGACAGACGTGTTGACGGCGAACCGCTTGTCCTGAAGGTACTGGCCGCCGAAGCCAGCCGCGGCGGCCGCGGCGGCGACGCCGCCGCCCGCCATCAGGAACTTGCGCCTGCTCGCCCCGGAGCCGTCGGATGTCGTGCGGTGCCGGGTCATGCGGCCCAACTCCTTTCGGCGTAGCTGGGTGGCGTAGCGGAGGATCGCTGTCTGTCACCGGTCAGCTGATTAGCCGTGCTGATCAGCCAGACGATGGCCGCGATGCCCACGATTCCGCCCACGATCGACGGGATCACGTCGGTGACGTGGCTCTCCGGCCTGGTAAAGGCGACGAACGCGCCGAACAGGCCGAACAAGCCGATCCCGGCCACTCCGATGTAGACCCGCCGCCAGGCGAGCATGCCGATCACGATCGCGATCAGCGCGATGGTCACGTACATGCCAAGTAGCAGCATGTTCTTGTCGTTCTCGCCGAACTTCTGGACGGCGAAGTTCTTCAGCGCGGGCGGCGTGCGGTCGATGAACGCGCCGCCGACCGCGATGATCGGCGACGCCTGCGGGCGGACGAACGCCGCCATGAGGTTCGCCACGCCAATCGCCAGCGCCGCGGCAAGGAACCCGATTACCCCGCCGGCGACCAACTCCAGGACGCCCGGCCGCGACGATCTCCGCTCGGCCGCGGCCGGGCGGAGGTCATCGATGCTGGTGTCCGCCTGGGAGAACCTTCCAGAGGGCGGTGCCTGGTAGTACTCACCGGTGGACCGGGCCTGGCGGTACGCGCCGGTGGACTCGGCCTGGCCGAAGCCGCCGGTGGACTGGGCCTGGCGGAACGCATCGGTGGACTGGGTCTGGCCGAAGCCGCCGGTGGACTGGGCCTGGCGGTACGCGCCGGTGGACTGGGTCTGGCCGAAGCCGCCGGTAGACGACGTCTGGCCGAAGCCGCCGGCGGATGATGCCTGACCGAAGCCGCCGGGAGACTGGGCCTGGCGGTAACCTCCGGTGGACGTCCCGCCCAACGCATCGGTAAACCCGCCGCTGAACGCATCGTTAGACGCATCGGTGGGCGCGCCGTTGAACGCATCGGTGTACGCCCCGTTGCTAGCGGGCGATGGTTCGTCGTCCCAGGGGGGACGCCCAGTCGGCACGCTGCGGGCCTCGTACGGCGCGAGCCCCGGATAGCGCGACGGGCGCTGGCGGCGCGGTGGGTCGGAGTAGTCCATGACACTATTCACGGACATCGGTGTCCGTCTCGTTCGGTCATTTCACCGCTGGTAAGCATGCGGTAAGAAGCGGACGCCCGGATCCTGTGCCGAGGGACTGGCGTAGACCGCCGTGGGCTCGAGGATCGGCGGCTGTGGCGCGGTGTCCCACGGTGGGGATTCCGCCCTAATCCTCCGGGTGGCACCAACTGGGGTGGCACCAACTCGGGTGGCACCAACTGGGGTGGCATCGAAAGCGGTGACCGCCACTGTGCTCGCCGCGGATAGGGGCGCGGGCGCGGGCTCGGCGAGCGGCGGCTCCGGCTGGGCCGGCTCCGTCCGGGTAGTCAGGTAACGGGCCAGGGCGAGCGCGCCCGCCACCGCCGCACCGCCGCCGTAGCCGACGAGCGCTGAGTCGCTCAGTACCGCCCCGTGGATGTGCAATGCGGGGGAGTTGGCGAGATATGCGCCCGCGGCGATCATCAGCCACTCCGCCTGGCCGTCCAGAGCGACCAGCATCACCAGCAAGATCGCGTACCACTGGTAGTGCGGCGTGGTTACTGCGAGCGCGGCGGAGGTCATCAGCACGGCGCCCCGCCAGGGCTGGTCCGGATTGCCCCACCGGAGGATAGCGAGCGCGATCGCTCCGAGGATCAGCACCGCCACGAGAGTCGCGGCCTTCCCGTTCACGAACAGGCCGATGACCTTGAACTCGGTGCCGGAGGAGTATCCCTCCTGGTTCAGGTAACCGGGCAGGAAGCCGATGATCTTCGAGCCGACTGCGATCACGTGCGGCGTGTACACCGCCGCGATGGCCGTCGCCGCGGCCACCGAGATCAGCGCCCAGCCGCGCCGCAGCACGGCAGGCACGACGAGCACAGGTGTCACCTTGGTGGCAATCGCGAGGCCGAGCAGCGCGCCGCCCATCAGGAGCCGCCCCTTGGTCCTGGCCCGGGCGAGCAGCAGCAGCGCTCCCAGGGTGAGCGCGACCGCGACCACGTCGACGTGCGCGTTCTGCCCGGCTTCCAGGGGGACCGTCGGACACCAGGCCCACAGCACGGCAAGCCGAGGGTCTCTGCCGAGCGCCCGCAGGCCGAACAGCAGGAGCCCCGTGACAAGTATCGCGAATCCGGCTGCGGCCGCCTGGTACGGGGTGGTGGAGTTGTCGGACGGCGCGTTGAGATGCACGGCGGTGAAGTAGGCCTCGGCCACCGGCGGGTAAATGGTGGGAACCTCGGACCGGTTTATCTTGGTGCACCCGGCGACAAGGGCTTGCGCCGGGTCCGCGGGGTCTGGCTTGTTGAAGACGCAGCTCGTGTGGTGCTTGGAGTGCGGCGATGACCAGAGGAACGAGTTCCGCAGTCCTTTCACCCCGGCCGCGCCTGGCGGGTAGAGGTAGGGGTCGATACCCGCCGCCTGCACCCGCCCGTCCCACATGTACCGGTACATGTCCGTGCTGTTCTGCGGCGGCCCAGTCAGCGCGACCACCTGGAAGGCGATCCCGCCGACGAGGATCAGCCCGACTGCCACCCGCACCGCGGTGCGGCGCATCAGCCACGCGGCGCAGAAGAAGAGCACCCATGCCGCCGCGATCAGCCGTATCGGATGGTTCCCCCAGGGATCCAGCCTGGGCTGCGCGAGCAGCAGGAACAGGCCGGCCAGGGCGACCATCAGCAGGACGATCGCGGGTATCCGCAATTTGGCGCTCATGCGCCCGAGGTTGCCAGCGGATTCCCGCCTGGGTGCGCAGCCACGTGTGCCCGTAATGAATCGCTAAGGCCTGGACGCGATCACACAGCGCGCAGGGCGGTGAACCAGCGGCCGTCCGCCGACCAGGTTTCGAACGCTTTCAGGCCACTCTCGCTGGCCAGCTCCTCGATCTGGTCCGCGCCCACGAACGCCCACGGGAACCAGTCGCCTGCCTGCGACCCGTGCCGGAGCCTGACCTGTTCGCGTCGCAGTTCCTCGCCGGGCGGCTGCACCTCGACGAGCGCCTGTCCGAGTGGTGCGAGCAACTCGCACAGCCGGCGCAGCAGGGCGGCCGGGTCTCCGCCGATACCGATGTTTCCGTCTGCGAGCAGGACGGTCATCCACCGGCCGGTTCCCGGCACCCGGCCGAAGACGTCCCGGAGCATGCTGAGCGCACCCGCCGCCCGCGCCATCCGGACAGCGTGCGGTGTGACGTCGATGCCGAGCGCGGGGATCCCGCGCTCCGCGAGGGCGACGGTGAGCCGCCCGGGCCCGGCGCCCACGTCGAGCGTGGGGCCACCGCAGCGTTCGATGAGGGAGTCGTCCCCAGGCCGCAGCCGCAACCAGTCGCCTACCCGCAGCGGCGTCCTGCTGCCGTCCGCGTGCTCGATCTCGGGCTCTGAGTGCCCGGCGAGTGCCTGCTCGTAAAGTGCGCCGATCAACGCCGGTCCCCCA
>Ga0123355_10001069_pt1 | contig 37840 bp, 21 predicted proteins | sample TergutEmb28metaG_3_FD_89872 | JGI IMG/M metagenome (GOLD analysis project Ga0123355, IMG submission 89872) | Embiratermes neotenicus P1 segment gut microbial communities from Petit-Saut dam, French Guiana - Emb289 P1 | ecosystem: Host-associated > Arthropoda: Insects > Digestive system > Gut ...
CTAGGTCCAAATATTCTCCTCAACACCATGTTCTCAAACACCCTCAGCTTCCTTTCCTCCCGCAGTGTCAACGACCAAGTTTCACACCCATACAAAACAACAGGCAAAATTATGGTTCTATATGGCTTGATCTTTAAATTTTGCAATGCAATACATCTGCTTAAAATGAAGACAGTCGTATGACACTGATAATAAAGATAAAATAATAAACCAAATCCATTTGAATAATACTGAACCCATACGATTGGCTGTTTTCAAAGACAAGGTCTGGTGTGAAAGAACTTAATCAAAAATATACACCATGCCTCCAATAGCGGCTGCCCATTCTATAGCACCATAGATGACGACAACTTTATCGCACAGGACGACTGCATCCGACGGGAAATTTAGACCGCTTCGAAAATATTCTATGAACTTAGGCAAGTTGAACAGAATAAACCGTAAAGTTCACACTATACCTAGCCATGAAGGCACCGAGGGGAAATAGAGGTATAGCTCTAATCTTTGTTTAACCTCGGCGCTAGGTGAAGGGTGGGTTAACATCACGTCTCCGCCGCTTTACCCCCGGGAATGGCCTTGAACTCTTTGGTCGGCCCTAAGGTCGGTCTAGGCCGTTGCACAAATTCTCATCCCGACCGGAATTCGATGCCCGGAGCACCGTCTAAGTTATACCCCTGGCCATAACAGAGTAAAAGCAAATTCTAAATCCCAGTAGATGCAGGTTTCCTATGCGATAAATTTACATTACACTCACCGTACAGGGACACCGTGAAGACGGTATAATGCATTCTAGGGTATAAAGTATGTGCTTCAGTTCAAGGCTTTTCGGACTCATACGCTAGTTACATTTAAATATGTCAAAGATAAATTCAATATTTAAAGAAAACGATATAACAGAAGGGTGTAAATAATGTACGTTCTTTGTGTACATCATGCGCGTTTCTTATGCTTTGTTAAAGGGCCTAAAAAGTGGCTAGGTGTTTCACGCATCAGTATGAGCTATCATACAAGTATGCAGACCTGTGCGTGCGGTGAGGTGCGGGGGGGGGGGGCGTGTGCGAGTGTTGAGTGTCCTTATAAGCAACGATCTAAAAGAAAGCTTTATTAAAATAATCCAGGCCGGATACTAAAAGTGACAAAATAAGTTCTGGCAAGGCCGGTTAACTGCAGTGACAAGGATATATATGGCATCTTTCTATCAAATTCTCAGCGTCTTAATAAAAGGCATATAATACGTGATTATGTTACCTACCTTGCCCCATTTCTGACAGCTGGCTTCTTCGTTGGTTACAGACATCACTGCTCACCCCACCCATTTCCCACGCGACTCCAGGCCCCGCACACAGAGCCTCTTTTGTAACTCTCGCGGTTCCAAAAGCCTCCTATGAAAAATATCGACAATAAGTAAATATAAAGTTTTGCTTTCAGACTAAACAATTATTATGTGAGATATGAAATTTCCACAGCGGTGACGTAACTTATTCAGGTCTCTTCAGATTCTAAGCTCTGTAGCGGATATGTTAAATTACTTTCCACAAGGTGTCGGACTTCATACGACAAAAATCCAAGAACAAATATTATCACAATTAATTTTCATTTTATATCAGGATGCTTCAAATTTATCAGATTACAATATAATTAATAAACAAAGAAGTAAGCTACAAAGAATGTCGATGAAGTTATTTTGGTATAATGAAATGCTTTCTCCCCGGAATTTTCTTGGAAGCTTAAAAAAAAACCACGGAAGCCTCCGACACGACAGCCGGTCTCCACGATGAGATTTGGAAAAGGAACGTCCCCATATAAGAGAAACGAGTGCTAATTACTCTACAGAGATATTCGGTATGAGCAAGCAGTAGGGTATTGGGACTCCAGGCTTTTATATTAGTGGTACTGTTGGCCCTAATAGTAGTATAATAGCGGCACAAGTAGTAACAGTAATAACAATGATCTATTGTTGTTGTTGTTGTTGTTGTTGTTGTTGTTTTTGTTCATGATACTCCACTAGGGAGCGGGGACGGCGTAATCAGTAACTAGGTTAATGGCTGGAAAACCCAGGAATCGTGGTTCGTTTCTCGTCACGGGTAAGAGAATTTTCTGTAAGACTGCAGGCTCCCGCCGCGGTACATCTGAGGTCTTCACTCCTCTGCGATGTTGGGCGGCGTAGGCTGGTAGCTGGCACCGACAGTTCGGGAGCGTGTATTCTTCTTGGACAGACTGATCCTTGGAGATGGGACCGAAAATTTGTCCCCAAGCGTCTGTAACCAAATACTAAATATGTCGCGTAACATCCCAGCAGAGTGAAGAACTCAGAGATTTTTCTATTCTGCAGAACGTTAGCACCGCCTCTGGGATCCACCCATTCTACTACTCATTGAGCACCGCGGGCCCTTCTGCAAGGTAAATCGGTCGAGACATGAAGCTGACCACTCACCTTCATTTAGTGCCGAGGTTCAGAATGAGTGTAGCTGTATTTCCTCTCCCCCAAACGCCTTAATGTTGTGCGCAGGGGCAACTTTTCTTTACTTGCACTACTCAAAACTCAATAAATACGTATCACCTCAATACTAGACCTAGTTCGAGGTGATGGGGTGAAAGCAGACACGTTCATACTGTAAATAAATTATTTAGAATAAATCCGACGCTAGCGCCATCCACTTCACGGTGTTCCGAGTGCGGGTGGATGCAGTTGTATAATCAATGAAAACGGATATGATGTAGTTTATATAGGCCTACAAATGGTGTTGCAGCCAGACAAAGTGGAGTGAGCACTACCCTCTCACACTGCTGTAAGCCTGATCAATACCCCCAGCTTGTGCATATACGCGGCTACTCTTGGGAACGCCGCAACATATCAGACAGGTCACAAAAATTATACGACTCATCTTCGGTTTATGCCTAAATGACACAAAGTGGCCGTCACCAGAATGTCAGAGACGAAATGTCGACGTTACGGTTGGCCCTTCTCCCTGTAAGTCGAGTATTCAAATGTTAGCATTACTGTTTCTGGTTTCTAAAAGTTTCCCTCAGCCTTTTCCATAAGTTTCTGGGGATCAGCTTAAAATAATCCACGACCATTGTGCCCTTGCTCCCCAATTTTTGTTTATAAACAGCTTTCACTCGATGTTTTAGGCTAACTGTAAATAAGAAAGTGTTTTTGGACCAACTTAAGAATAAAATATCCATGAAAGCAAACTAAAGTTCATTCCAGTTAAACATAAATCCTTCAAGAGATAAGCACAGCAAATACACAAATTCACCTACTGGAATGTATACAAAGGCTTTTTTACTTAATAGTTATGTATTCTCAAAACTGGATCAAATTTTACGGCAGTTGTCGATTCAGAAATCTGTTAAGTTCTCTTCTGTTGGTTCAAAGTACTGTTGCCTTGTCCAGCAAAATGTAAAAGTGTCAGTCCTTCAAGGGCATGATTGAAAAAAAGAAGAAATAGAAAAAAGATGTAAGGGTGTACTGAGGGACAGTAAACTTATTACGGAGAATGAGGAATTGCATTTTTTTTCATTGAGTTTTTTTTTTTCTTTTTCTTTTTCTTTTTTTCCCCAGACAGTGGAAGTGATGGAAGTAGGCAGTTTGAATATTCGCTGAGGAAAGATGCTAAGCTTTTGACGTAAATTTTGAAATTCGTTTTTAGAAGGCCGCGATATAATCAAATTTTTATAATGTTTGGAAAGCTGCACGAGTGGGAGGCGATGCAAATTGGTGTACGGCTACCAGTTCTGCTATTGCTCTAGGACCGAGAAAAACCAAAGAAAAACTTGATCGTATTGGTCAGTCGTACGATCTTCCACATTAGTTTGGCCTTCAAGTCGTCATTCCGTCATTCAAGCACCCGACATTTAGCGGACATGTGCGGGTGTTTATTTTAAAAACGCAATGTTTTGCATTGATTTTAATTTCTGTTCATTTGCGTGAGTAACAAGCCAATGAATTGTCAAATAACAGCGGATGATAAAAGATAAGAATTGTGTGATTTTTAAATAGTGTTCGATATTTTTAAAGGGGTGTTGTTACATTCAATTATGAGGTGTGAGATGTATTTTTTTGTCATTTCATATTGTTCATTTTGTTTCTTAGCGGTGTTGATTACGGCCACTGAGAATTAAATTTATCTCATTAGTATTTAAATAGTTCCTACCGCACACAGAACACAGCGCTTCGCCATGGCAAAGGGCGGCTTAATGCTCTTTAGCTCTTCGGGAAAATAATGTCTGTTTATTCTGAGTGATATGAAGAGCAAGAATACACAATGTGAGCAAATTGCTGGGTCCTTTTTAATATTAATGCAGGTGGTAGAGATAGTGTCCACTACGGCTTTAAATGATCATAAGAGAAATTTCAGGATATTTATGGCAGAAGAATTCCACAGTTCCGAATGTGGCCTCGAGATGGTGCTTTAGCAAATCTTACAAAGTGTGTAGGATATTGCAGTTAAGAAAAGCAAACAACTTAACGTAGACATTTATAACACATTCTTCAGTCAGATCAGGATCAGAAATTCTAGTTTTTCTTAGGACTTCGTATTTTATGCAGAAAATTAACTTTTTACTTTTGCAGACAAAAGTACTTCGTAATTGTAAATTTAAAGTGGTTTTTAGGCGCGTCAGAAAAATTGTAAATAGTGACTATTAGCTTTGTGATGTCTATCCGTCCATCTGTCTGTCCGCATGGAACAATTCGGTTCCACGCGACGGATTTTCAGGAAATTTGATATTTGAGGATTTTAAGAAAATCTGTGGAAAAACTTCAAGCATCATTAAAATCTGACAAGAATTTACATGGCGACCTATGCAAATTCATGGTAATATGCTGCTGAATTATTCTTAGAATGAGAAATGTTTCTGAAAAAATTTGTACAGAAAATCAAAACATATTTTAGGTTCAATAACTTTCATTCCGAAAATGCTGCTCTTTCTATAGAAAACCCAACCAAATGCAGCGATGTCCAAAATTTATTGTATTGGAGTAACACTCTACATGTTTCGGACGGTCTTTCCGTCCATCATCAGAAGTTAAAGACTGTACATACTGCAACAGGCGCATGTCAAACAGATACTGCCGATTGCTTGCTAGCAAACAGTCGGCAGTATCTGTTTCACATATGCCTGCAAGCAGTCGGCAGTATCTGTTTGACATATGCCGGTTGCAGTACAGTCTTTAACTCCTGATAATGGACGGAAAGACCGTCCGAAACATGTAGAGTGTTACTCCAATAAAATAAATTTGAGACATTGATGCATCTGATTGGTTTTACTGTAGAACTATTTTAAGATGCACGGCCCTATGAAGGTCAAAAATATGCTGCTGTTTATGGGTTAAAGTGGAAAAGAAGAGTATGGTGCAGCCAGACAGGCCACAGATAACAATATAATGTTGCGAAGAACAGATGAGATTTTCATGCCGCATATCTAAGTCACGGTGGCGTGCGTACGCTCACAACATTTAATACATATTGCTTCATAATTGGTTAATTCCGTCCGATTTCGTAAAATGTTTTACAACAGCCCAACGACTTATCTGTCATTCGACCTATTTAGCTAAATTGCACGTTTAAAGAAGGCTATGATCAGACGAATATTCTTTTGTTTCAATGTAACATCGGGCAATTTACATAAAGACATATGTACGTTTTACTGTTGCCGGCGACACAAATTTGCCATAAGAGCTTTGTGTGTGCAACACTCGATATTTTTATGTAGTTGATTGTAACATGTAACTCAACAACACTGTTGCGTTTCCACAATATCAATGTTTACTCGAAAGACCCATAATGTTACGTTAATTGGACATTGCTTGTTTTGTTATCCACTACGTGCTTTTCTGTATGGCTGCGTTTTAGCTCAAAATCGGCCGACTGAAAGCACCTACCAATTAAATATTGTCCCAAAACTCGCGTATCGACTGTCATGTCTACAAAGCACAGTCATCGCTGAATGTGTGACATATATCGAGTCTTTTTCACAGCGTCTATGTGAATAAAACGTTCAAAAAAAAATTTCTATCTTAGTAATTAACCAACTTGATGCACAAAATTTTGTTTTACAATAAGTTTATTTCATGGCTCTACATGTTTCGAGCACAATGTGCTCATCATCAGGAGGTCAAAATTGTATTATACAGCCTCTGGTATCATCACACCTATAGGTGTGATGATAGATGTGAGCACATGGTGCTCGAAACATGTAGAGGCATGAAATAAACTTATTGTAAAACAAAATTTTGTGCATCAAGTTGGTTAATTACTAAGATAAATATACTGAGATGCACGGTCAGCAATACATCAAAAACTTTCAAAAACCTGTCAACACGAGGGCTCTATGTACTGAAATTTTGAAGTAATTTACAAGCATTTTATTTTGCACTCCTCACCATATATGAAGGTGAGAATGGCGAGATGGACGGAGAGATACGCCACGTTTGAAAGAGAATAGAGAAGCACACTGGGTTTTGAAGAAGAAACCCCAAAGGAAAGAGGCCACTTGGATGATCTGGGAATAGACGGCAGGAAAATATTAAAGTGGATCGTAAAGGAATGTTGACAAGTAAGGGCTGTTGCGCATATTCAGGTTATGTAAGATACGGGAAAGTTCTTGACTAGGCGAGAGACTTTTATTTTCTTAAGACGTATTCTGCTCCATGAAGTAGTTAATTTTCACGAGCTTCTGTCTACAACTCCACACTGTCTACAAAAGCTCAAAAGACTTCGCTGAGAACAATGCAATTACTGTTCTCGTTTGCAATGCAACATAGTTACATAATTATCAGAAATCACATTTCTTTTGGCAGTCGGGACAGCGTGGTCGTTACAGTGACTCGGCTGCGGGCGAGAAGATCCGTACTTTGATTCTTGGCAAGTGCAATATTCTCTTGTCCAGGCGTCAAGATACGGCCGGGACCCAAATAGCCCTCTACTCGACGGGTAAAGGTAAAGGTAAAGTGATCACGTCACAGGCCCGGTGTGGCCCAAAGAGTGGGTAGAGATATAGCTCTACTCTTCCATGACCGCGGCACTAGAAGGGGTTGAGTGGTCAGCAGCACGCCCCGGCCGCACTTAACCCCCGGGAAAGACCCGGTACCCATTTTACAGGAGACTTGGTGGGCCCCAGGACCGGTCGGGACGGACAGAAAATCTCGTCCCCACCGGGATTCGATCCCGAACCGTCCAGTCCTTAGTTAGTCGCTATACCGACTGATCTACCCGGCCCACCTACTCGATGGGTACCAAAGTTTTTTTCTCCGGGGGTAAAGCGGTCAGGGCGTGAGGTTTTTAAATGACCTCCATTCAGTGTCGAGGTTAAGAATCTACGGCGCTATGCTTGTAATCCCTACGTATGCCTTCGTGGCATGTAGAAGGAGTAGAAGTTCTCTTTCACATGTCTATATGACTGTAACTGCAGTACGTGTAGACTACTAGAGAAAGTCGTGGCCGTGTGGTTACCGATTCTTAGATATGTGACGTCCTATGTTCTAATCCCGATTGGGAAATCGTGTCTGCTACCTGAGGTGTATCGTGGATTTCTGTATTCCTTCCAAGCAATTTCTTTAGAAACTATCTTGATATGTCACAACACTATCTTTCCAAAAGGTAAAGGTAAATAAATTCTCCTTACACATGCTATGAAGGCACAAATGGGAATTGGTAATATATTTTCACTAACTCTTAAAGTCTGTACGAGAAGAAGGTAAGAAAATTCCACTTTTTATTAACGTCTCCACGAAATGGAGGTAAGTGGTCAGCCTAAGTATAGGCCGCTTTACGCCCTGGGAAAAAGGCCCCGTCATTAATTGATGATGGGAAAAGTTAGGCCCCAGGTCCAGTACAGACGTTTTAGAGACGAGGCAAATCTCTTGCTCTCTCAGGGATCTGAGCAGTTATGTCGACTGCACTACTGCCGCTCATAACACTTTTCTCCTTAATCATGACCCACAGGCATCTTACTACTTGAAGTTATACAGTATCACTGAGCAAACTGACTTAAGTGGTAATTCCGTCGACTTCTATCAGGGAGGATCCCATTTCGAATCTAGGGCGACACACGGAATAAAATTTATGTTTTTTTTCGTACTTTCCAACAATACCTAAAGTCAAAGGCTGTAGATAAACTCAAACTACGTCACGATCATTTCATTTCGCATGCTGTACAAGTCATGAATCATATAATCACCCTACAGTACGACATTACATTACAGTCTGCGCAACTGACTTCTCTACAGCTATATGAAACGTAACAAGACTCCATGCAGAGGAAAGAATACAGCGCTTTTGTCAAATATTCATTTGAATATTTTATGTGAGATTGCAAGCCCAGGTGGTCACATTATGGATTGAATCATTACGGTACGGTACAAAATTCGCAAGTACAACATTACAACTGGTAATGAGATTAGACAACAAGACATTCTTGGGAAATGTTTTGAGGCAGATGGTATGAGCGCTGATGACAGCAATAATCAGATCCCGACAGAACACAGAAAGTGTGTAAGGCCTGGCACCGGATTCGTTGGAATTCAATTTTAAAAACTACAGGCTAGGCCTACTTCGAAGAGTGTTACTTCACAAGCAAAAATGCTCTACGTGAAAGTAGCTAACCTAGCAAAGCTAAGTTTTTTTTTTGTTTCGTTTTGTTGACCGTGCATCTCGGTGTGATCCTTGTAAATAACCAACCTGACGCACAATTTTTCATGTATATTTATTTCTATTCCCTACATGTTTCGGGCAGCCATGTGCCCATCACCAGGAGAATTATTGTATCATTGCGACACCTGGTTTATGTCACTTTGTGTAGAGACCGTCTGGTCATAACAGACGGTCATCTACACAAGTGTCGCAGTGTTTCAATGATACAATAATTCTCCTGGTGATGGGCACATGGCTGCCCGAAACATGTAGAGAATAGAAATAAGCATACATGAAAAATTGTGCATCAGGTTGGTTATTTACAGCAATAATAGCTAAGTCTGATTAAGGTGCTTGCTTTACAGTGAGTAGGTGACAACCTTTGTAAAGTGCTTCGAAAGCAAGCCGTCAAGATATGCGAATATTCTTACAGAAACTATGCTAGAATTTGGAGAACAACTCTGACCACGGTAGCGTGGGTGGGGCCAATTGTCTCCTCGTTAGCCTTGCACAAAAAGCTTATAGATCTTGATTCAAATACGGAAGTTCCTCTCGCTGCATCTGTCATTTCCTACTTGTATTAAATCGCTAGGCACTCAATTTGAACAAACCTGAAGCACAATTTTTAATCAAAGTCTAACTGGATAGAACATAACATGAAATATGATGTGTATTGGACCGTGCATCATTTTGATAACTGAAGAATAAAATCCAGCTAGATGCCACTTATTACTTTATTATGCTTATGTTAGGCTCAACATGTTTCGGGCACCATTATGCCCATTATCAGGAGCTCACGACGATAGCGTTGGTTACCACATAGGCCGTCTGGTTCTCGAGTTGCTGCTGGTTGGAAGTTAAGTGCAGGCAGGATGGATGAGTGTCCGGACCGAAGGCTGTGTCATGAGCTCCTGATAATGGGCGTAATGGTGCCGGAAACATGTTGAGCATTACATAAGCATAATAAAGTAGTAAGTGGCATCTAGTTGGATTTTATTCTTCAGATAACATGAAACAGCAGTATCAACTCACACACGCAAGGCACAACCACTCTTCAGCCCCATTTGTTTGTAATTGTAACACATCGGTTTGGGTGTCATAAAGATCTAACGTTCCGAATTCCCTGTGCGAAAACACTGTCAAGGTCAAAGTCATAAACGTGAGCGGACCACAGTACCCATTTTTTACACTGGTGTCCATTACCTTAGTGATGGCGTAAAATAATATAAAACCCTCTGTTTGGTAGGTCGGCTGAAAGAGAAGAATTATGTTACCATCACAGCAGACTGCTCATTGTATGCAGCGATGTACGTAGGTTATAATGGAAACTCACCATGGATACTGCAGCGAACTGGCCATTGCGGGAGAATGCTTATAGACCCTTTCGTTTTTTTCTTTATTTGGTTGCGTGTGTGGGATCTGCCAGCGGTGTGGATATATATATATATATATATATATATATATATATATATATATTTCAAGCGCTGGAAATTATTACGCTTCTTGCGCATTCTAGCTTATGGATTCTAGAGCCGGAATACCGATCGATCACATTATGTCTCTTTTATAAACAATTTACAGTTTTCAAGTGTTTTAATCTGTCTGGCTGACAAAGATACAATAATGATTCATCTTTTATAGAATGTATTAAATTTCAAGTCACTCTCAACTGACAGTCAGTCTGCCCGTCTTGGCTTCGAGGTCTCTCTGGTGCTAGGGACCACTTGTTATTAATTTTGACGTTTTGATGACCGTGTATCTCAGTATATTTATCTCAGTAATTAACCAACTCGATGCACAAAATTTTTGTTTTACAGTAAGTTTATTTCATGTATTTACATGTTTCGAGCACATGTGCTCATCATCAGGAGGTCAAAATTGCATTACACAGTCTCTGGTATCATCACACCTGTAGGTGGCCGTCTCGTGCACGAGACATGTAGAGGCATGAAATAAACTTACTGTAAAACAAATCTTTTGTGTATCAAGTTGGTTAATTACTGAGATTAAAAAAAAACACATATTATTAGTTACTGAGTATGGCCAATAGTCATAATCGTCTTCAGGGGTCCTCTCTGTTCTTGCATCCAGCGTGTTAGTCATTGTGTAGTATGCATATTTAGATACTTGTACTTTGAGATAATTAAGCAAATGCAATACCATTTGCAACGACATAAAGCTATGCAGACACAATATATGTGTATTATTAAAACACGATCCTCTCAAACTTTTTTTATCTTATACCAGCCATAACGGCAGTTTAAACATTTGGACTAGTAATTTCATTAATTGTTACTCACTAATTAATAAGTAGGTACCCGATATTTCGCATGGTTACACGCTATTATTCACCATTTGTTATCCAAAAGAGAATGTTTGCTTTGAGGCTCATACCGTCTCAATAAACGGATTTAAAGTTTAAGTATACTGTAGACTATTTCATAATTTAATTTCCTGAGGATTCCTTGGATTTTACGCCACTTGAGCTAGCAGCGTTATCTTTAAATTAACAGTAATTGCATTTTTAGGAAGGTTAAGTACGAATATAAATATTGTGCATATCTTGATAACACAATTCATTGTTTCCCCAAAATACAAGAAATTATAAACAATTTTGAAGTGCGACATCCCTTAGTGTTATTTAGTAAATCAATACACAAAGTTTGATAATAAACACAATTAAGTTCTATGTTGTTTCATAGAACAACATATTTCGGCCTAGACTTGGCCATCCTCAGGTTCACAATCAATTTTCAAAACATATTGAGGTACAATGCACAAGTAGTTTGATAATGTTTAAAACTGGTTAAATGTTAAAGTATCATCAGAAAATTATATGTCAATTGGAGACTTTGCAACGATTCTTTACAGTTTTTTTGTAAGGAATGATTACTTCCATAATGTAAACAAGCTGTCAAGCACCGTATGATCAGTCCAAGGCCATCCTACGCGGTGTAAAAAGTGTCATCTTAGGAAATGTAAGTAACGAGACGACTCAAATTCAAAACCCGTATTATGTAATAGTTACACACATTTACTAATTACAGTATCTGTGTTATAGGCAAAATACTAAATACGTAACATACAGCTATCAAATTATATGCTTCCCTATTGGAAGTGAGCTGTTTATAAAGGAAGAGAATCTCGTACATTATTAAACGTGCGTTACAAACACTGAGGCATCAAGAATGACGACAGCGTCGTGACAAAGTTGGACTGCTAACGGAAGTAATTATTCACTATAAAAGACAGTAAATAATTTTTTAAAGCATCCGTCATGTAATTTTCAGATGATATTTTAACATGTAACGACATATAAACATTATGAAATTATTTGTATATTTTAACTCAATGTGTTTTTTTTAAGGATGGCATAGCCTAGGCCGAAATATGTTGTTATATTAAATAAATTGGAATGTAATTGTGTTTAGACTGTTATCAAACTTTGTGTATTATATTATAAACAACTTGATTACTTTTTAATATATTTTTTACAGAGAAGTTGTTAGATATGTAATATTTGCGCAGATAAAAAATATTAAACATTCGATCATTGATTAGTCGCGAGCAGCAGATTCTGTTCGTCAATAATCCTTTTTAGCAACTGAGATCTGGACTGCTCCTTCAGGTAAACCTCGTATAAGAAAAATATTTATTTGATAGCTACACTAATCTAATGCCATGTTTAAGGTAAAGCTAACCCATGACAGGCCTGGACAGACTTTTAGGGCTCCAGTATTTTGAGATACCCATAATGTCTACAGTCGGCACATGAAGGTGGTACGTTTCCTAATGTCATAGCGTGCGGTTTAATTAACCTTTTAAAGCCTACTGCTTGCGTGCACCAACAGGTTTAAAACTTAGGAAGGACATTCTGCCTACACGGTGTTAATGTGTTTTGTATTATCTCAAAACAAACAGCGACTCTGTTCCACATAACATAAACTGATTGATTTTTATAACCGAGATGAAAAGTGTTCACTGCGCTGTACGAACTGGGCCTTTAAATAAAGCAGTCTGCGCTTAATCTTTAAAGGGTCAAGTACAAGGACAACTTTACTCTTACATTTACCTTTATTTCACGAATTTGGGTATAACAAGAAAACTTTAACAGACACCACGAAACAGTTCACTTTGTAATTAGGTATATACTTCAGTAAACATGGACATATCAACTCAATACACACCAACTTATACTCGCACTATAAATTAAATTAAACAAATGAAAGTATTGCACATTAAAAGACTAATAAAGAAGGCAAAACTGCAAGAATAAAATTGACAAGAATAATTCAGATATATGCAGTTCCTACTATTCTAAATGTACGTATGTATCTGCTAAATCAATCACACTATGAAAATCGAAGCTGTACATATTACATACAACATTTCTGTCCTTTCCTTTTGTAACACAATCTTGATTTCGTAAATAATCTTTTATCTGCTATATTGTCCGAGTAAATATCAAAATGTGAATGCAGAGTGACATTGAAAATTGTAGAATCATTAGAATGGGAGTTTTTACGGGATATTATAAAATAATGAGCACATATTACAACACTGCATACGTCAATATGTATGTGTATGACCTACTAAACTTTCTGAACAGCTTCTGGTGTGTTAACATTTTCTTCAGTTTCGTGTATAGAAGGTTTAATGAATAAAACATTCTACGCCATTAAGTCGAAAGAAAGTCTATGATTCAGAAACTTCGCAAATGTATGTTACGACATAATTATAAAACATGATTAGGGGTTAGTCCTTATAATTATATAGTTTACTCCATGATCCGTCCTTCCTTACCTAGAAGACGTCTTTTTTCCAAGATGCCACTCCCTTATTATTTAAACCTTAGACTGTCACTTTCATATATACCAACGACACACGGTATCCGCTAACACACTTAGCGCAGCAGAGTTCTTAATGAGAAATTAAAATTTTCTCAGATTATGCAAAATTTCCTCGCATTGTATGGGATCCGGATGTTTACTACCGCGTTCACAAGACCCATCAACTTGTCACTATTCTGAGCTAGACGAATACAATCCACGTCACCCCACACTGTTCCTACAACATCCTTTTTAATAATATACTCACATATAAACCTACAGCTTCCAGGTGGTCTTTTTCCTTTAGGTTTTACTACCAAAATCCTGAAGGCATTTATGTTCTTCACATTTGTAATGCACTCCCTTCCAACCTCGTTTTCCTAAATTTCATCACTCTCAAAATATTCTGTGAGAAGTACAGGCTACGAAGCTCTTCATTAAACACTTTTCTCCCCCGACCACTTATTTCCTCCTTCTTGCTTCTAGACATTTTCCACAATATCGTATTCTCGAACATTCTCAGCCTGTGTCCTTCCCTTAACACGACAGATCAGGTTTCACATTCATAAAAGAAAAAGCGTAAAATTTTAGTCTACATAATTTAATCTTTACGTTTTAGAGAGCAAGCAGTAACAGAAAGAATAAGTGTCCGTTGGAACTAATAAAACCACTTAAAACAATTATAGAATTTCAAATAATGACGTATCATTAATACAGCGGCATTGAATAATGGTTCGTTATTTATACCCTGTGTGTTCAAAGCGATTTCGAGGTAGTCGAAAAGACGATGCCTTGTTAAAGTGTAACGGGGGAAATTACGAGGCCGAGCTCGGAGTCCGTATCTCGACTAATTTAGTGTGATGTTTCTGCACTCTCCCTGGGCAATGTTGGGATAATACCATAAACCACTTATATCCTAAAATCTCCTATTTATCCTGGTCACGTAACCTAACGTGTTATTGTGAAAGCACAGGCAGAAAAAAATCAACATTTACACTATCAGATTGGAAGTACTATGTGTATATATATATATATATATATATATATCATTGATCCTTGTTTTTTTTTCGTGTCACATTAATATTCAGACATAAAATGACAACAGGCGTATAAATTATTACAGCATATGTGTACAATACATGATAAATAATAAAATCTTTCACATACTTTCGTTTTACACTGAGTTGATACAATTTTCTAAGCCACAAATACAAACAGTCATACGGTGATCGATTTTATGTCCATCAATCATACACCCCGGGCTACAATATACGGTCAAAACAAAACAAATATGAGTATAGGAGGCCCATGCTGTTGATGTGACCTGCTGAAAACGTAGATAACGAAAGGGGGGGAAAGGGATTTCTCGTTTGTAAATGTATTAATATCCATAAAACAGCAGTTGCTCACAGTGAATATTTAAATCTACTTCCGCCTTCGGTGCGGTGTTCGTACGCTTAACGCGAGTGCTTCAACATAAGAATGACACTAGCAAAGCCTTATTTCATAGATGTTTGTTGGCACTTCTGGCCCGTAGATGCAAGCGAAAAGGTGATGGCGCACGCGCCGTGCATGTTGCCTACGAACCAGGGGCAAGTACGAGCCACTAGACCGGCTACAGCTTGTATCCAATGCAATACACGCGAAAAGCTTTTTGGCGATGACTCTGAACAGTAACGGTGTCCGTAGCAGCATTACAGCACTACTTGTAACGTGTATTTATACAGCTTCCTGATAGGTCGTTGTAAATATACATGGAGATAATTGTCTTTGCATTCGTGAGTTGTGTGTGACAAACTCCACGTGTGTACCTGTGGAAAAAGGCGGGAAAGACATTCTTTCCTGCGAAATTGAGTTATTACATCTAAAACAGTTCACAGTCACGTGACAACTGACTACATTCGGGCACTTTTGAAGCGAAAGACGATAGCTGCGATCTTCTTTTGTCGTTGTTCGAACTATTTAAACTGTTAAAGAATAGGCTAATGCCGTGATTGAGGGATAATCAATGTGATAAGCTGTAAAGTTTCATGGCAATCATTATTGTAACCAATCCGACACCAAGAAACTGCGACAACGACTCGGATCAGCGACATTGTTCGTTAGGATCAGCACCTCACTCGGCGACGGTAACCAGAACAGCAACATCGGCTTCCCCGAGAGCTGCTGGAGGTGGGGTGGGCTCCAGCAGTAAGGTGTGCCCTTTCCTCTGGAGGTGTGGATCCGTCTCAACTGTCAGCAGCAGCGTGGTAAGGCACAAGGCATTGGCGGATCCTGAGCCGGAGGTCAGGTCTAGCGGAAGGGGACAATCTCTCTTTGTGTGCCCTTCCGCTAGACCTGACCTCCGGGTCAGGATCCGCCATCCCCCTAATGAAGTGAAAAGTCAGTAGTAATGTAAAAGGAGAAGAAAGCACGACTGGTAGTCAATACGAAAGTAATGCGAGCAACGTGTTGTGACACATATCAAGACACGATTCCACCTGCAATAAAATATTGTGCGGTGGGTGTCAGGTCTTATTTGAACAGGCAAAATTTTGTGTGACAAAAGGAGCATGTAGGTGAAGAGGGTATCATATCTGGGTTGTATTCGAGAGCTGTTTGTTTACATTTTCATCCAGGACACAGATTTTTCCTGAGTGAGGTTTTTATGACTTTGCTTAGTCTCCTTCCAGAAAAATATCGGCTTAATAATGTCCATTTGACCAAGACTGTTCGTTTTAAATCCATTTAAATTTGAAATTCATTAATATCTATTCTTTTAATGCTATATTGTTAGTCACTGAGACTACTCGAAATTACGAATAGAAAAACCAAGCGTGTCCTAACAAAAACGCATAGAAATAAATGAAAAAGAAAATGTGGTAATAAGGAAAGAATATAATGCGTTCAAAGAGTCGAAGGTTTTCTGGTTTTAAAAGAGCGCTGGCAGTATTTCAAATAAACGTATTATTTATATCTCCATGAAAAAAAAAGTAAGGTTAGAAATACTCGATTTTATAACTTGCGAATGGTAGCAATGTCTGAAAGTTTAAAATGTTTATGCTTCCTATATTTCCTGCATATTGCCTGACAATAGAAAGACATTAAGTGTAACCGTTTCTAAGACAGCTAGCAATGCATTCTTCAATAAACATATCAAAAATGTTTGAGGACGTTATTTTTGGCAGTGTGTAGTCGTGAACATAGTTCGAAAATAAGGTCCGCTTTTTGCGGTTTTAAAATTTTTCCTTCTTTCTTTTTTGATAATTAAGTATCCGAAATTTTAACATGCATAATAATGTCGCGTTTGTTACCACAATTTTAACCACAATAGAGCACTAATAGGTCTACTCCATTCACTTCTGTGGGCACTTTTCGAACAGATTCATGGAATTCACTAGTTAGATGGAACTAATTTTCTTCGCGGGTCACTAAATTAATGTAGAGGGCTGTTTGTTGATAAACTGGCAGTTTTAAGCTGGTCAATAAATTCACTGCCAGCTAAGGCAAGAGTAGTGACATAAAAGTAAATGTCTACTGGGCTGTGACATCATGGATTCCGGTACATATTTACCGACAGCCAGGGGAACCTGATGCCTTCATTATCATAGTCCAAGAATTATCCTGTCTCCCCACCTAAACCATCCCTGTTCCATCCACACTCTGACATGGTTTCTTTAATATCGGATGTAATATTCACCTCCCGTCTGTCTTTGATATTCCAATATTCACTACATTTCAAGAATTCCGATAAATTATTTTACTACTACTACTTTCTCCCGCTACACATTACATTTTCCATCAATTTGCACTTTACGGCAATACAAAAAAAAGCTGAGCTTATTTCCAAATCTTGATAACGTTTTGAATCATATCGAAATTTAAAAAAAAAAAAAACTGTACTTATCATTTTAATATGTTGCCCTGTTATGGAGTAAGTATCGTTTATTTTTTAGCGAATTTAGGAACAGCTTGCGGATTACAGCTATGAAATATATAAGAATGTTGATCGTATAGTTATTTTTTTATTTTTTTATGGCTTGACGTCCCTAATGGGCCTAGACCTTCTCACTGTTGAGGTTTCGAGATCACTCTCAAACACTCCACACTCTGTAGGACACCTCTGGACGAGTGATCGGTCAGTCACAAATTCCTCTACCTTAACGACACACACACCACTCACAAGAGATAGAAACCCATGCAGCCGGCGGGGTTCTAACCCACAATCGCAGCAAGCGAGCGGCCGCAGACCCACGACTCGACCGCGCGGCCAACGGGATTGGCGAATAAGGGTTTATTCCCACTTAAGTATTCAATACTTTAAATCGCGTAGTTACTGGCATGCTTGTTCATTCAAATGGCATGAATATGAAAAGAAAGGAGACACAAAAATTGCGTGTTCCTACTTTTGACAGCTTTCTCTTTTATGTGGGTGTTCAACGTACCATATTACTCAGAACTTCCTTAATCGCTGCTTGTTCACCGTTGTTTTGTGCTACGTAAGTCTGAAACCAGTGACAGTACACAGGCTGACTGCCCAAGTCTGGCGCGGTCTGTTCTGTAATCAGGAAGTGTATACCATCCGTGATATCCAGACTATGGAATTGTTTACGAGTGCTTTGTCGGCTTCGCGGATTGAAGAGACGTGCACAATCCGTATTATTCTTTTCATTATTTCGAACACAAAAAGCACCCAGGACAACAAAGTGCTGCCGTAATGAAGGACATAAGGAAGTACGTTAGATTGTGACGTCACTATTTTGCAGTTAATATCGATAGCTAAATAAGAGTTCATCAGTACCAGTCTTTTGTTCTTACATGATTTTCTCCTTTGAATTTTCACATGGAGTTTAAGTTTAACAATGAAATTATTATTAGTAGTAGTATAAGTATTATTGCTACTAATTATTACACTATAGAGGCATTTACAATTATGTACCTCAAACAAACTTTGTGCTCTTCACCGAATATTGTGCGGGTGATAAAATCGAGAAGAATGAGATGGACTGGGCATGTGGTGCGTATGGGTGAGGAGAGGGGTTTGTTTAGGGTCTTACTGCGGAAACCGGAGGGAAGGAGACTACTGGGGAGACCTAGGCGTAGATGGGTGGATAATATTAGGATGGATCTCCAGGAAATGGTATGTGGGTATATGGACTGGATTGGGGTGGCCCAGGATAGAGACAGGTGGCGGACGCTTGTGAGTGCGGCAATGAACCTTCGGGTTTCGCGAAATGCGGGGAATTTCTTGACTAGCTGCAAACCAGTTAGCTTTTCAAGAAGGACTCTGCACCATGGAGTAAGTAAATAAGTAAGTAAGTAAGTAAGTATACCTCAAACAAACAATTTTCTAGAGTACATAATGCTGCTGTTGCTGTCATAATTATTCCTTATCGCGCTGTATGCAGGTGTTTACCATTACATACCTTAAACAAACCACGTGTCTCGAGTTAATAGTTTTTCATCTATACTGCATTTACAACGCCAAATATTAAAAGAAGAAAATAAAAAATTAGAGGATAATACCTGGCCATTTAACGGGTAGAAGAAAAGGAAAATACGAAATAGGTAACGAAATAAATTATGAACTGTGGTCACGGTAGTAAGAATACAATACGAATTGAATAAAACAGTGTTAGATAAAATTAGGTACTTTAGCGAAATGCCACGGTTCCATTGTGGTGGTAAATATTAAAGAATTTATTATTATTATTATTATTATTATTATCATTATTGTTATTATTATTAGAGACTGCGGTATATGTCGCCAGGGATGCCCCTCCTAGCACTAGGTTGCAACAGATTTTTCGGCAAAAATTTAATAGCCATTTTCATACGTCCCACGTGCGTTACATTGCTCACTATCATTAAGAACAAATGTATGGGTCTGTAATTTGCCAGTAGACTATGAAATCCGTTTCCTTAACAGTAACCAGAACTGTCACCGCATCCATTTCTTCCCTCACAAAAAAATCCATAAAAATTGTTTAGTACTCTTCCAGTCTCATAAAACATTCACGTGTAATTAACTACACCATCAAATCAAAACCACATCGTACTGGTACTTTGTTATTTAAACAAGTGGCCTAAATATGTTTACACTCGCACCGTAAAATTTTTATAACGCTGCTTTTCTTCAAACTTCAAACGGTGAAATATATAATATTTAACACCAACTTGTTGCACCTTCTCTTTGTTCGTTAATTATTACTTCTACATATTTCGGCTTCAACTGTTGGCCATCTTCAGGGAGCTCGCAAGTTTTTCGACATGTGCAGCTTATGTTACCTACACCTTAAAAAACATCAAAGAGAAGTCCTTAAGACTAAAGCAGCTTTTCAAACTTATGCAAATTAAACCAACAAAGGCACATGTATAACAAGTGTTTTATCACTTATTATTGTAATAAATATGTAATATATAATAATAATTTATAATATTTAAACTAAGCCGTGCAACAAAAAATGCTCTATAAAATATTTTATCACATATGCAACCAAAAAATGCCCATATATATAAAACATAAGTTTTATCGCATATTATTGTATTTAATATTTAACAATAACTTATAATATTTAATATTTAAACTTACACAGTTCAACCAACAAATGTTCATATATAACATACGTTTTATCATATATTATTAATTAAAATAATGTATGATAAAACATATTACACATGTGCATTTGTTAGGTGCACTGCATAATCTTAAATATTCCTTTAATGCAGGGATATCGGATGTATTAAGTTCACTAATGCAGTTATTTGTTTCAACAAAATATATAAAAACCACCATCCAACACCCAAACCATGCATAAGCAGTATGCGTCGAAAAACGTGCGAGCTCCCTGAAGATGACCAAAAGCTGAAGCCAAAACATGTCAGAGAAGTAACTGACATATAAAAACATTATGCAAATAGTTGGTGTTAAATAAATGTATGTAATATAGTTGCAAGAAAAATGTAAAATATTAAATTTTAAGCAGTGGGTTTGTATTGCTACCCGAAAAAAAAAAATCTAGCACACTTCGTTACACCTAATGTAATTTATTCAGATAAATTTAGGGTAAACACACGCCGCCCACAGACTATTACTCCTTCTTTTCAGTAGTCAGCACGTGGGGTATTCCTGGACGTAGTGTATCGATTTTACCAAGGCCTCTCTTGCTTTACACATATCATACGATGCAATGGTACAAGCACAAGTTCCATTTCATTTACAGTCGTAAGAAAAGTACGTCCTTCCCTGCTCTAATTTTCACGTAACACACAAACGCCCAAGAGTAGTATGTGGAGATCTCTTTTACAGAATTTCACTCAAACCTTATTCTAAACGTGGAAAATACGGATTGAAATTCGTTTAGGATCCTAAGTAACGTGTCGCTTTCACAGCGTTAATTCTCATGAAATTCAGTCACTTAATAAATTTGTGAGCATTTTTTGTGTCGAAATTTATCTAAATCTCACAACAAATGTTCAAGGTGCTGGAAAAATTAAATTGGCCCCTAAGTAAATTACGCCTTTCACTGCACCGAAGTACATTAAATTCGCAGCTACTTAACGGAGTTGCGTAGAGAAACTTCTGCACCGCATTTCATCCACATTGGTCAAAAAGTAAAAAATCGTGTACAGCCATCAGCAAAGTAAGACTGTCATTGCGCCGATATACGTGAAACCAAGACAGGCAATATTGTGCATGTACAAACGTGACACTGAGGCACATTTGCGTCAACAATGATGCCGTGGAAAAGCAATACGTTTTACATATGTGTGTGTTTGTAGACTTAGTTACCCAGCATGCAATGCGCATGCGCCGTATTATGTTGTCATCATTGGCCTGTCCAGCTCTTTTTCCACATTTTCTCATAAACGGCATGATTTTCCGGAAAAAAAACTTATTCAACATAAAATACGTGTTTTGATTTTCTCTACAAATTTTTCCTAAATCATTTCCAATTCTAAGAAGAAATGAGCGATATATTGTTATAAATGTATAAAGTGTTCATGTAAAGTAATCGTTATTCTTGTCAAATTTTAATTAAACTTGTATTTTATCCATAGCTTTTCGAAAAATATTCAAATATCAAATGTTATTAAAATTCGCCCAGTGGGAGAGGATTTGTCCCATGCGGACGGACGGACAGACAAGACGAAGCTAATAGTCACTTTTCTGAAATTTGCAAATGCGCCTTAAAAAGCTTACTCAGCAAGTAGTCGTATTAGTGACATTCCGTGCCAAATTTCATGAAGATTCAACAGAGGATATTTGCTGATACTACGTCACAGAAGGCCGGACGGACGTGGTCTCTACACAGTTTATTTAGTAAAGAAAGCATAAGAAATGAAATATTATACAAGAACTACTTATGATATTATATATAAATATTTATTTATCTTGGGGCTTTCAGTGTTGGACAGGGAGTTGGAACGTGTCAATATCATTTTGTACAGTACCTTACACGATGCCCTTAATTTTTGTTGGAATGAACTGGGTAAGTGAATGATTGATTGATTGATTGAGTGAGTGAGTGAGTGAGTGCGTGAAAAAACTCCTTATTTGGTGCCATGGATACCACTTTCCACCAAGAGACGACAGCATTCTAACAGTTGGAATTAACGCTTACTTTGTTCCCATGGTTATCGGGTTGTAGGTTTTGTTAATTTGTGTTGTGTAAAAATATGAAAACGCACATGGAAAACAATGGCACACTCTGTGACTGAGAAATGATAAAGAATCGCTATTTACATGTAACCCGATTTTTTTAAATGACTTAATATAACAGTTAGTTTGAAAGCCACATGATGGAACATTAACAAAATATTTTGTAATGAAAGCGAGAATGAAAAACTAAAGGTAAATATGACCTTTTGTTTCACGGAGTGTGTTATTATGTACAATTGATTATCATCTATATATAAACTATCCAACATGCTCTATCGTCCATCTTGAACTTTGTATTACAAGATGTTAAAAATCGGTTGATTTATCATTTTATTGCATCAACAACTGATAAAAGAAATACTTTATTCTACAGCTGACAAATTCTTTTTTTCACAATTTAGTTCACATTGCCTTACTCGATGAAGGAATCGCGCAAATGGTGAGGTGTACTACGCGGTCCATATTATCATAGAAATTTTTTATATGCTGGAAAATATGCGGACTTAGTAATACGAGACTTCTTGACAAACTGAAGTCATGTAATGTTGTGATTCATGAGTTATGTTGCACTTTGACCTGTATGAAATTGAAGGTTTCAACTACGTTTACAAAATGAATAATAATTCTATGACTAATACTGTAATGACTTCTTCGATTAACATGAATGAAGAAACGCCTGATCAATAACGGGACGAATAGAGCGAGTGACTGTTATATTAAAATTTCACAGGATGGGTTCGTTTCTAGTTCGTTAATATTGATCGAAAACGCAGCACAAGCGTAAACTTTGGAAAACACCAACAGAATACCTTTCATCAATATACTCGCAACGCTGAACGAAGGTCAGTAAGGTCAAAGGGTTTTACTGCAGTAATAAAAACCGCTTCTCTTCCTTGCTGTCGACTATTCATTTCGCTAAATATGTTCGAACAATGACAATATCGCCAAGAGATACATCAGAAACAATACGCTAATCTTGCTAGATAAAGAAATGGCGTCGAGCCAACGGAAGTCAAGAGTAGAAAAAGTATAACAAATATTTGTCTAATTTGTCATATTCAGAATAGGTTCCGAAACATGTCACTTAGACAATAAAGTTTAACATATACAAACAATATAAAATATACAAGCTGCGCATCATTCTTGTAATCCTTTGTAGCATCAAACTCAAAACTTTCACGACAGAGTAATACAATAGAATATGCTGGTTTGTGCTAGTAGTAAATTTATGTAATCAGCAATGCCATATCTGTGAAGAACCGGTGGCAGTTGGTGACATCACCTCTGCGAAGCATAATGATAAAGTTCCTGAAGATAAGAAAGTGTACGTAGAACAATATAGTTTTATCCATGCGAGAGCAGTCCTCAAATTTCAGCGGATTTCTCACGCTTTCATGCTCTGATTACAGAATATTATACAAGGCACAGTATGGAAGATTTTCCGTGTCCCGTATCCTACCAGCCCGCCATTTCATAGATGGCAACAAAGCTAAGAAATCTCTATCTACACTTCATGAGAGTGACATTATTACTATATAGAGACACAGAAACGATTGTGAAAGAGGGACACGTATTGTTGTGACAATTGCGAATGATATGCGTAACTTTCTAGTCTGTACGATCATACCCTTAGTCAAGCGTAAAGAATTTGAGCTGAGAAGATAATGAAATGATACCTTTTATCTACCTAGTTAAGTGCTGAAATGAATCTTCAGGAAATCAAATGGGAGGGCATACACTGGACTCACGAGTTTCAGGATGGTGTCCAACAGGGGGGTTCCTGTTAACAAGGTGATGACGAACCTTCAGGTTGTGTAAGAAACGAGGTATATCTTGACTATTTCATGAGACAATCACGTTCTGAAAGAACATCCTGTTCCATAAAGTTAGCTAAACAGTTAACTTTGAAAATCTACAGATCTCACTGTGTTGAAAAGTTTATGAACAGACACACTACGATAGCTACGAGTTTGGGTTAACGTAAATCTGTTCGCAGGTTCGAATCTTTCATCTTAACCGTGTTCACACGGTTAACACAATAGCTCTGCCAGCGAATGGAGCATAGTTCGACCACACGATTATAACGCACCACGCGCTTGCACATACTTATAAAAGTGGTCGAGTTCCCATGTATTAGCTTTGCAATATGAGAACTGGTTTCATTTTATAAACGAGTGTTCAACTTCATTTCAACAGTGGTGGAACGCTCATATTAAGAGTGCGAACCCGGCTAACACGATTAACGTGCAAGCTTCACATTTCATATGTTCAACAAACAAAATAGCTGCAGTGTCCTGTAGCAACTCTACAGACCGCGCAGAGTAGAATTACTTGGCCCTGTGGTAAATTTATTATGAATGGTATGCCAGGTTCTGTGTGGGAAAAGTGTTCCTGACCTGACGAAGTCCCATTCCGACACTCGTTTGACAAAGTCATGTACAGTACACAAACGCCCATCAGTCCGCATAGCAACTGCTTGTATATGAGTCGAGTCTCTTAGGTCTTGCTGGTAATCATAATGAAGCAGGCTTCAGAACTCTTGAGCTCATTTATCGGATAATACGTACTTGGGGCAAGGTCATGTTTTTGTAACAACTTCTCGCATCCCAAATTCAGGTATGAGCCAAGGAAATGCCTGGCACAATTAAAAAAAAAACAGCAGTGATTAGGTTACTGTCCAATGAGATGTGACGCCGTGTGATCTAGTAGAAATCTTCCAGAAGAGCCTGCTACCTCCATCTTAAGGAACAGAAACAGCGGGTTCCTCCGAGAATTTGAATTTCTACCACTGCACGTGATGTCACACATCAGAAGGCAGCATTATTCATACAGTCGTGATAATCTCAAATCTCACATGTAGCAGTGTATTTTATTGCAACCGCTTTTGTAAATACTGCATATGTAGTGGTCCATATCCAATACATACGAAACATGCTCAGTAGGCAAGTTTCTTTAACCTGAAAATTGTCTGATACTCAAACACTCTATTTTTCGGTAGGCTGTGGCTTTTGTGGCAAGGTTAACAAGCAACAGATTATGCACAAATTAGTAGGCAATCTGCTGTTCAGAGGAAAATTTTATGTGCATTTGCAACAATGGAAACTTGGTTCCGCGAAGTTCGTAGTGTGATGCCATTCTTACAAACAAAAATATTTCCTCATAATTTACCGTTAAGTGATAAGGGATGTGTGATTAAGGAGTGATGAAACTGAAGCATGTCAAACGTTTCGAAAGGTGTTCAACACACATCCCTGATGACGGTTGCAAGCCGTCGGCCAACACATAAGGACGGATGTGAAGGCATACCGGGTGAAAGGACTAACTGTGGACAACCGATGAGCCATTACTTGCGGTGTATACGCTATATTGGCCCTGTGTTTTGCTGCAGCAAAGCACACGACGCACACCCGCAGTCGGCCACTCTTAGCAACATACCCTTACACAACAAGACATGCTGCCACAGAACCAGGATTATATAAAGAAAGCAATCAATAACTAGTTTTTAAAAGTGACTTTAGCAAGGAAAGTGTAGCTCCTTGATGATGATCCTTGGATCGAAACATGCCGGAGCAATTTACTGTTTTAGAGTGACAAAGCTTTATGTATGTGCATCAGTTGGTACACTATTAAATAGCATATTAAGTGTTATCTGAAAGGACTAAGGCATGAAGTTGTACACTGGACTCAGCCCTCTCAAGACAGTGAACATTCGCTGCTTTCAGCAGTAAGGGAATTTCCGGTTCAACAAGGCTGTATATTTCTTGAGCAGCTCAGCAAGTATGAGCTTTTCAATAGGAATCTGCACCAAGAAATTGGTAATTTTAAGACATGTTTATGTATGATGAAACTTTATTTCGGGTGTACGGGTAAATCTACTCCTGGGTACGAGAGGTTTTTATTGATTTTTACATACATTTATTAACGAAACATACAAGTCCATATCTGCCCGTCTTCAGAACTATCTACAGCACAGGTGAATGTCAATCCAGTTCGTCTTTCTGATAGGAATGCTTGTGACCTGCTGACACGAAGTTGAATTTACATTTAATGCAGCGACTCATCCAGTCATTAACCTGTATATTTCACTGTAAAGGATCATTCGTAAGTCCCTAAATACGGCATTATTCGAACATATTACCTATTATTATTATTATTACGCACTACTAGTAGGTAAATGGACGACAGTGAAAAGTATTGTAAGATAATTGTACAACAAGGAGAGATCGTGAATGCCTTATGCAGCTATTTTACATTAAATTAAAACAATTGAAATGACTGAAGAGGAAGAACGTGTAATTATGGATCTGGTAGTGTCTGGTGCTGTAGAATACAAAGGCATTTCCTTTAACCTGAGAGGACATTAATTATAACCAGAAAATCCGAAATGTATTGTTAAGAATACCGCCGTGCTTTGCGGCTCTTTCCTCGTTTCCTGTTACGGTTAGTGTCAAATTTTTCTCAGTTTCCTTTAGGCAGTTTCATGTAGTTTCGCAAAGTTGTTTCAGGTCTCTTGTCCACAGCTTGTTTCGGTTGCCTTGACAAGGGAAACGTAGAGATTTGGGTAATGGAGACGTGACAGACAAAGCTTAATATCACAATTAGAAACGCTAACAGAATTACTGACGAAAAATATGAAAGAATGCATGTTTGTTTAGTGAATGCGTTTACACTAAAGAACAGACTCGGTTTGTAAAGGTAAGTTGAATTAAATTCGTGCTTCACAGGACTAACATCAAACAGTGGATATTTTGTAGCGCAAAGCTGATTTAACTGGATTCTAACTTACTTGCTTACTTACTTATTCACTCCATATTCACTCCATGTAGCGGAGTCCTTCTTGAGAAGCTAACCGGTTTTCAGCTAGTCAAGGAATACGCCGCATTTTATGAAAGCCCAAGGTTCAAAACCGCATTCACAAGTGACCGCCACCTTAACTTCTTCAAACTTACTTAAACCTTTCATTAAATGTTTAGAGCAGTTTTAATACAACTAAATAAAACGGACATTTAAGGTGTTAAATTCCTGTTCCGCGTTAACGTCGTCGAGGCATAGACTTTGAGTCATGTAGATATCTCAAAATATTTTATCAGAACATCATGATGTTTTGCACACTTAGAGGACTGTCCCGGAATTTCAGGGACATGTGTTTAACGCAGCTGCATTTGTTTTAACGCGCAAAGTCAGGAAATCTCATTCGTACTTTGACAAGAACCAAGCCGATTACATGCCGCTGATGATGATGGCGGTGATGATTGACTTCATGTGTTGTGTATTCATTTGCTTACTCAGCAACCTAAGAGCTACTACAAAATGAATGACAATAAAGATAAGAGTAATAAAGATGATTAAATATAATAAATTGAACAACATAAAACTGTTTTGAATTAAGAATCTGCTACAGGAAATAAAATAAATACATTTTAATTTCAGAAATGAACTAAATAAACACAGAAAACGGGTCACTATAACCGTTTTTAGGTAAGAAATTAATTCCTCTATGCTTAAGAAATGAGAAAATAAAATATTACACGATAAAAGGTCATGGGTCGACAGAAACGGCGCTACCCTACAGGTTTCTGCTCTCACTCTCCCTCAACAACATGGCGACTACGTGAATGCAATAAAATAAAATACACCTAACAGAATTGGGTACTTATTTATTGTACGTACCGTCAATACACAACGTATGCAAAGACCAGATGTTTTAGTACAAATGGGTTATATCTGGCGACATGTTCCGGCCGTCAACCGGCCATTCTCAGGCCAACAAAGAATAGTATTGTGAAGGTACAGTCAAATTGTTTGTCCAATGGCATCCCATTGGACAAACAATCTACCGGCAGAAACAGTATAGGACTGGAGTTCTTTAAAATACTTTGGGAAGACATAGCAGGTGATATGAGAACACTGTTTACTCAGATGCTCCGGGCCCGACAACTATCAGAGCGTCAGAAACAAGGAGTCATAGTCTGCATCCCGATAAACGCGAGGTCTCATACACCAGAGGATTATAGGCCGATAACACTACTAAATACAGATTATAAAATATTAGCGAGACTGATAGCCGCTCGTGTGCGGCCCATTCTAGCAGAACTGCTCCACCCTAGCCAGTACTGCGGCGTGCCCGGAAACACCATCTTCGACGCCGTTGCCACAGTACGGGATGCCATTGCCTACGTCGGCGCCCATTATGTGAAGTATCTCTGGACTTCAAACAGGCCTTTGATCGGATCTCGCACACTTCCTTACCGTCTTACGTAGCTACGGTTTTGATGCGGGATTCATAGAATGTATTCGAATGATGTACGGAAACGCCACATCGGTCATACAAGTCAATGGATATATATCTACTCCCATCCCCATCCAATGTGGAGTGCGACAGGGATGCCCCCTTAGCATGATATTCTTTGTCTTATGTCTCAACCCTTTGTTATACTATCTGGATGAACGCCTGCAGGGACTTCGCGCACATGGGACGCAACGGAAGACCACGGTGATCGCGTATGCTGATGATGTCTCCATCCTGGTAACTTCGCAGGAGGACGTGAGAACAGTCCGAGACGCCATAGCCTATTACGAGAAGGCAACTGGCGCAAACCTGAATGTTGCGAAATCTAGCGCATTGGCGGTGGGCACATGGGACACTGCGAGCGTTATAATGGGCATACCCTATAGTGAGGAACTAAAGATTCTTGGCGTCAAAATGAGGAACACCGTGAAGCAGTTGGCGCTGGCGAGTTGGACGAGATTGACGTCCTTGGTACGCACGCAGGCCCGACGAGCATAGAGACCTCAAAATAGCACAACGCATTACATGTGTACAGGTTTATATGCTCGCCAAATTATAGTACACTGCGCAAGTGCTACAGACCCCCCAGTTAGTGCTTCCGGCAAATTATATCGGCAATTGCGTGGTATATATGGCAGGGCACCATTTTTCGAGCACCACTATCAACACTGCAGAGGCGAAAAGAGGACGGTGGTTGGGGTCTGATTGTGGTGAATATCAAATGTCGCGCACGCCTGAGAACGAGGATCTGGCTTCAGGGGCAACGAGAGGGGACCATGATGGAGGGGTGGCAGAGGTACTGGAGACTGCAGGGGATTAGAGATAATCCCCCCACCCTCGAATACCTGCGTACGTACGTCCAGGAAATGGCGTACATAGACCCCTACAAGCTGGATGAACACCCTCGGACATTGCGTAGGAGAGTCTACTGGACGCTACGAGGGATGGCGGAGGCGGGTAATCCACGGCGAGTGATGCGCATCATGCAACTTCATCCGTCCGCAGAGAGGGAAAGAATATGAACCAACTTGCACGAGTGTTGGACGACGGAGGCAATAAAGATAAACTGGCATGTGGCGATACAGGACACACTGCCCACTGATGAACGTCTACATAAGATTCGACTAGTCGACTCACCACTTTGCGGACATTGCGGAGAACCAGACACGGTCCAACATAGAGTAACCGCACGCAGCGAGGGGGGCGAGGATCTGGCTCTGGACCAAACGACGTATAGCATGGATTGTGCGCATTGACCCGGCCCATATACCACCGGACTGGACAACGAGACTCCAGTTCCGGCTATGGCCACCTCAGCGACACCGGGCGGTGTCATGGTTACTGGCCCAAATGGTGTGGTACAAAATTAAAGAAAGTCGAGCATGCACTGAGCAAGATTACAGCGACTTTCTGCGACGGACACACTGGAAGGCGTATCAGGCCAAACATCGCCGGACCAACGTTGGGAACTATCTTGAGATCCTATGACCACGATCCCACAAGAGGGACACACCGTGGAGCGGCAGCGTCGGGGTGACTCTTGTTACAGTGCTTTGGCAACGGTAGGAGTGGAACGGAAATCGACCCATGCGAGTATGGTGCGTGGACCGCAGGGGCATGAAGGCATACGAGCAGAAGCGGTCCTTGGCCCATTAGGTGGAGGAATGGATGTGACTCAGTGTTGTTTATGGGCCGCAATGTGTGCCAACCTTGCACTCTTTTGCAATGTGAAGTGAGGGGGCAGGGAAATGTATGCGAGGTGTACGAGTATAGTGTACGAGAGAGAGGTGGATCGAAGGGCACGGTGGTGTGGGGGAGTGATTATGTCCCTTGTCCTATGAACACTCTGACTTCAGAAACGATGCTGACAGTATCTGTTACATATGTGCTGGAATATATGCAATGTACCTGAATAAAAGTATGTTGGTTAAAAAAATCCCAGCTAATGTCACTGGAATTTTTCATTGACATAAAATCCTTCCGATCGCACTATGGCCCTGGAGTCGACTCAGCCTCTATCAGAAATGAGTACCAGGAGCATTTCCTGGGGGTAAAGGCAGCCGGTGCGTAAGGCTGACAACCTTACCACCATCCTGTGCCGTTGTCATGAAATCTGGGAACCTTAACTTCCTGGAACCCTCTGTGCCTTTCCAGGCCTGTAATGGGACTGCTTTACTTTTTACCTCCCAAGTTTATTTTCGCTTGGCTAGTTCGGTAAGATTAGCGGTTAAACCAGATGTAGGTTTTAATTATATTTATTAAAACACAAAATTTCAAAACATTTTATGTGACATGCAGCACATGTGTTCTTCATTATTTATGTGAACAGCGTGATGTGCAGCCCTTTTTAAGCTACACTTCGAGCTGTCAAATCGGTAGTATAGTTATCCCTCTTCGACATTCTGTCCTTAATAACATTATCGCATCAGGGTCAAACATTTACAGTCCCATATATGTAGTGTAGATTACAACTCACGAGATTATTATTTCACAGGACATGAAAAAAGGTACTTCATTTTCCACTGTCATAGAGGCCTTCAGAGTCCATTTATGGTGGATATCCTTACGTAGCTAAAAAAAACAATATTTATTTAACAAAATAAAAAATATCGCATAGGGAATTGCTACTGGGAACGATAGGGATATTTAGAACAGGAAACAATTGAAACTAGATGCAAAGATAAAGGCAGAAAGTGCTTAATGAGAAATATGGACAAGGACAGAGGACTACGTAAAATGACAGCGAAGATAAAGTGAAAACATCCGCACAACAGATAGAAGTAATCAAGATGCCCGGTTCGAGTCTTGGACGAGGAACATTTTTCATGCCCAATTCCATTAGCATGACATGAGAGGTTCCGCCCCTCCATTTATTACTTTATTCTTTCTCATATCTTTGGACGCATAACAGCTACACTGGTCAAAAGCTAAGTTAAATAACCCATGATGCATCCAGACACGATTAATGATGGTCGTTTTATACAGTTAATTTATCGACAAATACAGTACACTAAGACTCTAGTGTTAAACATGGCGCAGGATTTCTAGCTGTTCAAAACCTCAAGATTTTGTTACGTACTGATTTAGAACAACAAGGTGCGCAGTCTCTCGCACCGTACAAACAAGATTCTTGCGCAAACACACAGCTACCTTCTGTTCGATAAATTAATTATCCTGTAATCACAGGACAGAACCCTGCTAATCATTCAATTTAGAACTGCTTTACAGCATCAGTACACAACAAGAACTGCTTCTCTCAGCCTAACGCCTTTCAGCACTAATCACACCATGCATACGTATCTTATGTTAAACAAAGGAATTTTATTGTCCACGATGAAAGGCTTAAAGTCCAGCGGCAAACGTATGTATCATCAGCAGTAACACACATAACCCTTGCATTTTTCCACACAATATATTTATTTACTTGCAATATATTCAGAATCATTCACTTTCCTGTCCTTAAACAACACTCACCGATTGGTCTTTGTAGTGGAAAGTGAATGTGCTCGCTATGAAGTAGGAACTGAATTCCTCTACACTATTGTTTTTCAACCTTTGCGAGACCGCGGTCCGGTAAATTCTTTTTTCATAAGACGAGGGCCCGGTCCCAACAGATTTACTCGTCAGTACCTTTCCAATTTTTTTTAAGTTCATACATTAAACTAACGTAAGTATTAATAATTAATTATGACATATTCATAAAGAGTATTAGTACACTTATGTGTACGGTGTGGCATGTTGACAAATATAAAATTACATTTAAATTAGTTATCAATTCCAGGAGAATCTCTCGCGGCCCGGTACCGGGCTGCAGTCCGGCGGTTGAGAAACACTGCTGTACACATTTTAGAAAAATATCTTTCTTCAAAATGTCAAAATCGTTGCTTCTTTTTAGTTAAAAGAATATAATCGAAAAAAAATGTTAGAACAAGTCAAGTTGAAATGACCAAGAGTAACAGTGGCTCTAAAAAGCAACGAAGTAACAATTATGGAGCAGATGTGTATTTCCACGACCAAAACGCCCTGTTAGTAATAGCGAAGGCTCTTACTTTTGTAGAAACATTACAGTTCCTTGAACTGAGGGAAAACGATGTTAGAACCACAGTATCCATAAATCTCTAACATAAACGTTCACAGCAATTCAAACTGAAGATGAAAAATGCTTTCCTGCCAAAGCGTAAATTGTATTTAAAACTGAAATATGAAATTCCGGCATACTCTGACATAGCAAGCACGCAGACAGACCTCCATATGCCATATCCAAAGAGTAGGAATTTTCGAACATGTTTTACTAAGCAGTCCGAAACAGAGAAGAGCTGAAAAGCACTCAGTGTATTGCAAGACCAGGGTCCTAAACAACAAAAACTCTATAGTAAATTAATCCCACAATACTGACGAAGCTAAGCATGGTACAAATATTCCTCGCACCTCATTAGTAATTTCATTTTACAAGCGAATTTTTAATGTCACACTTTACCTGGGAACATATGTTAAAAAAACGTAAAAAATTCTTAAACTCTAGGAGCCTGAAATTCATGTAATGTTATTTAAACGTTAAATTCATGTCCCACAGAAAAGGCATCTTTTCTCCATTACAAAAATAAACCGGCTTTTGCCGTACATGGATATAATAGCTCTTTATTTGCAAACACATAAAGACGCTTTGGACACAATATCATGATTTTTAATGTTAAAGCAAGTAATACAATTGTACTCCGAAAGAATACACGAACATCAAAACAATACAGTACAACAACATTGACGCATACAGTTACATATCTACAGTAGCGACTAACTTAATGGTTCACATTACTTGTCAATCTCGTCTCCTTCCTCGGGCTAGTCACCTTCGGAAACCCGCATTTAACATGTGCGTGAAGTATTTAGGAGTATGAAAACTTAGATACAGCGCAAGAATAATATGCAATTTGGCGATATAAAACGATCATGCTCTGCTGACCTACAAGCCTACATTCTCCTTTTTTATGCGTTTTCGCGATGCGAAGAGCGACCGTTAGCTTCGTCATATCTGTCTGTCTCTCCGTCTATCCGTCCGCATCGAACAGCTCTGCTCCCAAGGCAAGGATTTTAATGGAATTTTATATTTGAGTATTTTTCGAAAATCTATCGAGAAAATTGAAGTTAAATTAAAACTGATAAGAATCAAAAGTGCATTTCATAAAGACCAATACACATTTCTGATCATATCTCGTTAAATTCTTCTAATAATAAGAAATATTCCAGACAAAACGTGTACAGAAAATCAAAACACATTTTATGTTCTATAATTGTTTTTTTCGAAGATAGTGCCGTTTGTGAGATAATGTGAAAAAATACTGTATAGCCGTGAAGGCCACAGATGACAATATGGCGCATGCTACTCACATAGTTGAAATATCCCATATTTGTCTGCTGTTTTTGATCTATCATAATGTGTATTGGGGATGGCTGACTTGAGATTCTCATCACCTTGGCTTTTTACACATTCATTTCCATTCCACAGCAACTTCAAATTTCAATTAGTCTTTCAATCATGCCCTGTAGCACCGCTTCTTCCTTAGCCAGTAGCACAAGTCATCTGCGTATTTCACAGTACGAATTTCTTGTCCTATTTTGAAATCTACAAACCCTTAAAGAGCTTCCTTGGTAAGGTATTCACTGTAGAGTTGAATGGAATCGGTTATTCTAAAAGACGCAGAAATGTGCATTCCCTGTTCCCTTAATGCTTCAGCAGTTCTAGGTGTCTGTGAATTTAATCATCATCATCAGCAGCAGCAGCATCCGTCACGAGATATGCCTTGGTAGACCTGTATTTTCTTAACCAACAACAGCCACGTTTACAGGGACCTGGATGTTCGTACCAGTTCTCGCTTGTTCGATCTTATCAAGCATTGTACGTATTATTTATCAATGTTACGGGCCATGTTTAGGTATGATACAAGTGAAAGCTACTGCACCTATCCTACTATAACACACGTCAGAGAGGTCAATTGTTTCCGTGTTATACGTAAAGCAACAGAGTGCGTGCAGTGGCTCGTCTGTAAATAAAACAGGTTTACTCAATTGAAAGATGTAGAAGATTTATTAAAAATTAACTTTACAGTTCGGTGAAATACAAAGCCTAATAGCCTGCTGCGGTCTGACATAATACATTTTGAACCTCTCAACAAGGAATTTCGAAAGACATCACTGGAATTAAATATACTGTTTGTTAATGACAATTTTAATTAGAATAATATCTCATACTTTAGTTACGAAGGTTTTAATGGACAATGGTTGAGTTAGACATCTGACGAAGACTGGAAACAAAACACATCCCTCTTCCCTCTGATATTAAACAGCTCGACATAACATTCTGTGTCATACATGTTTAGAAAAGACCAAATTTTTACCTGAATGTGAGTATTTAAATATCGAGATAGAATAAGAATGCATAAAAATACACATAGATTAATCACTTTTCCGATTCATAAGAGTCTGTTACTTCAACACAGCGGACAGGAATTTTTGTTCAACACTGACATTTATTTATGTACATTGGACCGTGCATCATTGTGGTAGTTGAAGAATAAGAGACCAACTTGATGTCACAATTTATTAAGAATTATTTCACTTCTTCTATGCTCAACATGTTTCGGACATTAATACATCCATTATCAGGAGCCTGCGACTTTTCTATTGGATCACCACATTGGTTGTGTGTTCTTGTTTCTATGTGTGTTGGAGTTTTGGTGTGGCTCGGTTGGAGTGGTATCCGTGTAGCAGGCTGAATCATTAGCACTTTAATACCAAAATTATTTAAGTTCTAAGATTTTCAGATATGTATATTTGATAGTGTACTGAAGATGACGTTGTAGTAAGAATCGAAAGCCATATGTCGATAAACAATAGGCAGGAAATATGTACAAGATTGTTAGAAATTATAATAAATGTTAAAGTTAAGACTCCTTAAATGCACGTAGCTTTGTGTTTTAAAATTCAGGTTACTGGTTGTCACCGGCGTCATAACACAACTTATATTCAGTAACGGGATACATATTTTACATGTAACATCCTTAGGTCTCTATATGAAGAATACAGGGTTATTCGAAATGATTGTCGGAGTTTTAACAACTTGTCATACACAATACACTTGAGATAGGAGTATATGTTTTTTTATTTAATAGAACAACACTCCAAGTTTTTGTTACATACTTTACACGTGCTCTATATGTGCACCGTTTGTGATTCTACAAACATCAACACGATAATCGAGTTCGTTCCAAACTGTTTGTAGCACGTCAGCGGTGATGGTTTCAATGGCGGTTCTGATTCGTACCTTCAATTCCGGGATACTTGCGTGAAGAGGATGAACATGAACCTGATCCTTGACGTAACCCCATAGAAAGAAATCACAAGGAGATGCATCTGGAGAACGAGGTGGCAAGTTGTTAAAACCCCGACGATCATTTCGAATAACCCTGTATTAATAACGTCGCTCTTCACTCAATCGCAGTGAATCGTAAACGGCCTTTTCAAAGCGACTGAACCCGTACGGGTCTCGAAATTTTACGAAATATGTAAGCCATTTGGTCTTCACATCTGTAAACAGTCTGCACTTCCAGAACACAGTGCATTTATTACAGTGCAGTAAGGAAGACAGCCAATTCCAGTCCCAATTATACCGATGTCAGATTTAGTGATTAATGTTTTTCAGCTCCGAACGGGGAACGGCTTCCACTAACTTCCTAGCTATACAGTCGGAAGTTGTTCCTCCCTTCGTTTTATATCAATTTCCCTTACTTCTCCGGCTGTCCTAAGAGCCCGTAAATCCAATTAGGCAGGTCAGACCAACTAAGTCAGTCTTTTTTTTTTTTTTTAACAGCTTTCAAAGTTCTATCTTTATTTCTGTCGTTACGTTAATAATGTTGTCTGCAAAACCGATTCTTGTGCGACAGGCTCGAATTCGCATTTAATCATCAGACTGAGAGGAATAAGGAATGCACCTTATTGTTTATTAATCAATAATGAAAAGGCAGTGGCGATGTCGTCAGTGATAATGTCTGAGGAGAGTGGTAATGTAGGGTCTGATAAATTACTTATTCAAACACAATTTGAAGGACGCAGGAGAAGGAACTTGCCATTCTATCTTCCTACCTAGGGCCATTCATTATTTTCTCTGATAACTATCAGCTGCCAGTTTTGTTTATCGTACGTATATTAAAGTAACCCACTCAGCCATCTGTCCATAAGCTCAGCTCAGTCGTGGCAAGACGTGACAAAAGATGGGTGTCAGACAAAACATGACTTTGGTATGTGCATGGAAAAACTTTACATTTTCCGCTTTTAATGCCTGTTCGCAAAATGGCGAAAAGCGACTAATAGATTCGTCATGCCTATCCGCCCGCCCGTCCGTATTTCTGTCCGCATAGAATAACTCGGCTCGCACTGAACGGATTTTCATGAAATTTGATGTCTGAGTATTTTTCGTAAAACTGTCGACAAAATTCAAGTTTCATTCAAATCAGGCAGGAATAACGGGAACTTTACATGAAGAACAATAGACATTTTATATCATATCTCGCTCACTTCTTTTTAGAATGAGAAGTGGTTGAGACAAAATTCTAGAGAAAATCAAAACATACAATAGGTGTTTAGTAAACATTTTTTTTTTTTCGAAAATCGTGCCGTTTATGAGATAACGTGGAAAAATATTGTAGAGCGGAGCAGGCCACGGTTGACAATACAACACGGCGCATGCGCTTTGCATGCTGGATAACTATGGCTACACACACACACACACACACACACACACACACACTCAAAGTATGTAATTCTTATTGTTTTTTCCACAGCAAAAATAGTTACGCGAACGCGCCTCGACATTAAGTTGTAAGTACACTGCCTGTCTTTTCTGTACGTGTTCGTGCTCACGCTCGTACACAAAGATGTGACAGAGTTCTCACTGTTTTGAAGTTTGAGACAGCGTCACATACATTAGAGTGTAATGCAATTAAACTTCGATCTCTTCATATGCAAACTGCTCTTCATTCACCTAACTTTGAATAAGTTACACTGCGACTACAAAATGAAATTCTCGCCAACTAAGATCAGTAAAATAGAACGATAGTTACTGCTAATTATTACCTTGCAGTATGACCAGGGCCGTGGAATGTATTCTAGGTTAGCAGGTGATGAGTGTCTTTTACACTCGTATTAACAACGGAGAGCGAAAACTCAGGTTGCACATATTCTTTTTCCGTATACTAGGGTTACCCAGCAGATTAAGGGCAGATGCTTAGCTAAATCTTATGTTTATTGGACCGTGCATCATCTTGATAGTTGAGTAAAGAGAGACCAATTTGATGCCACTTGTTTTATTATTACTTTATTCAGTGCTTAACATGTTTCGGATGTTAATACATCCATCCTCAGGAGCTTGCGACTAATTCGTTGAGTTACTTCA
>Ga0123355_10001070_pt1 | contig 37822 bp, 32 predicted proteins | sample TergutEmb28metaG_3_FD_89872 | JGI IMG/M metagenome (GOLD analysis project Ga0123355, IMG submission 89872) | Embiratermes neotenicus P1 segment gut microbial communities from Petit-Saut dam, French Guiana - Emb289 P1 | ecosystem: Host-associated > Arthropoda: Insects > Digestive system > Gut ...
TCAAGCCGCAGGAATCATCCTTGGACATGCGGACGGAAGATTTGCCCCAAGAGACACCGCAACCAGAGCGGAAGTGTCGGCCGTCTTTGCAAGGTTTTTGGAAGTTAGAGGCGGTTAACCATTCGGCGCAAGCCGAAGCCAACGAAAAAGAAAGGAAAACCGGCATAGTATGAGCTATGCCGATTTTCCATCAAAAAACTTTTCTTACAGCCGGGTATGTGCGTCCCGCTTTTTTGTTTTTATACAGACCCTTTTTATATTTTCTGTTAAGCAAATCGGCTTGTTATCCGATTTGCTCAGTAAAATTCAATACGATTTGTGCAACCTCAGCCCTTGATGCGGTATTGCGCGGCAAAAGCCTTCCGTCTGCAGAACCTCTCATAACCTGCCACGTAACGGCCCATTGCATCGGATCGACAGCAAAAACGGAAACACTAGCCCGGTCAGAAAATACATCAAGCGCACCAGGGGCGGCAGTCATGTCATGCCCCTTGAAATAAGCATACCGATACATTATTGAGGCCATCTGCTCTCTGGTTACTGCTTGATTGGGCCTGAAGTTGCCGTCATCAAACCCACTGACAATACCATTGGTATTTGCCCAAGCGACGGCTTGATAATAGAAAGTGCTCTGGTTCCTCACATCAAGGAATGCCGCGCCACCACCGGCAGGAGGCAGTCCGTCGAGTCTGTGTAAAACAGTTACGAACATTCCGCGGGTCATAGCGGTGTTTGGAGAAAACGTGGTTGTTGTAGTTCCGGCAAAAAATCCGTTATGGAAAACAAACTCAACGGCAGGGAAAAACCATGCAGACCCCGATACATCGGTAAACGGAAGCCCGGTTTGTGGTGGAGGCTCCGGCCTTGGGGGCTCCGGCCTATGAGGTGGTGTTACAATTGTGCCGCCGGGGTAATAAAACCCGTCAACCAAACCTGAGACGGAAGCACTTGCAGTGATGACCGCAATCGTGTTTTCTGTGCTGAAAAACCGCTGGTTTGCAGTCACAGCAGCACCAGATGTTACCGCACTTCCTGTCGAAACATTGATTACTTCACCATTGTTGACATGGAGCGCAGCCGATCCCGAAAGCAAAACAAAGCTTGCGCCGGGGCCTAAGGTTATAGCAGAGCCGGAGGGAATGGTTACAGGAGTGAACCTGCCTGCAAAGGTGTACCCTGCGGCCTCAAGATAGAGTTCATTGAGTCTTGCTAAAGCTTGCCCGGTTGCGCCATCAAGCAAGTTGCGTATATCAGCGCTCAGCGCGTTTGAAAAAGCCCCCTCAAGGTAGCGTTGCGAAATCAAAGGATTGCCGGTGGTGCCTGCCGGGGAAGCGGATGCCGTCACCATGCCGATGGCCATTACCAAAGTAAGGCAAGCGGCGATTACTCTCTTCAAAGGTTTGTGTCTCCCTTCCGAAAACTCGGATATTGCTTGAATAATGCATTGAAATATTTTACACACAATACCATATTACAGGAGAAAATTCAACTACCAAAATCATACACAAAAATCGTGCTTCAACATGTGTGCTTTTAAAGGCAAGAAATAGTTCGAAAAGCTATTATTAAAAAATCCTTGACAGATGCAGTGGATTTGCATAGAATTAGTGCAATCAAAAATATGCCCAGCAGGAACAATAACATCAAAATTTAAAAGATGTTAAACAGGGAGGTTTACGGCATGCCCGATAAACAAAATAAAAATAAATTTATGGCAATGCTGGAACGCAAAGGAATAGTTCGCAGAGTTGATGAACCTGACTCGCCTGAGCCCGGTGCCGATAGTGCACGTCCGGAATCCGATTTGCAATCGATGTTAGGCCTCTCTGATGCGAAGCCGAAAAACGTAACACCAGCGCCACGCCAACCTGTTCCGGGCATGATAACGCCTATCATTCCTGCAGCTGCTACCCCAGAAAACAAGGACGAGGAAACACGCACACCAGAGCGGGTTGTAACGATTCAGAAGCCGGGAGCAAGCCCGAACGAACCTGCGGCGGTAAGGACTGAACCAACAAAGCCGGAGCCGGTCAAAGCAGAGCCGGTAAGGACTGAACCGGCAAAACCTGAACCCGCAAAGCCAGAGCCGCCGGTAAGGACTGAGCCAATCAAACCAGCGCCGATAAGCGCCGCGCCGGTAGCACCCGCGCCAGTGGTGACTGCACCGACAACACCAGAACCGGTAAGGACTGAACCAACAAAACCGGAGCCGATCAAAGCAGAGCCGGTAAGGACTGAACCGATTAAACCAGAGCCAATCAAACCGGAGCCGGTAAGGACTGAGCCAATCAAACCAGCGCCGATAAGCGCCGCGCCGGTAGTGCCTGTGCCAGTGATGTCTGCACCGACAACGCCAGAACCGGTAAGGACTGAACCGGTAAAAGTGGAGCCGATAAAGGTAGAACCGATTAAGCCGGAACCAATAAAAATAGTAGAACCAATCAAACCAGAACCAATCAAGCCAGAACCGATAAAGGTGGAGCAAATAAAACCAGAGCTAATCAAACCAGAGCCAATAAGACCGGAAGCGCCCATGCCTGTAGTTACAATGCAGGTCGAGTTTGATAAAAAACCCGATGCAAGCGTGCAGCCGACACCACATGTTGCTGCGGCGAAGCAATATGATGAGGAGCCTAATGAAGTGAATCCTTATGCTACTTTTGTTGAGACACCAACATATGGAAGTCCTCATCCTGTACAGCCGCCTGAGCCGCCTGTAGAGAGAACGACAGAAAGATATCTCGACATTGAGGAGCTATATAGAACATTATCTATGCATTCGAAGCAAACAGACAGCATATATCTCATTGAAGAATATTCAAAGACACTTCCCGATTCGCTTCCCGAAGAATCAAGACGGGAGATTGTTGCCAAGATTGTAGCAGCATCAGGCTTTGATTATGACTTGCTGATGGGCGATGGCGTATTGCGTGTGAGAATGCTTAAGGAATATGCAGAGCGCTTTGCGCAACACACAGAGGAATATGTATCTTCACGTAATGTTGAGCTTGAAGAGCTGGAACAACAGATGAACAGAATACGCACGCTGATTGAAAACCGCAGAGAACTGCATAAGAAGCAATTTTTTGCAATAGAAACAGAAGCGCAAAGGCTTAAAGAAATATTGACATTCATATCAGGATAAGATTCGGATTTGAGTTTTTAGGCGTTGCAGGGCGCTTGTGCTAGGTTACAAGACGTGACTGCACGGCCTACTCAGCACGTATTATGGACGAATGGAGTGAGATATTCTGAAAGGGTATAGACTGACCGACAAAGGGAAAATACTGGTCACTATTCTGCTTGTATTGCTACTGTTTCTTTTGCCTGCATTGATTCTTGTCCTCTCAGCCAATTCTGCCGGACTCACAGGAGTATTGCCGAGCAACCCAAGTTCTCAGGCAGAGGTTACGACACCCCCAAGCATTGATAATCCGTCGCCAAATGGCGGCGGATTTGACCTGCCTGCCCCAGATGAGCCCGGTGGCAGCGAAAATGGAGATGGCATCAATGACGAAAATGAGCAGACGAATCAAACAGACGGACAAGACGCCCAGACGGAAAGTCAAATCACTTTAAATCCCGCTGAAGGAGTCCTCATATTCCTTTATCACGCATTGGCTGAAGGCGATTTGCAGGATAACGCGTTGGACGATGGAATTTTAGACATGCTTGACATGTTTTTGGAGTTGCCGCATAATACACAGGAAAGCATTGTTGCTGTGGCTACGCCCTATAGGATACCGGAGGAGTTTCAACCGCTCGTTACAATGGTTTGTGACGCGCTATTGGCACGAGGTGCACAATATCAAATGCTTGTAGAAGATTTTGACGATACGACAGAAAATGATCGACTCCTATTCGCAATGACATTGTCGTTTGTTGCGCGTGAACCTGATGAAGAAAGTGACCCTGATGTTGAGGGCGACCTTGATATTGAAGAGGGTTCTAACTTTGAGGGAGATGACCCTACTGTCGAAAATGACACTGATGCTCAGAGCGACACGAATGCCGAAACTGACCCTGATATTGAGGGTGACCATAATGCCGAGAGCGCCCCGGGTATCGAGCGTGAACCTGATTTAGAAAATGCCCCTGATGCAGGAGGCGACCCGGATGTAGACAGCATTCCTAAGTAAGCCGTCACAAGAACCAACAAGAGGTAAACTTAGTGCAGTCTAGTTATTTTAAATGCGCTATACCAGGGGATGCGTAACAAAACGTTATGCATCCTCTGTCTGCTACAGTAATTATTTAATGCTGAAAACTAAAAATATACACAAGGGAGGATATTATATGAAGTCTGTGGCTGTGACCAAGTGTGGCCTCATAAATGCGGAAAACCAATCAGACAAAGGCATAATCGAAGTACGTGATATCCCGGAGCCGACACTACAGGGTGAGCAAGTTCGCATAAAAGTCGCTTACTGCTCAATATGTGGGTCTGATCCACACTGTATGGAAGAGAATATCTTCGGTTGGGATATCCCATTTGGAGTAGGGCATGAGATGTCTGGCGTTATTGTTGAAGTGGGCAAGAAAGCTACGAAGAGGGGATTGAAAGTCGGTGATCGAGTAGCAGGAAACTTCCTCAATTTTTGCGGCACATGTTATTATTGCGTTAACGGACAGGAACAGTTCTGCGAATTCTGCGCCGAATCGAATCAGCCATGTATGTCTGAAAATGTAACATGGCATGAATCTCAAGTATATAAGCTGCCTGATGATGTCAGTCTGAAGAAAGGGTGCCTACTAGAGCCCGTTTCGGTTGTTGTAAGGGTAATGGACAAGCTCGGGCCGAAAATCGGTCAACGCATTGCGGTAAACGGCGGTGGGCCCATAGGTTTACTTTGCATTCAGATGCTCAAGATGATGGGCGCTGTGGATCTGACATTATTCGAGCCAATCTCTGACAGACGTGATTTAGGACGGAAATACGGCGCAGACCATTGCATTGACCCTACGGCTGTGGATATCGTTCAAAAAACAAATGATATTACCGGCGGGCTGGGCTTTGATGCAGTCATAGAGGTTTCAGGCAACTTGAAAGCGGCATATAATATGCCGGAACTCATGGCAAAAGGCGGCACATTGATGTATGTCGCAATGTATCCGAATGATTTTGAGATGCCACTTAATTTATGCAAAACCTTTTTTAACAAAGAGCTTACGTTAACAGGCACATACGTTTCGCCATATGCTTTCCCAAGAGCAACACAAATAATGCCAAGGCTGCAACTGGATGACTTCATAACATCGGTCTATGACATAGATGATGTCGCCGAGGCATTTGTTATGCAAAAAACAGGCAAATACCCTAAAGTACTGATCCGCTGCAATAATTTTGACGGCGAGTAACGCCGGGAAGGAGTGTTTATCTCAGTGAGAAACTATAACATTGATATCGAAATGGTCAAAGAACTTGAAGACAAATGCGTCAAAATCCGCAAGGATCTTCTAAACTTCATCTACCGCATCGGAATGGGGCATCTGGGCGGTGAGCTTTCTATTGTTGAAATGAGCGTCGCGCTTTATTACAAGTACATGAACTATGATGTCATGAATCCCACAATGGAGGATCGTGACAGGCTTGTACTCTCAAAGGCACATTGCTCCGAGACGCTCTATACTATTTTCTCAGATATGGGCGCTTATTCAATGGATTACATGGTAGAACATTTTGAGTCTCTCGAAACGGCAGTATTCGGTATGCACTGCAACCGTCTGTATTGCCCACAGATAGAAATCAGCGCAGGCTCGCTCGGCCACGGGCTTCCAATCGCATTAGGTCTGGCACTCGGGGCGAGGAAGCAGAAGAAAAACTGGCGCACTATTTGCATAACAGGAGATGGAGAGCTAAACGAAGGCACGAACTGGGAAGCAATAATGGCGGCATCACATTATCAACTGGGCAATCTCGTATGGATTTGTGACAAAAACAAGGTTTCGATGACAGGCCATACCAAAGATGTTATGAACATCGACCCACTTGACGAGAGAGTGCGTGCTTTCGGCTGGGATGTCCGTGAAATAAACGGCAACAACATGTATGAATGTTGTGAAGTCTTGCAAAATCTGCCACCTGCAGAGCCGGAATATAGAAGAAAGCCCATATGCATCATTATGAATACAATCAAAGGCAAGGGCGTAGACTTTATGGAAGACGACTATAAATGGCATGGCGGCGGTATAGGTGATGAAGACCTTGTCCGTGCGCTTGAATCAGTAGAAAAAACCAGGAGGGTGAGATAGATGTCAGTAAAAACTACTTTTAACTTTGATCAAATGCTCTCCAGTGCCCGCGAGGCATATGGCGAAGAGCTTTTCCGCATGGCAGAAGAGGGGCTGGACTTTGTATTTACATATACGGATAATGTCGCAGAATCAACATCAGCTGGCAAGCTTTTAAAGAAATATCCTGAGCGTTGCTTCAATTTTGGTATCGCCGAGCCCAACCAAGTTGGCGCATCGGCCGGTATTGCGCTTTCAGGGCAAATCGTATTTGCGCAAGTTTTCGGCCCATTCCTCTCCCTCAGAGCAGCCGATCAGATTCATACAGACGTTGCATACAATGATGTCAATGTCCGCCTCATCGGCACACACTCAGGTCTTACGGCTTGCGGTGGCCCTACTCATAACACAATCTGCGACCTTGCACTTTACAGAGCGATTCCGAACCTCACGATATGTGTTCCGGCGGATGCTGACCAATGCTGCAAAATCATCCGGAAGTCAATGGAATTCCAAGGCCCTATGATTATCCGAATTGACCGCGGCGGCTCACCGAATGTCTATGCTTCAACTGATTATGAATATGTAATCGGCAAAGCTATTGAGACAATCCCGGGCGATGACCTTACAATAATCTCGGCCGGATCCAGCGTTTATTGGTCGATGATGGGCGCAAAGATTCTCAAAGAAACATATGGTCTTAACGCTCGTGTTATTGACATGCATACCATAAAGCCGCTGGATGTTGATATGATTGTAAAATGCGCTCGTGAAACAAATGTCATCATCACTGTCGAAGAACATTCAATAAATGGTGGTCTTGGCGGTGCTGTCGCCGAAGCGCTTCTTGAAGCAGGCTTTGACGGCAAATTCAAGCGTATAGGTTTGCCGGATGAATTTGCGTTGCTGGGTGAAATGGATGCAGTTTACGCACATTACCGTATGGATCCGCAAGGTATCGCTGATCAAATTGCTGAGCTTCTTGGCAAGAAATAATAAAAGCAGGGAGGACGAGACTATGACAGAACCCATCAAGGAATTTTCTATGGATTTATTTAGCCTTAAAGGAAAAGTCGCGATAATCACCGGAGGCAATACAAATCTTGGTTTGGGATATTCAGTTGCCCTTGCTAAAGCCGGAGCGGATTTATTTATTGCACATTTTGAAGAAGATGTCTCAGAAGCAAAGCGTCTCATTGAAGCGGAGGGACGCAAGGTAAAGTTTTTGCGCGGAGACCTTTCAAGCAAGGACTATATCAACGCAATAGTCAAAGGATGTCTCGACGAATATGGAAAGATTGACATTTTAATCAATAATGCCGGTACAAATCATTTCGAGGATTTCAGGACTTTCCCAGACGAGAAATATACGCAAGTTATGGACATTAACCTCAATGCATGTTATTTCCTTGGAAATGAAGTTGCAAAAGTTATGGCCGACAATGGTGGTGGCAAAATAATCAACATAGGCTCTGTCCTATCATTTACAGCCGACATTATGTGTCCGGGTTACGCTGTTTCTAAACATGGTGTCATCGGACTCACACGTTACTTTGCAAACAATATGGGTAAGTACAATATCCAAACCAATGCGCTTTGTCCGGGCTTTATAAAGACCGAGATAAACGCTGATTTGAGTGACAATGTTGAATTTTACAATAAAATTACCAACCGTATTCCGGCGGGCCGCTGGGGTACCCCCGAAGACTTAGTTGGTACGGCGGTATTTCTTGCGAGTCGTGCCTCAGACTATCTAAACGGCTGGGCGATATCTGTAGATGGCGGGTTTTCGACAACTTTGTAGAGATAAAGTGTTACTGATGGTTTTTTGAGATTGGGGCTTCCTGAATCAAGTTCAGGAAGCCCCAATAACGAAGATACCCCAGACTTACAAGGTGTTGCTTATGATGCAAGCCCTACACCTCCGACTTCTTAGCAACAGCCTTAGTTTTCCACTTTCCGGTAAAATACCGAGCGCATAAAATCAAAGACACCACACCCCAACCCAGCGGCGTGGTCATCCATGCAGCACTATAACCAAGCACACCCAGATAAACAGCCAGATAACCCGTAGAAACACGTATAGCCAGCGCAATGAGCGTTGCCGCAGACTGCACAACAGTATCGCCGGCACCCTGCAACACCCCGCTGACCGTCATCTGCACAGCAAAAATCCAAACCCAAACAGACATAAACCGAACAATGCTGACACCAATCGGCAATGAATTGACTTCAAGCCCGAACACTGAAAGCAGTGTCCCGGCAAATATATAAAACAGCACACTCACCACAGCAACAACACCTAAAGCCATTGCAAGAGTCACCCTAAAACCGCGCTTTACTCGGTCGAGCTGCTCTGCCCCGATATTTTGCCCAACAAAACTTGCAAGACCCGACTGGAAAGCCATGAGCGGCACAGCCAAAATCATATCCAACCTTGCAGCAGCAGTATATGCAGCCATAACTCCGGGAACGGTGCGCTCAAACCCATTAACAAGACGCTGCATCGCCCCATAACCAATTGAAACAAAGCTTATTTGAATTGCTACCGGAAGCCCAAGTTTTGTCATGGTAAGGGCAATTTTCGCATCCCAATGAACGCCGGACTTCACAAAAGGGAATCGCTTTCTCATATATATGTATGAAACCACAGCGCACATAGCCTTAGCAATGAGCGTTGAAAACGCAGCCCCCGCAACACCCCATGGGATAACTACAATAAACAGAGGCGTAAGAATAGCGCTGAGTATCGTCGAAATCAGCAAGAAATACAAAGTTGCTTTGGAATCGCCCACACTGCGCAGGATTGCCGCAACTGCGTTATACACGAATTGAAAAAACAAACCGATACTGTAAATACGAAAATAAGTGATGGAAAGAGATATCTTCTCCTCCGGCACACCGAGAATTTCCCTGAGCAAAAAAGGCGTGACAACGAAAGCGGTCATGCTGGTGAGCAGACCAAAAAAACCGAGCAGAATAAGTGCAGTATCAATTGCCGAAGGCAGGCTGGATTCCTTTCCCGCGCCAAAATACTGAGAGATGACAACCCCAACACCGACAGAAAGCCCGGACGACACGCCCAAAAATAGAAACACCATAGACTGTGTCGTACCCACAGCGCCAAGGGCAAGCTCTCCGATTAAGTTTCCAACCAATATGCCATCAACGATATTATATGTTTGTTGAAGCAGAAACCCGGCAAGAATAGGCAAGGTAAAGAGCAGAATCACCCTCCACTCTTTACCTTTTGTCATATCCTTTTTCATAGCGTTCACCTAAAAGCAAAAGGGGGGAGACTTATCTAACTTGAAGTCTCCCCTTGCTTTTTCCTTGTTATTCTACAACCCCTCGTAACACTTGCTGCTGTAATTAAACAACTCATCCTCAAAAGCAAAGTAGCTCTCAGGGATATTGCCGCTCAGCCGCACAACGATACCGGAACCCTTATGCTTGTGCGCCCCGAATCTGTCAACGAGACTGCGGGCATATTCTCGAGCCTGCTCAGCTGTGGTAGCAGGATTGTACATGATGTTAGGATCGGGCATGTATTCGACAGTCAATTTATCACCATAGGTTTTGAGTATGCTGTCAACATCATTAATCGACTGAATCTCTATCAAATCAGCTTTCAGATCATTGACGATATATGGAAGCCAAGCCTCCATTTTGCCGCAAGTGTGGAACATTGTTCTTAGCCCCTGGGCACGAAACGCATCAAAGAGCCTAATCGTTGGTTCAAGCAGAGTCTCTTCAAAAAGTTCGCATTTGAAAAATTGACTCTTTGCATTAGACCAGTCATCATTATGACACACATAATCAAAGTTGTATACCTTTTGCTGCACATTTAAAAGATCGATTTTATAATCAACTAACCTGTTAAAGAAAGCGGCGCATTCTTCGGTTTCGACTAATAAATCATACAAACATTGCTCAAAACCTTCTAGAAAATGCAGTTGCTCGAATGTACCATGGCCGAGACTGCGACATGCCAGTGCAAGATTTTTTTCTCTCTTGAAATGCTCATAACCCTCTGCCCAATCAAAATCATGCACATCAGGCCAGCGGATATTGCGCCATGCACCAATTTCTTTCATTGGATAAGGTTTTATCGGTGTGACACCCTCCTGGAGCGGTTCATATCTATAACATGTGCCAAACCAATCTACACTGTCTCTAGCGCGATCATGTGCAACCCAGGAATAAGCTCTCGGAACAGCCCATTGGGTGGACTTGTACAAGCAAGGCATCCACAAGGGTTTTTCGTGGCGAAATGTTCTGAGCAGGTTTTCGCCCTCGGTTATTGGATAATCACGCTTTACGCTTTCCATCGGCGGTGGGAATACAGGAATCATAAAATCAGCCATTAATAATTTACCTCCGCAAATATTTTTGTTTTATTTCTATTCAAGCATCTGTAGTCCGAGGCTCTCCATCCATGTGTCGAGTTGTTCAAGAAAACGCTTCTCGTCAAAATCCACACGGTCGCCAGGTTGTGCGCCCTCGTAACATAATACACTGTATCCGGCTTCGCGCAAGTACATGGCTTGCTCTTTACGCAAAAGTGTACAGCCGACACCGGCACGCCACATGCCAAACAAAGCGCCGTCGGCATCAAATACATCGGCAAACTCATTGAGCGCTTTGGGGCGTATATATTCGTCAATCTTGAAGTGGTGTGGGAACCGCGCGTCAGGGCCGGTCATAAACCTTACGGCATCCTCACGTGTATTGAGTTCCATGGTGTCGGAATATACAGGATAATCACGATCGCCTATGCTGCCATCGGGCTTTCTTTCGAGCTGTGACTGGGAGTGGTGGGTATATTGTGAGCCCAAACATACTGCACCGTATTGCTCCATGTAACGATAATATTTGAGAAAATGCCATGAAGGTGGATGCGCCTCAATCCAGCGGAAGCGTTCAGTGCCAACAGCCGCTATTTTGTTTTGTACGCGCCACTCAACCTCATCACGAACAGTTTTCCAGAACTTGACAGAAAGCTCCGGCCCTATTTTTGCCAAACTTCCAAGTTGGAAAAACGAGTATAAATCCTTTACGGATAGTGGTGAGGGCGTAAAAGTCATGAAATAACTAACATCCTGCCTGTACTCTTTCAGCAGGCGGCAATTGCGGGCAAGCTCAAAGAGTGTTTCGTCGTCGAGCTTTTGGCCGAACACAGTTTCCATTTCATTGAGCATCTTCAGCGAATTGAAATTCCTGTGGTCAAGCATTGCGGCCTCTCTGGCCTCATCGCGCTCGCCAATATACATGGTAAAGTCATTAGTCCATCTGGAAATAGGCTTGAAGTCACGGCATTGCTGCCCGCGTTTTATATGGGAGTCACACACACAAGGAAATGGTACTGTAAAATGCCTTTCGGGAAACGGCTTGCCATCTGATGTGTGGCCTAGAAACTGCGCCCCCCAGCATGTGTTGTGATAGCCGCAAATCTCACGACCCCAGCCCCTGACCTCACTCGCAAGCCTCGCTTTGCGCGCAAAAGGCTCATCCTGAGCAGCCATCATTGCACCTACCGGATTATCTTCAATGACCTTGATCGCCGGAAACGCGACTTGCCAATCCAGTGTGAAGCTGGTGTTGCCCTGGCCGAGGACACTTTCCTTTCCGGCAATGCCCTTGTCGTAGTTTTTCCTGATTTCCTTTGCAAGCGTCCAACATTCAAGCGGTTTGGTTTCCCACAGTTGGTTTTTCATAACACATTCACCTCTTAGCTGGCGGGAGCCGAACTCCCATCGGTTTGAGACAAGGCGGGACGCTGCTTTGCTTAAACACGTCCCATCCGTTTGTTGCTTCTTTTGTATAACATCTAAAACTACTCAGAATATGTCTTTTGCGTGTTCAGACATTCATACAACGAATAAGATACACTAACCAATTGAAAGTTACATTATGCCTTTAGCACAATAATTACATAAAAAATCTGGTCTGATGTCACATCGCATTGAATAAGCAACTCTGATAGAATCGGAATGATTTTGGTGGTAATTGTCAGGATAAGAGGCTTTTGTAAAAGGAAGGGTCATAAGTATGCTTACAAAGAAACAAAACCTGCTGGAAACGCTGCGAGGTGGAAGCCCCGACCGGTTTGTAAATCAGTTTGAAGCTTTCGGATTTGTGGCAGACCCACATATGAAAAGGTCAAGAGGTATGCAACCGGGCACAGAGATGGTCAACGCTTGGGGCGTTACAATCCGATTCATTGAAGATACCCCCGGCCCATTTCCTGTGCACGATGAGCAGCATACAGTACTCAAAGATATTACCCAATGGCGCGAGACCGTCACTTTTCCAAATCTTGATTTTTCAAAAGAGCAGTGGGATGAATGTCGTGCTGTGGGCAGCCAGATAGATAGAAATGATAAATTTGCGACCTGCATGATTGTGCCCGGAGTTTTTGACCATCTGCATTACCTGATGGGTATGGATGCGGCGCTTATAAGCTTCTATGAAGAGCCGGAAGCGCTTAAAGAGCTGATAGAAGCCATCACATTATGGGAACTTGAATATGCGAAGTTGCTTTGCGAAAACCTGCAGCCCGAAGCGCTGTTGCATCATGATGACTGGGGCAGCCAAATTTCGACATTTCTGTCACCTGATATGTTTGATGAGTTTATCTTCCCATCATATAAAAGGATATACGGCTATTATAAAGACAATGGAGTAAAAGTCATTGTGCATCACAGCGATTCATATGCAGCGACGATTGTGCCGCACATGATAGAGGCCGGGATAGATATATGGCAAGGCTGTATAGATACAAACAACATCCCGGAACTGATAGAACAATACGGCGAAAAAATAACTTTCATGGGTGGAATCAACAACGGCATTGCAGATGTTCCGAACTGGACGGAATCGCTTATCTCAGATGTTGTTGAAAAGACATGCCGGCAGTGTGGGAAATTATACTTTATACCAGGGCTGACAGCAGGCGGCCCATCAAGCACATATCCCGGCGTATATGACACGGTTACACGTGAGATAGATCGCATGAGCAAAATTATGTTTTGATTGCAGGCATTTGATATTTGCCATGGCTAAGGAGGCTTAAAAATGGTTAAGGAATATGGAAAATGGCCGGAATTCTCGCAGGTTTCAAAAGAGATAGACTGGAAAGGTGCAAAGCTTATTGCAGCAGGCGTTGATGTTGGAACAACAAGCGCACAGGCGGCGATACTATGCGATGGCAAGCTGTTTGGGTATGCAAATATCCATGCGGGCGTTGACTTTGAAAAAACGGCAAAAGACGTTATAGCATTAGCTATGGAAGGTTCCGGTATGGCGGCAAAGGACATCGGCATCATCAGTGCAACGGGGTTTGCAAAGAAAAACGTAAAATTTGCCTCGAAAACATTTGATGAGATACATTGCCATGCAAAAGGTGCACGATTCATGTTTGGGCCGGAAGTGCGCACAGTTGTGGACATGGGCGGCCAGACAGTAAAAGCAATAAGGCTTTTTGAGTGGGATCGTGTGCGCGACTTTATGCTCAATGACAAATGCGCCACAGGTTCGGGCAGAAACATTGAGGTGTTATGTGCGCAATTGCATCAGGATATCACTGAAATAGGCTCGAAGTCTTTGGAGACAGAAAAAGACCCTGAGCCTGTCAGCACAACCTGCTGGGCATTTGCAGGAACAGAGACACTCGGGCTATTCGGAAGGCCTGAGTACCGCAGTGAAAAACTAAGCGAAGCCGAAATTTACGCGTCGCATTTGTTTGCTATAGCGTGGAGAGTTATTGGCATCATAGGCAGGTTATCGCCTTTGGATGTGGGAGAGATCAGTGTAGATGGCGGTCTGGCATTTACCGGTGGGCTTGCAAAAAACCCCGGAATAACTGCCCGCATTGAGCGTGAGCTAGGTGTTGCTGCCGCTAAGAGTGATATTGATCCAATGCTTGCCGGTGCGATTGGCGCGGCGTTGCTGAGTGTATGAAAAGGGGGTAGAGGTTATGGACTTTAAGAAGCTGATTGCAGAGCGGCACGAATATGCACAAAAATGGAAAGAACGCACAGGCGGCAAAGTGCTGGGTTGGTTTGAGCCGTACTTCCCCGAAGAAATCGCATATGCTGCCGGAGTATTGCCTGTAAGAATAATAGCGCAGCACGAACCGGACGCGCTCAGTGACAAATGGATATACGGTGCATGTTACCCAGTCAAAGATATGACAAATCAGTTTTTGCTGGGCAGGATGGACTACATAGATGGATTGGTTAACGTTGAGGGTTGCCAATGGATTTTCAATGCGTATGAAGTCATAACAAATAATAAGCCCGACATGTTCAAGCACTATCTGTTTTTGCCCGACTACACAGAATCAAAAACCTCAAAAGATGTTCTGAAATCTGAACTTCTGGTGTTTAAGACCAAGCTTGAAGAGTGGACAGGCAATAAAATCACTGATGCAGCACTTGATAATGCGATAGATATTTATAACAAAAACCGCACCTTACTCAGAAGAATTTGCGAACTCAGGCGTGCTGATAACCCCGTGATACTCGGCTCAGAATACATGGATATGCTGCTTGCCAATCAGGTAATGGACAAAGCACAAATGAATGGTATTTTGGAAAAATTCATAGAAGAACTCGAAAGTCGTGAGCCGGGCAAGGATATGATTAGACTGATGCTCATCGGCAGCGAGACTTGGGACAGCAACCTTGAAAAATTGATAGAATCATTGGGTGGAAATGTGGTTATAGACGAACTGGATAATGGGACATCCTATTTCTGGGATAATATTTTCCCGCAAAAAGACAGGATGATGGCCGTTGGATTGCGTTACCTCGGACGACCGCGTCAGCCAATCAAAGAGAGCAACTGGAGAAGGCGGCCTGCGCATATTGCGGCTCTTGCTGAGGATTATCACATAGACGGAGCAATTATCGCAAAGCAAATCTATTGCCACCCGCACGGCACCGACAACTACGAAGTATGGAAGTTATTAAGGGAGCGCAATATTCCCTATCACTATTTTGAACGTGATATGTTTGTTCCGAATGACGAAACGACACTCAGGGTAGAAGCATTTCTGAATACAGTTCGTGCCGGGATTACACGTCTTGCAGGCTGGCACAACACGGTAGAGATATAGGGAGCGAAGAACATGATTATTGCTGGAATAGATGTAGGTGTTGAAAACACAAAAGTCGTAATAATTGACGATAAGAAAGTGGTCGGCTGTGCGGCTGTATCCACCGGAGGTGTAGAGCGCCCTACGCAGATAAGAAAAGCATATGAGATGGCGCTTAGCGCAGCGGGCATCAGCGAAAAAGACGTAGGGGCAGTCATTGCCACAGGCAGAGGCAAGTTCGATGTCGATTTTGTGAGTGGCAGAGTCACAGAGACCATAGCTGCAACATTTGCCGCACGGTTTTTATATCCGGACGCAACCTCTGTTATGAGTGTGGGTGCAGATGAAACGCTTGCTGCGACCATCGGCAAAGAGCGTCTGGTTGGCGAATACGTTGCAAACCAAAAATGCACCGCTGCACTGGGCACATTTTTGAAATTTCTCGCAAAACGGCTGGGTGTTGCACTCGAAGAATGTAAGCCCGAGGCAAAAGATGCCGGAGAAATAAACGAGGGTTGTGTCGTGTTTTCGGAGCTTGATGCACTCAGTCTTATAAATGACGGAGCAAAGCCTGAGGCGGTCATGGCATCGGCAATCAATGCTACAGCCATCCGAGCAGCAACGGTTATGAATGACTTAACAATTCCGAAAAATGAGCGGCCGATTTTGATAGGGGGACTTGCAAAAAATGCGGCATTTGTGAGTGCTTTGGAAAAAGTATTGGGATTTAAGTTTATAATACCTGAAAATCCGGAATTTTGCGGTGCGATTGGGGCAGCGGTCAGTGGTGGCAAAGTAGCGTAAAACCACCGCTTACTTAAAAACGGAGGGAAACGAATGAAAATCAATAAAATAATGAGCATTGAAGCGGCGCTCGATTTGATAAAAGACGGAGATACGGTTGCGATTTCATCTGCAAGCATGGTTGGATATCCTGATTATATAGTCAAATGCTTAGAAGATAGATATATTGAAACAAAGCATCCGGCGGCGCTGACGCTTTATGCGGGTTGTGGGCACGGAAACCCCGTCGGATATGGGGCGGATGACAGATTTGCGCATCCGGGTTTTTTGAAGCGTACGGTTTGCACCCATCCCCAAGTGGTTCCGAAACTTGGCAAATTTATCGACTCCGGGGAAATTGAAGCCTATGCATTCCCGCAGGGCGTTGTCAACCACTTGTACAGGTGCAGTGCAGCAAAGCAGCCGGGTCTTTTAACAAAAATAGGCATCGGAACATATTGTGACCCGCGTCAAGATGGCGGTAAGCTGAACAGTGCAACAACAGAAAATCTTGTTGAAGTTATGGTTGTTGACGGTGAAGAATATTTGTTTTACAAAAGCAAGCCCATAGATGTTGCGATTTTGAGGGGTACAACTGCCGATGAGCGGGGCAATATCACCATTGAGCATGAATCACTTAAACTGGAGATTCTTGAAATAGCGCTTGCAGCAAAATCATCCGGCGGTAAGGTCATAGTTCAGGCAAAAAGAACGGCTGCCGAAGGTTCGCTCAATGCAAAGGATGTTGTTGTTCCCGGAGAGCTTGTAGATGCTGTTGTGGTCTGTGAAGACGTGGAGCAATACCACCGCCAAACAGCCGGGACAGTGTATAGCCCATATATGAGCGGTGAGCTGAAGTGCCCGGCAGGAGCAGTGTCTGTACCCAAGGAAGTTTTGGAAGCTGATGATATTGTATGCCGCAGGGCGGTATCTGAAATATACCGTGATGCGGTGATTAATGTAGGCGTAGGCATCGGTGTTGGTGTCGGTGCTGTAGCTGATGTTGAAGGAATCATAAATGATGTGACATTCACACTGGAGCTTGGGGTTTTTGGAGGCACACCGCAGGCGATGCCGGATTTTGGCGCGGCAATCAATGCCACCTCATACCTTTCACACCCATCCATGTTTGATTATTACCACAGCGGTGGGCTTGATATTGCGTTTCTGGGGGCTGCGCAAATAGATGCTGAGGGCAACGTAAATGTCAGCCGTTTCGGTGGGCGTGCCGCAGGGCAAGGGGGCTTTATCGATATAAGCCAAACGGCCAAAAAAGTTGTGTTTTGTACATACTTTAAAGCAAAAGGTTTTGAATCCTCGATTAGTGACGGAAAGCTTAACATCACAAACGAGGGCAAAGTGCCCAAATTTGTCGAGAAAGTTGATCAAATAACATTTTGCGGAAAGCGCTCCAGAGCAAAGGGGCAAGAGGTGGTTATCTGCACTGAGCGATGTGTTTTTGAGCTTGTAGAACAGGGAGTTATGTTGACCGAAATCGCACCGGGCATAGATCTTGAAAAAGACATTTTAGCAAATATGGGATTTAAGCCCATCATAAGCAAAGCGCTGAAAGTAATGGATCAAAGAATCTTTATACCGGGACGCATGGGTTGCTTTGATTAAATAGACATCAAAAACTTGGGGAGACAGTTGAGATGGAATATAGAAAATATATTGCTGATAAACTGCCAATGAAGTGGCCGTACCCAATTGCATACGACAAAGAAACAAGGGAAAACTGTGATGTCTTGATTATAGGTGGGGGGCTTGCAGGTGCGTTTGCAGCCATAACTGCTGCAAAAAGAGGTGCGCGTGTTGTTGTTCTTGACAAAGGAGCAATAGTCCGCAGCGGTGCTGCCGGTGTTGGGATAGACCACTGGGGAGGAGTGCATACAGCGCCGGGTTCAAAATACGCACCGGACGAAGTGATTAGAGCGCCATCCAGAGACAATTATGCTCCGGGTCATACCAAGTATATTGCGATAAAAGAAGCGTATGATGCGCTGCTGGAACTAGAAGAGTACGGCCTGAAAATCCGCGATGAAGATGATGAATTTCTGGGAGCGCCATTTCGTGATGACGAAACGAAGCTCATGTTTGCATACGACTATGAAAGCAAGCATACAATACGCATCCCCGGCGGGGAACAAATAAAGGTTGTATTATATAACCAAATGAAACGCCTGGGTATCAAGATGTATGACAGGGTACATACCACTTCGCTCCTCACAAAAGACGCAGCAAGAGGTGCGCGTGTGGTTGGGGCGACCGGTGTAAACATCAGAACCGGTGAGTTCTATGTGATGAGCGCAAAAACAACAATACTCTCCACAGGTTGTCCGCTCAGACTATGGGAATTTGCGACAGAACTGGTAGGCTCGAATGCGCATCACGATGACCCAAACTGCGCAGGCGACGGAAATGTCCTGGCATGGCGTGCCGGAGCGCAACTGATGATGATGGATAAAAGCCATTCAAGTTCCGGAGGGCGCAGATACCCGGCATATATGACAGCAAATGCCGACAACACGTGGAGACCATGCACAATAGTGGATGCCGATGGAAAAGAAATCCCATGGCAGAATCGTGATGGAGTTATTTGCGAGACATTTGACGATAGAAATAAGCTTGCTTCTGGGCAAAAGATGATGGCAAGCGGTGGCCAGAGATCACCATATGAACTGCGTACACCCACTATTATTTACGATTTGAAAGAGCGTATAGAGTCTGGTGAGTACAAACTTCCGTTTTATGCGGATATGACGCAAATGCCTGATGATGAGCGGCGTGTTCTGTTTGGTGTTATGCTTGGGAACGAAGGAAAGACCAGAGTTCCGGTTTTAGAAACGTTGCAAAATGCAGGATTCGACCCGGAGCAAGATATGCTTCAGGCCAATGTTCTGCCTCCTCAATATATGGGCACCGATGAGCCTTGGTGGGATGTGAAATCCCCCGGCATAGGAGGACACAATATACGTGACACGGCGTTTATAGGATATGGCGGTCTTGTAGTTGACTGGAACATGAGATGTTCGCTGGAGGGACTATATGCTGCCGGAAACCAAGTGGCAGGCGTGACAGGAGCACCCTCTGCTGCTGCGACAGGCAGATATGCAGCACGCAACGCAGTGGAATATGCAAAGACGGCAGAGCAGTTCCCTGTGTCGGAAGCGCAAGTGGCCTATGAAAAACAAAGGGTATTGTCTTTTGTGAATCGGGATAAGGGCTATGGCTGGAAAGAAGTTCAGTTGGGACTTTGCAGAATAATGCAGGATTACTGTGGGGACTACAGAAGCAAAGAAGTCATGGAAATGGGTCTGTGGTGGTTAAATTCCATTCGTGAAAACGAATTGGCAAACACCGTGGCATCCAATCCCCACGACTTAGGAAAAGTATTAGATGTTGATACCAGGCTGGCAATTGGCGAAATTATGTTGCATCAGTCTCTGAGCCGTGAATTTTCAAGCAAATCCATGGGTGTTGTCAGACTTGATTTCCCAAAAGACGGCGATGATTGCGGATACTACCAAACACTCAATCTCAAAGGTGACGAAATCGAAGTGGGCAAGCTGCCTTTTAACTACTGGCTGGAAAATGGAGATTACAACGAAGCCTACGAAAAAAACTGTTGCTTGTAAAGGAGTCATGATGCTTATGGGTAATGCGTATTTTTTGCCGAGCCCGGCAGCGCCGAATGAGTGCGTGACATTCGATGAAAGCAAATGCATTGGCTGCAATATATGCGTAGATGTTTGTCGCTGTGATGTGATGCTCCCGAATCCGCAGTGTGGAAAACCGCCAATCGTTACATATCCGGACGAATGCTGGTTTTGCGGCGCATGTGTCTCAGATTGTCCGATAGAAGGTGCAAATAGACTCAACCACCCGATAAACCAGCGCATAACATGGAAAAGAAAAGCTACCGGAGAAATATTCAGAGTCAAATACTGTTATATGAAATAAAATACAGCAAAAGAATAGACTATTTGAAGAGCGTTCGCACAATAATACAGGATAACAGAATGCCCAATCGCTCATCAGGATCATTTAAATCCATTTCAACAATTTTTTCTATGCATTTTAGCCTATAGGTCATTGTGTTTTTGTGAATATACAATTGAGATGCGGTTTTGATTAGAGAATTGTTGTTCATCAGATAAGCTTCGAGTGTAGATAAAAAAGTTGTTCCATTTGTGACATCGTAGTTATTAAGACGGACAACAGCGCTGTTGCAAACAGTTTTTATGGGAAACACAGAGTCTAGAGTGTTTATGATATGTGCAGGCATAATATCTCTATAGTAACGTATGCGCTTTTCGTTCGGCCCCTGTTTTATCGGCAAAACAGTCAAATCAAAATGGCTGGCAAGTTGTGAGAACTCGCAAAACAAATTGCCGATGCTACAAAAACCATTATCAAGCTCCAACTGCTGCTCAATAAGTTCAAGTTGATGGTCAGTGATTTTGCAAGCTTCTCCGTGAAGCAAAAAAACAATGAGGTCATTATAATTGAGTGCGATGCAATCAAAATAGGATGTTGCGAAAATACGCTCATAATTATACAAATAATGACTTACATTATGACATTCAGGAGGCAGTGAGACCAGCATAAGCCTATAATCATCGTCCGAACTCCACCGCAGCTGAGCAAGCACATCCTTTGCAGTGTTAAACATATTTCTACCATTTTTTCTTGCAAGGTGCAGTGCAGTTGTGAGCGCATTTCTGGCATTGTTGCGCACATTCAGTGATGAATTATACCTTCTGGTTATTACCGGTGAAATGAGGTCGGCAATATAATCAACAAGCCAGTGCTGATTTGAAGTAAGGCTCTTATTAACACCCATTACAATCAGTGAAGCAAAACGCAAATCCCCATAATCAAATGCCGTGACAAAATGCGGCTCAAAGTTATTCACTGATTCATGAAAAGTAGATTTAGGATATTTTTCAGGATTTTTAGGCAGAATTTTAGCTTTTTCCCTCGGATTCCGTTCAAAAGCAATTCGATTTTGTGTCTGAACTTCATTCCAAAAGACATTTGATTCAGGCGGCACAAAATTATCGCTGTGATCCAGCAGCAGGAAACCAGAACTATATGAATTAAAGAGCATGATACAACCTTCAAAAAATTCGGCACAGCAATTCAAAATAGTTCGAGTAGATGCGTCGCCCAGCATGACGTTAAGCAGCTCATGTTCAAATGCTTCGAATTTACGGAAAACCAGCTGAAGTGCGTTTAAAACAATCAGCATATCCGCACAATCAGGAAAAATGATTCCTGAAATATCATGCTTTTTAAAGAAGTCACGGGCTTTTTCGCCCCCACCTATACAGGAGACAAACCGTGGAAGCGACACCTTAATACCAGAAAGCGTTTTCCATGATGTCACATAAAGAATATCCTCATCAAATTTACTGCCTGTAAAAAGAGGAACAGCGCAGCCTAGTGACATTATAGCATCCGGCTCTCCGATAAGAGCCTCATGCTGAACAAAACCTGTTGGTAATGAATCTATTAAAAGTCCCAGATTCAGCTTCATACTAGCCGCCCTCCAACATTTGAAAGTGTCGTTGATGCAAGCGCTTGGTTTTTGAAATTACAGCAATTAATCTACCATATTATTTGAGTTTTATCAAATCATTACTAAAAGTGTTTAGAAAGCAAGGGGGAAACGATATGATTTAGGCAAGACAATCAAACTTTAAAAAGTTGAGCAAACAGCACATGTTTAATTATAAAAATTTGGAGGATTAAAAATGAAAAACAGAAGAATGATCGCACTACTTATCTCCCTGGTTTTATGCCTTGCGTTGATAGCGGCGTGTACCCCTGCGGGCACAGGAACTCCGGGTGACGGCGGGCAAACCGGTGGAACACAAGGCACACAGCCTCCGCAAGCACAACCCCCTGCACCTCAGCCCGGCCCTGAGACCGGTGGCATTACACCGCCCGACCCGAATGCAAGATACGGTGGCGTGATGAGACTCGTAACAACTGCTGAAGGCGCTGGCCCTATAGGTCTTCCGTGGGACATCGCAGCAAATGACGTTTGGTTTGCCGCCCCTGCTATGGAAACGCTTTTCAGAGAATATGCTGACGGCACTATAGTGCCGCTACTTGCAGAAGACTGGGAGCTCGATCACGACAGGAATATTCTAGTGATACATGTCAGGCCGAATGTGTACTTCCATGATGGCACGAGAATGAATGCCGAAGTTGCAAAATGGAACCTCGACATGATCAATGAAGAAGGCACCCCTGCACTTACCTACGGCCCTATTGAAGTAATCAGTGAATATGTACTCGAAGTGTATATTCCTGGCGGGTTTGCAAATGCGACTGTTGCAGCCTTTGCACAAACAGGCTTTAGAATGATCTCCATGGAGAACTTTGTGAATAATGGCAGAGACCACGCTGCAAACAATCCTGTTGGAACAGGCCCGTTTATCATCACTGAGTACGTAACAGGGTCTCATATGAGATCGGTTCGCAACGACAATTATTGGCAGCCCGGACTACCATACCTTGATGGTGTGGAATACTACATCATGGGTGATGTTATGACCCAGACACTGGCGCTTCAATCACCTCATGGCCCCGGCTCAATTGACTCGCTGAGAACACATAACACAGAGCAAGTCCGTAGTTTTGTAGATAGAGGATATCAGCCAATATGGGTTCAATCGCTTACACATATACTGGTTCCAAGCAGCGACAACCCAGACTCACCGTTCTACAGAAATCCATATCTGGGCAGGGCGATATCTGCCGCAATCGATCGCGATGCGATTATAGCTGCTCAGGGACATGGTGTTTGGGGTGCGCTGTATCAACTTGCAACACCAGCACGTATCCCGCATATCCCGGAATCAGTTGACCCGAACTATGGCACACCACGCTTTGATCCTGATTATGCCAGAGAGCTTCTTGCCAGAGGTGGATTCCCGGACGGCTTTGACACCACACTGATATTGCAGCCCGGTGCAACCAGCAGAGATGCAATAGTAGCAATGCAGAGTATGTTAGCTGACGTTGGAATAAATGCATCGCTGGAATTCCCGGAAACAGGCGGCTGGACAACATTCCGTTCCGGTGGCTGGGATGGTTTGATTGCGACGAACGTCATAAACCACGTTTATTTTGAAAACACCTTGCTCAACATGTTCAGCAGAGGTCCGGACTTCTACCACTCATTCTACACCTCAGACGAACTGGAAGCGCTGATTCAGGGAAGCATGATTTTTGGCGACAACCTTGAACAAATGCGTGCAGCCAACGCTTACATGCATGACAATGGCCTGATTGTTCCGATGTGGGTTACAAACTCAGCAACAATTGTACGCCCCGGCATTCATGGTCTGCCAACAAGAAATCAATTCATCTGGCACGCCTATGTATGGTTTGAGTGGGAAGACTAAATACAACTATCACGGCATAAATGGCATTGCCGATGTACTGCTCACCTTGTGGGCAGTACATCGCAAATAAAAAGTGTTGGACTGGCGGCAAAAAACGCTTTATGATTAACACTATTTAGGAGGGCTTGATGACAAATTATATTATCCGGCGGCTGTTCTCATGTGTTCTGCTGGTGATTTTGGTCAGCATGGTTATATTTATGCTGATACGTATGTTGCCGGGAGACCCAATCGATTTGCTTCTGCCTCGTGAGGACATGATTGGTTTAACAGCGGAACAACTGCAAGCGCATATGGATGCCCTCAGGGCTGAGCACGGCCTAGACCGTCCACTACCGATACAATTCGGATATTGGTTTATCAATATGCTGCAAGGTGACTTTGGAAGGTCGATTGTCCGCGGGTTTGAAGTTGGGCCTGAACTTGCAAACCGAATGGCCGTGACACTATTTCTCGGCTCGCTGGCATTTATATTCAGTATAGTCTTTGGAATATTGCTCGGAACGATAAGTGCAATAAGGCGCGGCAAGTGGGTTGATACGGTTGCAACGGCTATCGCAAATATTGGAATCACAGCGCCGGCGTTTCTCATAGCCATTTTATTGATTTATGTCTTTGGATTCAGGCTGAGGCTGCTTCCGATATTCGGCTATCATCTTCCCTGGAGGGGCGATTTTGTACAGAGTATAAGACAGACAATACTTCCGGTGTTTGTTCTGGCCTTGAGTCCTATGGCGTTGACCGCCAGACAGACGCGATCCAGTGTTCTTGATGTGCTCAATCAGGATCATGTAAGAACAGCTTGGGCAAAGGGCGGCAGAGAGCGGGCAGTTATATTTCGCCATGTGCTGAAAAATGCGCTAACACCCGTAATCACACTTCAAGGAAACAACGTTAGGCTGATTTTCGGCGGTTCGGCAATCATTGAGTCGATTTTCGTCATACCGGGTGTAGGCAGGCTATTGGTTGATTCAATGCTGTCGGCTGACTATCCTGTTGTGCAAGCAATAGCCGTAGTGTTGACGCTTATAACAGTTATAGCAAACTTAATTGTTGACCTGCTGTATGGTTGGGTTGACCCACGTATTCAATACTCTTAGAAAGGAGGCGGAGCATGTCGGATTTAACAAAGAATTTGGATCATGTAGATAACACAGAAGAATTTGAAGTTCTGGAGGAAGCTGCGCTTCCAAAGGTCGATGAATTTAAACGCTTTGTGCGTGTGTTTTTCCGCAGGAAAATAGTCACATTCAGCTTCTGCCTTTTGATAATAATCGTGCTTGTAGCTGTATTTGCTGATTTTGTCGCCCCACATGGGTTTAATGAGCACAACTTACGTTATACGCTCCAGCCGCCGAGTGCGGAGTTTCTGCTTGGAACGGACGGACTCGGAAGATGTCTGCTCAGCAGAATTATCTATGGCTCCAGAATTGCATTGCTTGTTGGTATTGCCGCAGTTGCTATTGCAGCGACAATCGGGACAGTCATTGGGCTCATTGCGGGATTTTCAGAGGGAATCGTCGGCGGATTTATCATGCGTGTTACGGATGCAGTAATATCCATTCCACCCTTGGTGCTGATGCTTCTGATCGCCACGATTATAGGGGCAGGTGTTCCGGGTGTAATTATTGCTGTAGGTGTAGCTACATTTCCCGGATATGTAAGGCTGATATACGGACAGGTGCTGACAGTCAAGCAAAACGACTATATCACTGCGAGTCGTGCGATGGGTGACACAAAAGCACGCATTATATTTAAGCATATTTTGCCAAACTGCATCTCACCATTAATAGTCATGATGACCATGATGATAGGTACATCCATAATGATTGAAGCTGGACTTAGTTTCCTAGGGATTGGTATTGTTCCCCCGACACCGGCATGGGGAAGTATGACCCGTGATGGATATCAGCACCTGGCCAGTATGCCGCTGCTTTCTATCGCTCCGGGTATTGCCATTGTAATATTGGTGTTTGCGTGCAATATGGTAGGGGACGGCATCCGCGATGCGCTTGATCCTAAACTGCGCGGGTCGCTGGACTAAATATGAGCGGAGAATACTTGGTATCTATGATTGTAGTGCCAAAATCCTCATAGCGGAAGGGATAAACAAAAATGGCGAGATTGTTGACAGTCAAAGACCTAACAACAGAGTTTAAAACTGAGCGCGGCACCGTCCGTGCGGTGGATCGTGTATCATATAGCGTTGATGAAGGCGAGATTTTGGGTATCGTTGGTGAATCCGGCAGCGGGAAATCTGTAAGCCAGCTTTCACTCATGCAGTTGGTACCGACCCCTCCCGGAAGAATTGTAGCAGGTTCCGCTGATTTTGAAGGCATTGATTTGCTGAAACTACAGAAAAAGAGCAAGGCAATGTGTGACATTCGCGGGAACAAGATTTCAATGATATTTCAAGAACCAATGACATCACTAAATCCTGCTATGACTGTTGGAAAACAATTGTGTGAAGTGCTTTTTACACATTTAAGTTTAGATAAGAAGACGGCTCGTGAGCGGGCAATTGACATGCTTAACCAGGTAGGTATTCCAGATCCATCAAAGCGCATTGATGATTACCCTCATCACATGTCAGGCGGTATGCGCCAGCGTGTCATGGTGGCAATGGCAATGCTTTGCGACCCAAAAATGATTATAGCAGACGAAGCAACAACAGCTTTAGACGCAACGATTCAAGCACAGCTTCTGGAGCTCTTGTACAGCATCGTTGATAAGCACCAAGTTGCGCTTGTGATGGTTACGCACAATCTTGGAGTCGTAGCGCGTTACGCCAATAGAATCAATGTAATGTATGCAGGCCGCATTGTTGAAACAGGTACAGTAAAAGAAATATGGGCAAACCCAATGCATCCATATACACAGGGTCTTATTGGTTGTGTCCCGGTGCTTGGGGAAAAATTGGATCCAATCAAAGGGATGCCGCCATCACTGATAAATCGTCCACCTACCTGTGCTTTTCTTGCAAGGTGCAAGTATAGGACGAAAGCGTGTTTTAACGAGCCGGTTGTAGATTTGACATATTTTGATGGGCAGCACGCTACAGCATGTAATGTCCGGCTCAGGGAAGTAGGTAAGGCATGACGACAAATGAGAATGTTACTGTAAATACTGAGTTTTTTGAAAAATCAGAAAACGAAAAAATAGTTGATGTCAAAAACTTGAAGATGTATTTTCCTGTCAAGCGAGGAATATTAAAACGCAAAGTTGGAGATGTCAAAGCGATTGATGATGTGAGCTTTTCGATAAGTGCAGGAGAAACACTTGGTTTAGTTGGTGAAAGCGGATGCGGCAAAACCACTGTAGGCAGGTGCCTCACGCGAATATACAAACCTTCTTCCGGGACAGTCGATTTCATGGGGGTGGATATAGCGTCCATGCCAGAAAAAAAGCTTCGCCCTATGAGGCGAAACATGTCCATCGTATTTCAGGATCCATACAGCTCATTAGATCCCAGAATGAATTCCGGAAACACAGTTGGAGAGCCGCTTCTAATCCATAAACTAACAAAAGGACGCGGCGAGTATAGTGACAGAATTGATGAGCTGTTTAAAATGACCGGGCTGAGTCCTGATATGAAAGACAGATATCCGCACGAATTTTCAGGTGGACAAAGACAACGCTTATCAATTGCCCGTGCGCTTGCAGGCGATCCATCACTGATTATCTGTGATGAGCCGATTTCCGCACTCGATGTATCCATGCAGGCTCAGATACTTAACCTGCTTCAAGACCTTCAGGCAAAAAATTCCAAGATGAGCTATCTGTTTATTTCACATGACTTGCTTGCCGTGCAGTATATTAGCACCAGAGTAGCAGTCATGTACCTGGGTCGTATAGTCGAGACAGCGCCGTCTAGCATACTATATTCAAATACGTGCCATCCATATTCAAAAGCGCTTCTGTCGGCTCAGCCGCTCCCAGACCCAATCGCAGAAGAGTCGCGTCAGAGAATAATTTTGACAGGTGATTTCCCGACCCCATTAAATCCACCGTCCGGGTGCACATTCCACCCCAGATGCCCGGTGGCGACTGAAGAATGCGCGCAAAGTGCACCTCAGCTGAAAGCAGTCGGCACAGAACATTTTGTTGCCTGTCACAAAGTATGATGAAAAACTATGGGGCGAACTGCGTTCGCCCCATAGTTTTTCCTACAAATTCCTCAAAACAGGCAGAAACTCTGCAAATTTCATCCCGTTGGATGCTTTGACCAAAACGGCATCGCCTTTTTTAATCAGCTCCGGAAAAGCAGCAACCATATCAGCCTTTGCAGAGAAATATAGAGCCTCCCCGACACCGGCAGACTGAAACCCATCATAGATGAACTTCGCCTCATCCCCACAGCAAAGAACATAATCAATATGACACGCTGCTGCAAAAACACCAATCTCTCGGTGCAACGCATCAGACTCAGCGCCAAGATTCAACATATCACCAAGTATTGCAACCCTCCGGCCATTTAACGCCCCAAGCGATGTCAACGCAGCCTTGACAGAGTTGGGATTAGCATTATAACAATCATCGATAAGTGTTATGGAGCCGGTAAAGGTGGCATTAGCTCTGCCGCCCACAGGAGCATAGCTCATTAGCCCGCGACGTATTTCACTATCTTCCAGGCCAAGCAGCTTGCCGACAGCAGCAGCAGCAGGAGCAAGCGCAGCCAAATGGCTGCCATATGAAGGAATCCGCACAGAAAAAGATCCTTCAGCGCTTTGAATATCAAAATCAACGCAGTCTGTTCCGTCAGTGTGGATATTTACGGCTCTGAAATCATTATGCGCACCAAGTCCAAAAGTGATGGTCTTGCGTTGCGTATCGAAAGTGCGCAGCAAATCATCATCGCCATTCATGATTGCAACACTATCCGGCTTCATATAAGCAAAAGCTTCAGTCTTGGCTTTGAGCACGCCATTGAGATCGCCAAGCTCTTTGAGATGGGCGTAGCCGATTTTAGTCATGATAAAAATATCCGGGCGAACCATTTCCGCCAAAATGCTCATATCACCAAAATCGCTAATGCCCATTTCTATGACTGCCGCTTCATGGTGCTCATCTAACGAGAGTAATGTCAAAGGGACGCCCAGTTCATTATTCAGATTCTCATGAGTTTTTAAAACACAGAATTTTGCGCTCAGTGCAGCTGCAACAAGCTCTTTTGCAGTGGTTTTGCCGACGCTCCCCGTTAGGCCGATAAACGGAATGTCAAATAAACTCCTATAATAAGCCCCGATTTGCCGTATAGATTCAAGCGTAGAATCTACTAAAACATAAGGGCCTTTGGCATCAGGGATAATCTGCTCGGCAAGACAACAAGCAGCGCCGGACTCAAAAGCGCTGTTTGCAAATGAATGTCCATCGACCCTAGCGCCCTTTATACAAAGGAAAAGGTTGCCGGGATTTATATCTCGATTATCACGCGAAGCTCCGGAAATCCGGACGCTTCGGGCGCGATTATCACCAACATATTTTCCGCCGGTGACAGTTGCAATTATGTTCGGTGTCAAATACTTCAATGTGTACCTCCCTAAAACTCTGATAGAAAATTCTTCAAATAGATTCAATACAATATACAACAAAAAGCAGATTTGTTCAACTAAAGCTGACGGGAGTAAAGCCCCATCACCTGACGGCGGCACTTTTCGATGATTTTTATTCCGTTGTCATCGCCTTGCCTCAGCAAGGCTGCTTCAAACATTGCCTAAATCTGCGAAAATCTGTGCAAAAATTAACAAAAACATATTGACAATAACCGCCACAGGCATTATACTGTCTTAGCTCATCAAGTTTTAAATGGCGGCATAGCTCAGTTGGCTAGAGCACTCGGTTCATACCCGTGGAGTCGCTGGTTCAAATCCAGTTGCCGCTACCAGCCAAAGGGGCGGACAACTCCCGCCCCTGAAGATGAGGCCCGTTGGTCAAGCGGTTAAGACTCCGGCCTTTCACGCCGGCAACACGAGTTCGAGTCTCGTACGGGTCACCAAAGATTTCAAAAGAAAACTCTGATAATCGACTAGGTTATCAGAGTTTTCCACTTTATACACCTTTGAGATGGGACTCTTTCTTGAGCTGCCGTCAGGCGATGGGGCGTTATTATGATGCACGCGATTTTTCTGCTGTCAATGCAACTGAAGTCAGAGCGGCGATCTTGTCCCGGTTTCCAAATACACCGAATGGAATTATAAACTGGATGACTTGGTTTTTAGGATAACGCCAGCCTATATCGCAAACATTGATTAAATCCTTGTGGGCAGATTTAACCAGTGTTTACTTACGGCCCTCTGCACCACCATTTTCCACCTAACTGGTTTGAAAACTGTTGCAAAAACAAGCTAAATGTGGTTCAATGACTGTGTTAAATTATAATGTATGGAGAATAACTATTATGTTTTGCAATCAATGCGGAAATGCCCTAGGTGAAGGTCAAAAATTCTGCGGAAACTGTGGAGCCGTTACAACCATCGTGGAAACGCAACCGCAGCCGGAGTCAGTTGACCCCACACCAGCGCAACCCAACCAACCGCCCTCGGCTAAAGAAGAGCATCAACCGGAGCCACCCGCAGCAGAAGGGCATGAAACTGCGGCGCAACCGGAACCACCCGTGACAACAATGCAGCCGTCAGAGCCGCCTCCGGAAGATGGAGGGCACCAAGCAACACAACCACCAGAGCAGCCTCTCCACTATGCATACTCAGAGTCATTTCCACCGCCGGAACCTCCGGCAAAAAAAGGCATTGGAATGCTGCTGAAAATCGGCGTACCAGCGCTTGCGGTAGTAATTATTGCCGTTATTGTCATACTTAGCGTCATGAGATCGTCTCCGCTTGCAGTCGTAAGCAGAGCGATGGCTAACAATAACGCAGAAACGATGCAGCGCATAGAAGGAACACCATTTCGAGCAATCGAGCTATTAATGGACACCTTAGGAAATGGAGCAGTTAACGTAGATTTCGACTATAGGGATCGATGGTCAGACGCAAATGGAACGGTGCAGTGGGTTTCAAACACCAGAAACAATGACCACTCATTTGCCGCTGAAATCACTTCGAATCGCCAGACATTAGAGGTTGAAGCATTTATAAATAGGGATAGACTGGCTGTGGGCTCAAGGAATCTAGACAATAATTACTACGGCATAACATTTGCCACATTCAGAGATGACCTCAGTATTTTCGGCAGAGAGGTCGGGCTGAGTTCGCGAGAAATGAATACAATTATCGACGTTGTAGAACTAATCGAAGATGTAATGCACATAACAGGTGATAGTGACACACTGCTGCAACAATATATAGACCTACTCACCGACTTTATGACAAACCTTGAGCTGACATCAGAAAGAACGCAGATTACATCCGGTGGGTCAAATGTCAATGCAAGGAAAATCCAATTTATAATAACAGATGACGACATCTCTGACTTGCTCACAGACCTTATTGACATGCTCTCTGACGATGAGCATATGCGGGAATACTTCAACGCAATAACCAGAAACGAAATAGTAGAAGAAATGTTTTGGCGTATGCAAATACCTAGCTATAGCGACCTCATGCGAGAGTTAAGAGATGCAGTCAGAGACTTAAATAGGCATCTCTCAGGTGAAATAACCATAACTTACTTTGTAGGCAGCAGGGACAGACTGCTGCGCATGGAGACTGAAGCAGATTTGCGGATGGACAGAGAACGTGTGCGTATGAGCAGCTCATTCGATTTTGGTGAGTCAGCACAAGATCGCTGGGAAATTCAAACGTCGATAACCTCTGACAACATGAGAGAAAGAACCAGAGTGGTATGGGATTACGAAGACTCATCAGGGCGAATCACGAATAGTATGGTCATAACAGCTGATGGAGACCGGATTTTCCTCGAGTCGGAATGGTCTCCGAGCAATGGTAGATTTACACTGTCCATGGATGATGGTCGATTTGAAGATGAAATAACCGGTGTGTTCAGAGTCAACAGAGATGGGTTTAATTTATCGATAGACAACCCATTTCCCCGAAACTCCAACGAGTTTTTAGAGTTTGAAATAACAACACAGACCGGAGTACGAGTCCGACAGATAGATTTTATTAACATGGATCTTTGGGATGAGGACTTGCTGTATGACTTTGAAGACTTGATTGACGAGTTGAATCGGAACTGGTAGTGATGAATTTTTAACGTGGATTCATAGTTTCATAAACCGCAAACCCACCTCAATAAACATAGAAAAAGGCTGTTGCACCGAAAATCTGCAACAGCCTTAAAATTTCTCTGGAAAACTATAGTTGACGAGGCTCGGTCAGTTCCTCATAAACAAAGCAATCTGGAAAATGGTCGTTCACCATGCCTGTGGCTTGCATAAACGCATAGATTATAGTCGAGCCGACAAACTTAAAGCCTATCTTCTTCAAGTCCTTGCTTATCTTGTCAGAAATTTCTGTAGAGGCGGGCATATCTTCGAGCTTAGCAAAATTTCCTACGATGGGCTTATTATCTACATACTGCCAAATGAACTTGTCAAAACTACCGTATTGCTTCTGTACTTCGAGGAACAACTTGGCATTGGTTATGGCAGAGGTTATTTTCAAACGATTACGGATTATACCCTCATTTGCCATAAGTTCCTCGACTTTTGCATCGCCGTAGCGTGCAACGATATTGGGGTCGAACCCATCAAAGGCAATGCGATATGCTTCTCGCTTTTTCAGGACGGTGATCCAAGAAAGCCCCGCTTGCGCACCCTCTAATATAAGCATTTCAAACAGCTTTTGGTCGTTATGCTCCGGGCGACCCCACTCGAAGTCATGGTAGTCTTTGAATATGGGAGGGTCACTTGCCCAGAAGCATCTGTTTTTGTCAATCATAAAAATTATCCCTCCATAAATTGTTTTTTACGAACATGACATGAGTATATAAGTGCTAACTTGACAGCGTCGTGTCATATTATGAAAAATCAACGCGAAACTATGAATGTTGCTCATAAATTTTTCTTGCTTTCTTCTGGATTATCTCACGTACATGTTGCGGCTCAAGAACTTCGATATGTTCGCCAAAAGAAAGAATAGTACCATATATCCAATTGTCTTCTGGCCAACAGATGGAAATAATGTAGCTGCCGTCTGGCTTCTGCTCCTCAACATATCCAGAAAACTCATCAAGCACACGATAAGCCATTTCGGATTTTATAAGGAGTCGCAAATGGACATCCGGCTTATGTTTTGACGAATTGCTATCATTATCTGTGATAGCAAGGAAATCCCTCTCGGAAAAAACTTCTTCAGTAATTGCAAGGGTTCGTATCCTTGTCAACTTAAACAACCGCAAATCATTCTTGTCCAAATCATAAGCTTTCAGATACCATGATTTTGACTTAAACCACAGCTGTATCGGCTCAACACGGCGGTGGGTCTTTTCGCTATAGGTGCTGTAATAATCAAACTCCGCAACTTTTTTTTGCAATATTGCGTTCTTGAAACTGCCCCAATAATCCTCTCGTTCAAAACTCCAGTCAGAAAAATCGACCTCAAGCCATTTGGCGGCAGTCTTGTTAAAAATAGTGGACAGCTTTTGAAGCACAGGGTCTGAATTGGGAGATTGTATTTGAGAAAGCCCTTGCAAAGCTGAGAGAATTTCGCCCTGCTCCTGTTCAGTCAAAATCGACTTGTTTAGCACAAATTCGGGCAAAAGACTGATTCCACCGCCTTTGCCCTTTTCTGTATAAATAGGGATTCCGGCCAAGCTGATGGTATCAATATCACGGTAAATAGTCCGCGAAGAAACATCAAACCGCTCGGCAAGCTCCTTTGCAGTCACACGCTTTTTGTTCAGCAAGAGATATATGATTTCAAATAATCGGCTCGTCTGCACTATACATCACCCATGGGTATTGTAGCATAAAAATATGACAACGGCATGTCATATTTGTGGCAAAAGATTTATGCTGTGGGCAACTGCCTAGTCGGTCACTACGAGTAATGCTATTCAAATCAAAGCATTGTTATCGGAATAGATTTATCATTGCCTGCAACCGTAACAAGGTTATCATACGAGCAAACAACGCCGCCTTGCCCCCGCTTTACCGTCGGTATCTTGTCGATGACCCCAAACTTCTCAACATCTGACTTCAATGGATCGGCATGTTTCTTAATCTCAATCGGATACAGAGTACCGCCTTCTTCAATAAGAAGGTCAATCTCATTTCCGTCACGGTCACGATAAAAGTAAAGTGGTATATCCAATATTCCTTTGTTGGCATAGCTCTTTATGATTTCGCTAATTACAAATGTTTCAAAGAACGCCCCTGCCATTGCTCCATTTTTTAGCACATCCACCGTGTTCCAACGCGTAAGATAGGCTGCCAAGCCTGTATCTAAGAAGTAGAGCTTTGGTGTCTTGACCGTGCGTTTCGTGATGTTGTTGTGGTATGGCTGTAGCAAGTAAACCAAGTTAGATGTTACCAAAATTGAAAGCCATCGCTGTGCCGTGGGCTGACTAACTCCAACATCACGAGCAAGTGAAGCTACGTTTAACAATTGACCTGTAAGGCTTGCAACCACGGTCATAAACTGCAAAAACTTCACTTCATCGCCGACCTGTGCCAAATCCCTCACATCTCGCGCAATATAGGTCGAAACATAGGCGGCGTAGAATACTCGCCAGTCAAAGTCCGAATTGGCACAGAGTTCAGGAAAGCTGCCCCTGTGAACCATTTCCCAAACATCAGCGTATTCAATGTTTGCCTGTTCCTTTGCTCTGTTTGAGAAATACTCATCCGTTGGCAAGAACGGCTCTCTAAAGGCAACATTACACCGCTCCCGCAAGGATAGTCCTAACAGATTGAGAATACCAAGCCGTCCGGCTAGAGACTCGCTCACATTTTTCATCATGGTAAATTGCTGAGAGCCGGATAGAAAGAACTGTCCTTTTTTCTTATCCCTGTCTAAAATGATTTTGATTTGCGGAAATAGGTTCGGAGCATACTGCACCTCGTCTACAAATACTGGCGGCGGGTTATCTTTGAAAAAAGTATTGCTCTGCTCAAATGCACTTGCAAGCTGAATCTTATCGTCCAACGTAACATAGCTAGCATCGCCTGTAACTTCTTGAAGAAGTGTGGTTTTGCCGACTTGCCTAGCTCCTGTAACTAAGACAGCCCCAAACATCTTTGATAACTTTGCAATCGCTTCATCTGCGTGGCGTTTATAATACACGCTTTGCACCTCCTTGTTCGGCAGATTTAATATCACATGTTATTGTAGCCGAAACAATGCGAAAAAGTCAATATGAAATTGCTTTACGTTTATACCGATCAAAGAGATGATAGATTTTGAGCGACTTTGTGATATGATTTTTCCGAAAATTACCTGATTTTTCAGTGGGTAACACTGAGGCAGTCTCAGCCGATGACCTCGCCCTCACAATCAAAATGCACAACATGGCCATGCGACAAATTTAATCTCCACCAGTTACTATAAAAGACAAAAGGTGGTATTACGATATTTTCATAGGCCGTTTTTTCTACACTTTTTAGATAACAGGACAAGTCAAAAAACACTTTTAAAAAATGCTACTGCGAAAATCAACCAGACCAGCTTACGTTTTATTGACTTTCAAGCGATATTGCTCTATAATGGACTGCTGTATTATATCCTGAATGCAAGCAAGGAAAGGTGGTATTTTTATGGCTGTTGTAGAAGTCATCAAATACAACGGAGGGCCGGATGTTTTTGCATGGAAATATCCAAGCGAAGAACTGGGTACATGGACACAGCTTATTGTGAATGAATCGCAAGAAGCAGTGCTATTTAAAGGCGGGCAGGCTCTTGATGTGTTTGGCGCAGGCAGACACACATTATCCACTGCCAATATTCCGATTTTAAATAAAATCATTAACCTGCCATTTGGCGGACGTTCGCCTTTTAAGGCAGAAGTTTGGTATGTAAACAAAATCCATTCTCTGGACATCAAATGGGGCACATCAACACCAATTCAGCTCAAAGACCCCAAATACAATATCTTCATACCCCTGCGCTCTTTTGGGCAGTTTGGTATTCAAATCGGCGATTCAAAGCAATTCCTTACCAAACTTGTCGGCACATTACCCAGTCTTGACAAAAACGATATCCTAAAATTCTTCAGGGGCGTGTATCTGACAAAAGTCAAGGATTCAATATCGTCATATCTGATTAATAAAGGCGTGAGTGTGCTTGAAATCAACGCCTATTTAGTCGAGCTCTCTGAGCATCTTAAAGAGCGCATTATGCCGACGATGGATGAATATGGCATCAATCTGCTGAACTTCTTTGTTAAGGACATCAATGTCCCGGAAGATGACCCTGCGGTTATAAAACTCAAAGAAGCTTTGGCAAAGAGAGCTGAAATGGACATTGTGGGCTTTAACTATGTGCAAGAACGATCATTTGACACATTGGAGGGCGCAGCCACGAACCCCGGCTCAGCCCAGTCGGGCATGATGGGCGCCGGCATAGGCCTAGGCATGGGCTTTGGCGTCGGCGGAGCCATGGGCAACCAGGTCGGCGGATTGGCTCAGAATCTGAATGTTCAAGACACGAGAAGATGCCCAAATTGCAACCTTGAAATGGGTGCCACAGCGCGGTTTTGTCAATCATGCGGCTTTGATGTGCATAAGACAACTGCGGAAGTGGAAACAATCGATATGACTGAGTGCAGCAAATGCGGCGCTGCATACTCAAAAAAATCAAAATTCTGTCCGGAATGCGGGGATTCATATAATCCATGCGCATCTTGCGGAGCAGACCTTGCAGTGGGCGCTACAGCTTGCCCCAAATGCGGCAAATCCGCACCCAAACCTTGTCCAAAATGCGGAACAAAGATTGAAAATGAAAATGTCAAGTTCTGCACCGAATGCGGGGAATCGCTTTTGAAAAAATGCGGTGAATGCGGTACCCAAATAGTCGGAGACCCAAAATTCTGCAATGAATGCGGGAATAAACTGTAAGCGGAGGGATCAGTATGCAAAATCGTAGTATTGTACCCATAGGGATAATCGGTCTGATTGTAATAGGCTTTACAATAGCGGGATTTTTTCTGTTGGAAATAGAAAGAGTTACGGTGAATATATGGGCGATTTCATTCCTGTTGTTTTCGCAGCTTGCACTGTTTGCAGGGCTGATTGGCATTCGTGCGACAAACAATAAGCACAACAACGTCTTTCTCAAAGCAGGGATAACCACCTCATTGTTTTTATACTTTGTGATTACGCTGATCAGTGTGCTTTTTGCAGGAAGGTTTAGTGATAACCTGAATTTGTTTATACTCATCGAACTTGCAATCATAGCTGTTTTTGCGATAATCATTATTTCTGTCCTGGCGTGGTCACGCAGCATTGCACGTCGCAATGAAGCGGACTTAGCCAAAGTCGGCACAAATGAACCCAAAAGAGGTGGATTCTAACTCAGGCAGAAGCAGGATATGCATAAAATCTTTGGAGGTGCAAACCGTGGCACAAAAAGAAAAGAAACCGACATCGTGGGGCTGGATTATCTTTTGGTTTATTATATTTTGGCCGGTAGGGCTAGTTCTGCTCATCAAAAGATTATCAGTTGATAAAAGCGCAGCAATAAAAAATAATAAAGCGATTTCTATTGTGTCATATGTCCTTATGGGCATCGGTGCAATTTACCTCATCATGGCCATTGCGGGAGAATCCGGCATGTGGGCAGCTGCAATCATTTTTGGAGGCGGCGGCATTTTAGTGAATCGCTATGCGCGAAAAGCAAAGCTCACGGGGGAGCGGTATAAAAACTATATCGGGCTGATAGTAAACCATAACCAGACCTCTATAGATAATATAGCTGCGGCGACCAACGTGCCCTATGACACCGTAGTAAAAGATTTGCAGAAAATGATCACTATGGGCTATTTTGTTGGTGCCCATATAGACATTGCCCAAAGAGAAATCGTATTAGCAAGACATGAGCCTATGCCGCATCCGACAATGCCGTTTTCTGCCAATCAGGGGCAGGCTCAAATGCAGGAGCGTGTAGTAGTGTGCAGCAGTTGTGGTGCCAATAACAGAGTCGTAGGCTTCGTCGGCGAATGCGAATATTGCGGCTCGCCTTTGCAGTAAGAAATTCTAGGAAAAAGATAAAATCCCCCAGCATTCAAAAGTGGCAGCGCAATGCTCCGCCAATCTGGAGTGCTGGGGTGTTACTAATGATTTTCAGGGATGCTCTAAGCTTCCTGTGAAGATTCCCCTCCTTGGAGGGGTGCCACGAAGTGGCGGGGTGGTGCTCTTTTATCTCGCCCCCAA
>Ga0123355_10001071_pt1 | contig 37794 bp, 32 predicted proteins | sample TergutEmb28metaG_3_FD_89872 | JGI IMG/M metagenome (GOLD analysis project Ga0123355, IMG submission 89872) | Embiratermes neotenicus P1 segment gut microbial communities from Petit-Saut dam, French Guiana - Emb289 P1 | ecosystem: Host-associated > Arthropoda: Insects > Digestive system > Gut ...
GCTGTCCTGTGGCAAGAACTTGAATCCATCGACCCGGATACCGCCGCTCGATTGCACCCCAACGATAAAAAGCGGGTTCTGCGGGCCATTGAAGTCTATCGCTTGACAGGCAAGACCATCACGGCGCATAATTTGGAGACCCAGACCATCCCGCCCCGGTATGCGGCGTTGAAAATCGCCCTGACCGCCAAAGATCGGAACGATCTCTATCGCCGCATCGACCGGCGGGTGGACATCATGATCGCATCCGGCCTGCAAGCGGAGGTGACGAGGCTGATGGAAACCGGCCTCTCGCCCAAGTGTACCGCCATGCAGGCCATCGGCTATAAGGAGATGGCAAAGCTCCTCTCCGGGGAACTCACCTTGGCCGAGGCCGCAGACTTGATTAAACAAGAGAGCCGCCGATACGCCAAACGTCAGCTCAGCTGGCTCCGGCGGGAGGATACAATCCGCTGGATCGGTTGGGAAGAGGAACCAAATATCAACGAGGCCGTCCAGATTTCGACGGAGTTCTGCCGTACTTTCGGTATAATAGAGACATAAAAGATCACCCATGTTTGGTGATTCTACCTATTTTGCAAAGCGGCGAGTTGTGGTATACTTAGATGATAAGCTGCTTTTCTACGAAAGAAATCAGAAAGGACGGCGAAGAATATGCAAAAGACCCTCAATTTACAGGAGATTTTCCTCAATCAAGTACGGAAAACGAAGATGTCAGTTACCGTGTTTCTCGTCAATGGATTCCAAATTAAAGGGACGGTTACCGGGTTTGACAATTTCACCGTGGTGCTGGACACCGACGGCAAACAGCAACTGATCTACAAACACGCCATCTCCACCATCGTCCCGGCCAGACCCGTTGATTTTATGCAACACGCAGGTGACGCATAGGGATATTCCAGTCAAAAGACCCCGGGCAAGCCGCGCTCTTATCGGCTTGCCTTTGCACATCGGGAGTACGTATGAAACGAACGAACTTTGTAACAAAACTCATCGGGATTATTCTCTTTGCTTTTTTGGCGCTCTATCTGGGGATATACCTGATCCAATCTCTGCTCAATCCATTGGCCACGGCTCCGGCCATCACCATCCAGGCCCAGGAGAGTTTTTTCACCTCCGGCCTCATCGTCCGGGAGGAACAGGTGATTGACGTCGCCCACCCCATTGTGGCGAGCCGAGTCCGGGAGGGAGAGCGGGTCAGTGCCGGACAGGCCTATCTCACGGCCTACGCCAGTGTCGAGGACCGGGAGCGGGTCGTGCGCCGCAGGCAGTTAGAACAGGAGATTGCCCAGCTGGAGGCGCATCTGGATCCCCATGACCCCCTGCAACAGGCCCTCTCTGTAGAAGCGGAAATCCGCCGTCAGATTGGGGACTTGAGCCATGCCACACGCCAGGGCAACCTGGAGGATTTAGACACACGGACAATCGCCCTGCGGTCCCTTTTCCTGGCTGGAGATGCCGAGGGAATTGCAGAGCGGCTGGAGCATTTGCGCAGGGAATACGCCGCCCTGGGTATTGGCAGCGCCGATACAAGGCCTATCTACGCCGACCGGGCCGGGGTATACAGTGTCCGGGTAGATGGCTTTGAGCATATCGGTCCGGCAGATCTCGGCGGGCTGGGGGCTTCTGATCTGCTGGATCTCTTGGGCCGGCGTCCCTATACGGAGCACGCGGGGGCGGGAAAACTTGTCACCAGTTTCACGTGGTACTATGCGGCTCTGATACCGGAGCCGGAGCGAGACCGATTATATGAGATGTTATACGGCGATTTGCCCAACCGGATCACAGTAGTCTTTTCCGGCGCTGCCAACGCCAACGTGCCCATGCGGGTTGATGCCCTGGGGGATTTGGAGGACGGCCGGTTTGTGGCGATTTTCTCTTCTATTACAGGCCTTGTGGATACCCTTTCCCTTCGGCAGGCGGAGGCCCAGATCATCTATAACACCTTTACGGGGATTCGGGTGCCAAGCGGGGCGCTGCACTGGTGTGAACCGGACCCGGAGACGGGGATCCGGCCCGCCTATGTCTTTACACTCACCGCAGGTACCGCCGAGCAGAAATATGTCACGGTAATCTACGAGGGGCCGGACTACTATCTGGTGCAGCCTGATCTGGTCCGTACCGCCGCCCCCGCCGCCCTGCGGGACGGCAACTCCATTATCATCCGGGGGCGCAACCTCTACAACGGGAGGGTATTCCGCTGATGTGTATTTCCGATAACATATCCCGCCTGCGGGAGACCATTGATACGGCTGCCAGACAGTCGGGCCGAACGGGATCAGATGTGATCCTGGTGGCCGCCACCAAGACCCAGCCGGCAGAGCTGGTCCGAGCGGCAATCGCCGCGGGGGTAGACGCCTGCGGGGAGAATCGGGTACAGGAACTGCTGGAAAAATCCCAGGCCGGAGCCTATGGGGGCGTACCGCTCCACTTCATCGGCCACTTGCAGAAGAACAAGATAAAAAAAGTGGTGGGGACTGTGGACCTCATCCAGTCCGTTGACTCTCTGGCCCTCCTGGAAGCCATCCACAACGAGGCCGCAGGGAGAGGGATTGTCCAAGATGTGCTGGTCCAGGTCAACGTCGGGGACGATGCCGCCAAGTTCGGTATCGATGTGTGCGCACTGGGCGATTTCTTGGAACAAGTTGCGCCATTTGCCCATATTCGGGTGCGGGGACTCATGACAATGCTGCCATTTTCCCTCCCAATTACAGAAAATCGGCGATTATTTGCCAAAATGTATCAGCTTTTTGTTGACATACGGAGCAATTCCTACGATAATGTAAGTGTTGAATATTTATCTATGGGTATGAGCGGCGATTTTCAGGAAGCTGTTTCCGAAGGTGCCAACATGATTCGCATTGGCAGCACAATCTTCGGCGACCGATTATAGCCGACCTAAATAGGAGCAGGAGGACATTTGACATGGGAATCATGGATGAGCTGAAACGGCTCGTGCGCCCAGACGACGATTACGACGAGGAGTTTGATGACTTCTCGCCAAAAGCCACGGAAAGAATCCCCGTGGAACCGCAGGACTCTTTTTCATCCGAAAGCGGCCGCAGGGGCAGAGATCGAGATCGGCGGGGCGGCGGGTACTACACGCCGGAACCTCCGGCGAAGAACAGCAACAAAGTGGTCAATATCCACGCCACGACCCAGCTCCAAGTGGTGCTCGTCAAGCCGGAGCGGTTTGAAAACGCCGCTGAAATCGCCGACCACTTGCGGGAGAAGCGCACGGTGGTGTTAAACCTGGAACAGACCCAAAAGGAGATTGCCCGCCGCTTAATCGACTTTCTCTCCGGCGTCGCCTACGCCCAGGAGGGGAAGATCAAGAAAGTTGCGGTGAGCACGTATATTATCACACCCTACAACGTAGATATTCTCGGTGACCTTATTGACGAACTGGAGAGCAACGGCCTGTACTTTTAGAGTATTGCCTCACGGTATCAACACGCCCAAGCAGCGCGCGTTTTACAGCTGATTAACAAGCAGGAAAGGGTTGAGCAATTTATGATGACGCCCCAAGACCTCAAGGAAAAGAAATTTGAACGGACATTACTCAACGGCTATGACATGGCCCCTGTAGATGACTTTTTAGAGCAGATTTACGAGGATTTCGGCGCTCTCTACAAGGAAAACGCTGTCCTCAAAAGCAAAATCAAGGTATTGGTAGAGAAAGTGGAGGAATACCGCTCCACGGAAGACTCTATGCGCATGGCGCTCCTCACGGCCCAGAAGATGGGCGGTGAGTTGCTAGACGAATCCCGGGCCAAGGGCGATGCCATTTTGGCCGAGGTCAACGAGCAGGCGAAGCGGCGTGCCATCGAACTGCGGGAACAATTGGCCGGGGAAGAGGCCCGTCTGGCTGCCGCTGAGCAGCGCACCAGCGAATTTAGCAAAAAAGTCCTCCGGCTCATCGCCGACGAGGCCGACTTTATTGAGCGGCTGGGAGAGCTGGTTATTCCAGACCAGGCACCTGCATCCGCACCTGCACCTGCACACCCGGCGGCACCTGTGGTTGTATCGGAACATGCACCCGCCCCGCACCGCAGCGAGGCCGCCCCCGCCGACGAGATGCAGGCCGCCATAGAGGCGTCTCTGGCCGAAGAGGTTAGCCGCATGACGGAAGAGTTTATGGGTGAGACGAAAAGCGAACCGCCCGTTGCGGAACCCCATATCCCGGCGGAGCCGGTGGAGCCGGAACGGCCTGCAAAGACTGTAAAACCTGTAAAGACCGTAAAGCCGGCGGAGCCTGGAGAATCTGTCTTCAACATCACACTTCCTACCGATCTCCAGGAGAAGCTTGAGGCGCAGAGGAGGACGACACCGCCGTCAAACAATCTCTTTGATATGTTCGATCAAGACCGCATAGAGGAGGCCTTCCAGCAGAACCGCATCCAAGATGTGCAAGAGGCCGCTCCTGCCCCGGCGACACAGTCGCCTGCAGCTCCTGTGATCGACGCCAAAGAGGCCGAGCGAATTGATATCGCCCGGGATATTTCCGCCTCTCTGGGGGACACAGAAGAATTTAAAGTGGATGCGGACAACCTCTGGGACGACGAGGGTGCGCCCACCACTAAGCGGCCCAAGTTTGAGTTCGACGACCTGCAGTTTGGGTCGAATTTCGGCGACGAAAACAATAACTAGTCGAGCGCGGTATGATAAATCAGGCGGCACGCCCGTGCCGCCGATTTCTTTTAGGAGAACAGTATGGCACTCATTGTCCTTTTTGTAGTTGTTATCCTGGGGGACCAGTTGTTAAAACATTATATTTTATCCAATTTTGCGGTGGGTGAGGCCATGCCTTTTATCCCCAACGTGCTCCAGTTGACCCATTTTCGGAATACGGGTATGGCCTTTGGTTTCTTGCGGGATCACCAGTGGATTCTCTTGGTCGTGACCCCGGTTCTGCTCCTTGCTTTAGGGGTGCTCCTGTTCCGGAACGTGGTTGCACATCCCCTCCAGCGGTTGGCGGCGGTCGCCGTCATGGCCGGGGGTTTGAGCAACTGGATTGACCGGATCCTCCACGGGTTTGTGGTGGACATGTTTGAGCCCATCTTTATCAATTTCGCCGTATTTAACATCGCCGATACGTTTATCGTGCTGGGCGGGTTCACTTGGGCGATTTCATTTTTCATAGAGGAGCGGCGGAAAGATAAAGCCGCCGAACAGTTGCCGCCGACGGAATCTGCCGATGACTAGAGAAATTCTCGCAGGCTCTGATACGCCCAATATCCGGGCGGATGCCTTTCTCGCTGAGCAACTCGGACTCAGCCGCAACGCCGTCCAGCGGTCCATGGAGACGGGTGAGATCACCTTTGCTGGCGGGGAGAAAATCAAGAAGAACTATCGGGTCTCCCCCGGGGACCGGTTTCTCTGTGCGATAGCCCCTCCGGCGGAGCTGGAAGCGGCACCCCAGGATATCCCGCTGGATATCGTCTATGAGGACGATGCAATCATCGTGGTCAATAAGCCCCGGGGCATGGTGGTGCATCCCGCCCCCGGTCACCCGGACCAGACACTGGTCAACGCCCTGCTCCACCACTGCGCCGGAAATCTGGCCGGGATTGGCGGCGTGATCCGCCCGGGAATTGTCCATCGGATCGATAAGGATACCTCCGGTCTGCTGTTAGTTGCAAAGTCCGATCCAGCCCACCAGCGCCTCACGGATCAGCTCCGGGATCGGAAGATCGCGCGGATTTACGAGGCCGTGGCCATCGGCCGGGTGGGGCGGGATACAGGGACGATTGATCTCCCCATCGGCCGCCACCCCACGGATCGCAAACGGATGAGCACCTCCGCCAAAATCGCCCGGGACGCTGTCACCCATTATGCAGTCTTGGCCCGGTATAACGGCTACACCCACATCCGATGTGAGCTGGAGACGGGGCGTACCCATCAGATTCGGGCGCATTTGGCGTCCATCGGCCATCCCGTCCTGGGGGATTTGACCTATGGGCGGGCAAAGCCGGAAAAGGGCATCTCCGGCCAGTGCCTACACGCCCGGACGCTGATCTTCGACCACCCGGTCACCGGCCAGCGGATGACCCTCACCACGGAGTTGCCGGCGTATTTCACGGATGTCTTGGCCCGTCTCGGCCCGGCGGAGATTTTATAGTCAAGCCCGCTTTGCCTTGGGGATTTTAATCGTGATGACCATATCCGTCTCCGTCTCGTCCTGCCGGACGCAGGCGTTGATGCCGGACTGTTTCATCATATCCATGCCCCGGTTGACCGCGTTTAGAAACAGGCGCACGTCCTTGATCACAAACATGGGCTTTGGGGGTATGATCTTCGGCAGAATTTGTTCTGCGGGCGTATCCTCCGCCGGGGCGAAGAAGCCGGATAGATATTCGTCTATGTAGTCCTCGGCTTTGGCCACGGTGAGGTCGTGTTGGATGATATAGTCCAGCACCTCGTACCGCTCCTGATTGCTGCCCAGACGGAGCAGGGCCCGGGCGTGGCGCTCTGTGAGGCCTGCCTCCTTGATCCGATCCAGCATTTCCCGGGGTAATTTCAATATCCGCAGCTTATTTGCCACCGCTGACTGGCTTTTCCCCACCCGGCGGGCGGCTTCCTCCTGGCTCATGTCAAAGGCCTGGATCAATTGGCTCAATCCCTCGGCCTCCTCAATGTAGTTGAGGTCCCGCCGCTGGAGATTTTCCACTAGGGCGATGAGGGAGGAGTCCTCCATGTCCACATCCAACACGATGCAGGGCACTTTGGCCAGCCCTGCCATCCGGGCCGCCCGGAGTCTGCGCTCCCCTGCCACCAGCTCGTATTTCCGCTTGTGAAACCGGACGGTCAAGGGCTGGAGCACCCCATACCGGGTGATGCTGTCCGCCAGCTCCCGGAGGGCGGCGGCCTCAAATGTCTTCCGGGGCTGGGCCGGATTCGGCACAATATCACACACGGACAGAAAGGAAATCTGATCCGTCTGATAGAGGCCATATTTTTTTACCAATTGCAAGTGACTCACCCCTAAATCGCATATATTGTGTCCTTGCCAACAGGATATACTATATCTTGAGAAAATATTGGAGAAATCCGGCGGGTTGGACGCAAAATATGGGGCGAATGGATACTGATTTTTGCTGGTTTTGTCGAGGGAGATTTTTTTGATACGAGTGCGGGCAGATGTAAAATATAGAATTGACTGGGAATGTGTGCATGGATTCCATAGGAGGAGCCTATGAAAAAAACAGCAAAAATTAAACTGTCTGAATATTTGGGGTTAGATGGCACGTGCTCTATCTGGCTGATGAATATAGGATTGTATCCAGAAAAAATGCAAAAATGCAGTGAAATTATAAAAAGGCTTGCAAAAGGTCCGGAGATGTTTTTTGGACATTATAGAACGGATGGAATCAACCTAACGAACGAAGAATGGGAGCAATACAGCCAAGGAATTCCAGCGTACTTTCTGAAAAATGGAAGGCATGAACCATTAACTACAGAAGTGATGACAAAGAGAAAAACAAAAATCTATAGTGGCTATTTAACGGCAGGGAGTTTGCCTATGGATAAGATAACGCCTGAAATGTTGTCCAAAATTTTTCATTATTACCTAGAAACCGTTTGCTTTTATCCGACGATTGATTGGATGACATTTGTGGAGTCTTACCGCAACTATATGGGGCATGGAACGAGAGACTATATTTCGCAAGGCTTTACAGACTTCTTATTTGCCTATGTAGACAGTGGAGATTTTTCGATATCATTTGACCCGAATCAACGTGACAAAAATATGATTTCTAAAGTAGTTCAAGAGGTTTTAGAAGAACGTGCGAATATTATATAGTGTAACGGAGAATTTTTGATGGATACAAAAGGGTTCAACCAATTCACCGCCTGCGGCGGCTGTGCGGCGAAACTGTCCCAGGATCTGCTGCAACAAATACTGGGCAATCTGCCGACGAGCGCCGACCCCAACCTCTTGGTGGGCTTCGATACCTCCGACGACGCCGCCGTATATAAACTGCGGGACGACCTGGCCCTAATCCACACCCTGGATTTCTTCCCCCCCATGGTAGACGACCCCTATCTATTCGGCAAAATCGCCGCCGCCAATGCATTGAGCGATGTCTACGCCATGGGCGGGGAGGTCTTATCGGCCCTCAATATCGTCGCTTTCCCGGAAGGGATGGATGCGGCTGTATTGGAGGAAATCCTCCGGGGCGGGGCGGAAAAAGTGCGGGAGGCAGGGGGGCTCCTCTGCGGCGGACACTCTATTGCGGATCAGACGCCCAAATACGGCCTGTCCGTCACGGGCACCGTACATCCGGATGGGATTTTGCGGAACAATACCTGCCGGATGGGAGATCAGATCATCCTGACCAAGCCCCTGGGCGTCGGCTTAATTACGGCGGCCTACGGATTGGGAGAGGCCACAAAAGAAAGCTATCTCCATGCCGTTTCCAGCATGGAGACACTGAATCAATATGCGATGGAGACCGCCCGGAATTTCCGCATCCACGCCGCCACGGATGTGACGGGGTTCGGATTCCTGGGCCATCTCAACGAGATGGTCACCCCGGCTTATTCCATCCACGTGACGGCGAATCGTGTGCCGTATATTCCGGAAGCGCATCAACTGGCGGAGAAATTTTTCATCACTGGCGGCGGGATGAAGAACCGGAAGTCTTTGGCCGGGAAAGTGGCGTTTCACGGTCTGGATATGGCTGCGGAGGAGATTTTGTTTGACCCCCAGACCTCCGGCGGCCTGCTGTTGAGCGTCCATCCGGAAGATGCGGACGCACTGCTTGCGGCTCTGGGCGAACTCGACGTCCCATTCCTGCCTACCACTGTTGTGGGACAAGTGGTAGAGCGGGGGACACACAATATCCAAGTGACCTGGTAAAGCGGCAAGTTAATCGCCCGTCCGCAGGTTGCGCAGGAGTTGAATCTCCGCTTTGTAGCCCGGCAGTTCATTTGGCGTCTCCAGAAAAAAGGGCAGATCCCGCAGGGCCGGGTGATTGATGATCCGCACAATGGCCTCTAAGCCAATATAACCCGCTCCAATCCCCGCATGGCGGTCCATTCGGCTGCCCTGGGGATTTTTGCTGTCATTGAGATGAATCGCCCGCAGACGAGAGAGGCCCACCACCCGGTCAAACTCCGCCAGCACCCCGTCGAGATCGTCTGCAATATCATAGTTGCCCACGAAGAGGTGACAGGTGTCCAGGCACACGCCCATCTTGTGGTCGAGATCGACCCGATCCAGAATCTCCCGCAGATGGGAAGATTCCCCGCCAATCTCGTTGCCCCGCCCCACCATGGTCTCCAAAAGCACCGTGGTGGTCTGCTCTGGGGTCAAGAGGGAATTGAGCAGATCGGCAATCAGCCCAATTCCCACTTCCACGCCCTGCCCCTTGTGGCTGCCGGGGTGGAGATTGTAGAGATTTCCAGGCAGATACTCCATCCGCCGGAGATCGTCTTCCATGGTCATGTGGGCAAACTCCCTGGTCTCCGGTTTATCCGAGCAGGGGTTCAGCGTATAGGGCGCATGGGCCATCACCGGGCCGAAGGACTCTTGCTCCATGAGCGCAACCAGCGCCGCCGCATCCGCCGGATTGATATCCTTCGCCTGGGAACCTCGTGGATTGCGGGTGAAAAATTGAAACGTATTGGCGCCGATGGACAGCGCCGCCTCGCCCATGGCGAGGAAGCCGCGGGAGGAGGATAGATGGGAACCGATATAGAACATGAGGAGATCTCCTTTGTGTTAAATAGGCTCCTTTGAAAAAGGAGGCTTTCGAGTGGCTTGATTACACTACTCACTCCACCGAAGTTGCTCCTCCGGGATACCCTTTGTGCGGCAATAGTCCAGAACAGCTTCTTTCTCGACAATGTTTCCAATTTCATATTGCAACACCTTGTCTTTGAGATGATATATTTCGTATTCCCCGATTTCATATCTGCATACCAGCCGCCATTGATAATTGCACCGGCAAGGCGTTGGGGGAAATCTTCGGTTTCAGAGCGGAAAAAAATCATCGTCCAATATTTGATCGTATCGTCTGTTTTCCAAAGTTCAACGTTGTCAATTTCTAAATAATCCAGTAGCAGTTCATCCGTTAGGGTCTCTTTGATAATTGTGCCTTCAAACATGGGGTTTCAGCCTCCTCTATTAATTTCCTGACAGCACCATCACCGCCGCCAGGGCCGCCACGGGGGCGGTCTCACAGCGTAGAATCCGCTTGCCCAGACTTACGGATAAAAGCCCCGCCTCTTGGGCCAGGCGCACTTCCGCTTCGGTGAATCCCCCTTCGGGGCCGATGACGAGGCTGACGGTATCAAATTGGGGATACGCCTCCAACGCTGTTCGGAGACTGCGCTGATCTTCCCCCTCGTAGAGAAACAGCGGCACAGTCGCCCCTGCCGCTTGGGTGATGGCGGATTGATAATCCGGCAGGGCGCCCACGGTGGGCACTTTGCCTCGACCGGATTGCTTGGCCGCCTCCAGGGCGATCCTCCCCCAGCGGGCCAGTTTCTTGGGGAGTCCTTTCTCGTCGATTTTCACCACGCACCGATCCGATGGGAACAGGCAGATGCGATCCGCCCCTAGCTCCACAGATTTCTGGACAGCGTAGTCCATCCGCTCGCCCTTGGCGTAGGCCAGATAGACGGTGCAGGAGATCGTGGGCTCTGCCGAGTTGTCCGATATGGAGATGATTTCAGCTCGGTCCTCCGCCAGGATGCATTGATAGTCCCGTCCGGCACCGTCGGAGACGACGAACGTTTCCCGGGGGCCCAGGCGCAGGACACGGAGGTGGGCTAGGCTCTCTTGATCAAGTTGGATATACCCGTCTGCAATGGAACGAGGGGAGATGAAAAATCTGGGCATGGACAGATACCGCCTTTGGGGTTTTTGACTATTAAAGATTCTATCACAAACTTCAACGGATGGAAAGACTGTCACTTTTCCGGCGGCTTTCATATGATATTGCAAAGGAGGGTTCACCATGATAAACCACAAAAACCGCTGTCAAAACAGCGTGGCCATACCCCCCTGCGACGATGCGGCCTTTCTCCAGGCGGCCATCGACCGGGGGGCGGCGAATATCCGTCTCTACTGTATGCTGATGCGGTGCTGTGAGGACTGCGAGGTGATCTGCGGTCTTACCCGACTTCTCCGGGGTGAACGGCGGCAGCTATGTGAGCTAAAGGCGGCGTTTTTTGTCCTAACCGGCCAAACCCACCGCCCGCGCCCCACCTGTCCCTACATATGCACCTGTTTGGATACTTTGCGCCAACTGTGTCTGGAGGAGAGCGAGATCAGTGCATGTTTCTTAGACCACGCCGCCCGGACGAAGTGCCAGCGGACAGCTAATCTGTACAACCGGATCGGGGCGGAGAAGGCTTGTACTGCGGAGGAGTTGGAACGGTTGATCGCTACGTTGCTCTGTTGCTGATGTCAATTTGAGTGCATTCGCACCAAGACGCCGCAATCCCATGGGGGATTGCGGCGTCTTGTGTTGTGATCTTAAATCTTCTCTATTCTCCCAACGCCTGGATATACCGCATGAGAATTGTTGCGGCCTCTGCTCTGTTAGCAGTGCCCCAGGGCAGCAGCAGATTTTGATCTGTGCCTGTAAACAATCTGGTATAGACCGCCCAAGTCATGGCATCTTCTGCCCAGGGGCCGATCGTATACGCATCGGGGAACGGGGGTGTGAAGCCGCCCGGTACACTGGTATCTATCTCCATGAAGTTTGCAAAACGGTGCATGAGCGTTGCAAAATCCTGTCTTGTAATGGAGTCACCCGTTCCGAATGTTGTTGGATTTGTCCCTGTAACAAGGCTCTGGCGGAATGCCCAGTTGATATACGGAGCGTACCATGCGCCGGCGCTTACGTCGGTAAATGGTGTGGTTCTGGGATCGCTGGCATTTGCGGATCTGCCGTGGTACATACGGAACAGGATACCGACGGCTTGCTCACGGTTGAAGTTAGTTTCGGGCTCAAATATGGTTGCGGAAGTGCCGACCATAATGCCTTGGCGCCACACGAACTCAATGCTTCCGTTCTGCAAAGCCCAATGGCCCGCCACATCCGTGAAGGGGAGAGGGGCCAGGGTCAGCATGCTCTTGGCGAGTTCCAATGAATTGATGGCCTGTGCGATTTGTGGCCCGGTTGCATCTTCATTTTGCAACACATCTTGTGCGACTATCTTTGCAATTGCAAGGCGTACCCAAGTTTCCGGGGTGTAGTTGTGCTGTACGCGCTGTGTTGCCGCGGTGAGTATCGTTTGTAGTGTGGTTCCGTCGGGATATACCCTAAAATACACCGTAAACGACTGTGCCGCCACATCTGCGCCGTCCACTGTGATCGCTGACGCATACGTCCCGATCGCCAAGCCGGTGTTGGGCCGCATCGTGAAAGTTGCAGTCTCGCCTGCCGCAATGCTGGGAATTGTCTCTGTGCCAAGGCTGAGTTCGCCTGCAACTGCGCTGAGGCTAAAGTAGGCTGTATGTGACAGGGTAACGGTCAGCACACCTGTCGCCACATTACCTGTGTTTGTTACTGTGACTGTGAGCGGCGCCTGCGGCCCGTATCCAACTGTTGCCGCCGGGAACGTATGGCTTTCGGGAGCTGAGAGGGTGATACTGTGAACAGGGGGTGCAACGATCCACGGTTGCCAGACCCATGTGTCGGCCATGGTTGCGCCGCGGAAGTTATCCATGAGTTGAGCGGAGGTGAAGACGAACTCGCCCTGTGGGTTGGCGGGGGTTCCGGTGCCAACGTTTTGCCAGTAGCCGGTGTAGGTGTCGTTTTGTGGGACGGGGGGCAAGCGTGTAGCCTGACCTCCAGTTACCGAGGAGTCTATTTGCACTCCAAATCTGAAATCTTCACCTAGTGTGAGCTGGCGCAAGGACGAGGTGCCATAAAACATTGCAGACATATATGAGTCCACAAAAGCGCCTGATAATAGCCAACCAGCTACGTTGTGTGTGTTGAAATTAGAGAGGTCAAGGCTCGTTAAGCTATTTGCGTTATAAAACATTCTGCGCATATTTGTCACATTGCTAGTATCAAAGTACCCCAAGCCCTCAATGGAAACTACATTTTCTAAGTTGGCGAATAAGCTTCGCAAAGATGCGCCGCCAATAATTGGGCCAGTGAACTCAATTCTGTAAATGGAGTTGCGAAACGCATCCCATGGACTGTGATAGTCGTTCCAATCAATCGTCCCCGCATCGACCACAAGCGTCCCATTGTCGTACAACCGCCACGGCGCACCGTCTTCGCCTATGGTGCCATATGGCGGGTTCCCTGTAGCTATCCGCGGCTGCCAGACCCATGTGTCGGCCATGGTTGCACCGTTGAAGTTATCCATGAGTTGAGCGGAGGTGAAGACGAACTCGCCCTGTGGGTTGGCGGGGGTTCCGGTGCCGACGTTTTGCCAGCGGCCGGTGTAGGTGTCGTTTTGTGGGACAGGGGGGAGGGCGATATTCCCTCTAAATACAAAGTTTTCTTTCAGCGTAAGTTGGCGTAGCGAGGATGCGCCCTCAAACATCCACCACATCTCCGTCACATTGCGGGTATCCCAGCTGGATAGGTCTAGGCTAATTAAACTACTTGCATACGAAAACATCTGACTCATATTTGTCACATTACTAGTGTCAAATCCAGATAGGTCTAGGCACTCTAAGCTAGATGCTCCTGCAAACATCCGGCTCATATTCGTCACACTGCTGGTATCAAACCCAGACAGATCTAGATTTTCTAGGCTGGGTGTCCATGCAAACATGCTATCCATCATAGTTACATTGCTAGTATCAAAATTAGACAGGTCTAAGTTTGCTAGACTGCCTGCTTGCACAAACATCCCACCCATATCCGTCACATTGCGGGTGTCCCAACTGGACAAATTTAAGTTGATTAACTCCGATGTATCCGCAAACATCCCCCTCATATTTGTTACGTTACTAGTATCCCAATCGGACAAATCAAGGCTAGTTAGAGCGCGTGTAGAAGCAAACATACTGCTCATATTTGTCACATTGCGGGTATTCCAACCAGGCAGGTTTAGGTTTGTTAGGCTATGTGTGTGAAGAAATATACTTTCCATATTGGTCACATTACTAACATCGAAACCGGACAAATCAAGAGTTGTTAACTGGCTTGCTCTTGAAAACATGTAGCTCATATCTGTCACATCACTGGTGTCCCAGCCGGACAAATTCAAATTTGTCAATCTTTCTGCAGTCTCAAACATCCAACTCATATTTGTCACATTGCTGGTATCAAAACCGGAAAGATCTAGACTTGTTAATCCTGCGTTTGAAAACATCCCCCTCATATCTGTCACACTGCTGGTATCAAAGTTAGATAAATCTAGGCTTGTTAGCCTCCGTGTTTGGCCAAACATCCCTCTCATGTCTTTCACATTGCTAGTGTCAAAATACTCTAGCCCTTCGATGGTAACTACATTGAGTAACCCCGTAAATAAGTATTGCAAGGATGCTCCGCCAACCATTGGGCCGGTAAAAATAATTCTATAAATATTTTGAAAATGAAAATCCCATGGACTTCTAGCAGGCCATGTTTCGCCCACCCATTCCCACTCAATAAACCCCTCATCCACTACCAAGGTGCCATCATCATACAGCCGCCACGGGGCACCGCCTTCGCCTACGGTGCCGGCTATGATGACACTAATGCCACCCGAGCCCCGTGGCTGCCAGACCCATGTGTCGGTTATAGTGGGGCCGTGAATGTTTGACAGGAGCTGCTCATTTGTGAAGATGAACATCCCTTGGGGATTGGTCGGGGTTCCCGTGCCCACGTTTTGCCAGCGGCCGGTATAGGTTTCATTCGCTGGAGCAGAGAGCCAAGGAAAGCCCCACCCAAACCCAAAGTCTGACCCCAGCGCAAGTTGGCGTAGAGAATCTGTCCCCAGAAACATCCCTCTCGCCTCCATTACATTGCGGGTGTCCCAATTGGACAAGTCTAAACTAACTAAACTGTTTGCATACGCAAACATCCCGCCCATATCCGTCACACGGCGAATGTTCCAACTGGATAAATCTAAGCTTGTTAAACTGCTTGCCCATGTAAACATATTGCTCATATTGGTTACATTTTGGGTGTCAAAATGCTCTAAGCCTTTTATTTCAGTTACATTTTCCAAAAGACTAAATAAACCTTGTAGCGATGCTCCACCAATAATCGGCCCGGCAAACACAATATTTAGGATATCATCTCTATAAGCATACCATGGACTTCCCCAGTCATCCCACCACTCAATCGTCCCCGCACTCACCCGCAACGTCCCATCACTATACAACCGCCACGGCGCGCCGCCTTCGCCTACGGTGCCGGATGCGACCACCGTCGCCCCTGCCGCTGACATCGGTACCAGCGTAAGCACCATCACACACACCAAAAACACCGCGAGCCCTTTTCTCATCTTCCCCATCATATCGTTTCATCCTCCCAATTTGTTTTTGCAAAAAATTATGCGCTTTTTCATGAAACTTTACGGATCGAAACATGTTAGAATTGCCCAAATTTTACTATAATATAAAAAGCGGCAAAATGCAAGAAAAATCACACTTATCTTCTGCGATTTTTATATACAGTCACCAGGTGTCTGCACAAACACCGTCATTTTTATTGCTTTTTCCGCCTCAAAACGATATACTATCTCCAAAGAGGTGAGTATAATGCGTGTATTGATTCTCACAGTGACAGCGGGGAACGGACACAACTCCACGGCCACCGCAATGGAGGAATCTCTGCGGGGCAAAGGCGCTGATGTGACTATATTGGATATGTACAAATACATCAGCCGTGTGTTGTATAACGTGGTGGACAAGGGATACCTGTTCTCCGTCAAGCATATGCCCCGGCAGTTCGGCCGGGCCTATTCCACCATGGAGCGCTACGAGACCCCCCGTAAAATTGTTGGGATTCTCAACGACAACCGATTTATCGCCAGCCGCTTGGCGGGCTTTTTCAAGGACTACTCCCCAGATTTGATTGTCATTACCCACGTCTTTGGAGCCCAAGTGTTAGATGTCCTCAAACGACAGGGACATTTGACGGTACCCATGATGGGCATTATCACCGACTACTGCATCCACCCCTTCTGGGAAGAGGTGCCCACGGTGGAATATATTGTGACGGCCAGTTCGTCTTTTGCATACACGGCGGAGCACCGAGGCATCTCGCCGGAGCGTCTGCTCCCTTTTGGAATCCCTGTGGCGGAGCGATTCTCAAGAAAGTGCAATCAAAGAGAGGCTCGCCGTCAGCTGGGGTTAGACGAGGATCAGACTACAATTTTAGTCATGGGTGGCAGTATGGGCCACGGCGATATACTCCGTAATGTGGCCCGGATTGACGCCATGGGCCGGGACTATCAACTGGTGTGTATCTGCGGCAACAACAAGCGGCTCTACCGGCGGCTCAGTATGCTCAAGACCATCAAGCCCATCCATCTGAAGGGCTTTACAAATCAGGTAGATTTCTATATGGATGCGGCGGACTGTATTGTCACAAAGCCGGGTGGGCTCACCACCTCCGAGGCCCTGGCCAAAGGAGTGCCTATGGTGCTCGCATCCCCTATCCCGGGGCAGGAGGATCGGAACGCCAGCTTCCTCCTCAACAGCGGGGCGGCTGTTCTGGTAAACAAGCATTTCTCTGTGGCCGAGGCGATCCACTATATCCTGGAGACGCCGGGGCGTCTGGCGCTGATGCGGGAGTCCATCGCCCTTATTGCCAACCCCCATGCGGCGGAGCGGATCAGCCAGTTCGTCCTCCAATTGAGAAGACTATGATCCAGTCGCCGGATTGCGTGAAAAGGGTCTTAGAGACTCTGGAGCAGAGCGGATATGAGGCCTATCTGGTGGGGGGCTGTGTCCGGGATATGGCCATGGGCCGGACGCCTCACGACTGGGATGTGACCACAGACGCCTGGCCCGATGCGGTGCAGGCGCTCTTTCCACGGACAGCGCCTACGGGCTTGCGCCACGGCACCGTCACCGTTGTCACGGAGGAGGGCCATGTGGAGGTCACCACCATGCGCCGGGAGGGGCCCTATACGGATCGCCGCCGCCCGGAACAGGTGGCCTACGTTACGGATCTGACCGAGGACTTATCTCGGCGGGATTTTACGATAAACGCCATGGCGGTCTCGCGGGAGGGCGATCTGATTGATCCATTCGGCGGTGCGTTGGACATCGAACAAGAAATAATCCGCTGTGTGGGTGACCCCGCCATGCGGTTCTCCGAGGACGCCCTGCGGATGTTCCGTGCCCTGCGATTTTCCGCCAAGCTGGGATTCACGATCCACCCGGAGACCCTAAGGGGTATCCGGGCGTTTGCGCATCTGGCCGAGGCTCTATCTGCCGAGCGGGTGCGGGACGAAGTAGAGCATATGCTCTGTTCAGATCGGCCCGGAATATTGGCCGATGTGTTGGAGATCGGCCTCCTGGCGGCCTATACCACGAGAGAACCGGCGAATCGGATGGAGGTTGACCGGCTGAATCAGGTGAATCCGCACAGATATTACCGCTGGGGCGCATTTGCAGCCACCCTGAAAAAAAGCGGGACGATTACAGCCCCGGCCAAGTTCCTGCGGGCATTGCGCTTAGACAACAAGACCATAGGCGTCGCCGCGCGAGGTGCTGAGTTGGCCCAGAGCGGGGATATGCCAGTAAGTGCCGTACAATGTAAACGATTCCTGGCAGAGTATGGCGTGGACACGATCCGATGTATGGCAGAAGTAGCCGCTTTTTTCGGTTGTGGGGCCGGCATCTCGCAGTTGGAGGCAGTGCTCGCCAGCGGGGACTGTTTCTCTCTCGGACAGTTGACCGTTGGCGGCAGAGATTTGATCGCCCTGGGGCTTTCCGGGACGGAGATTGGCCGGGAACTGGAGAGATTGCTGGATTACGTGATTCAGTATCCGGCGGATAATCGGCAGGATTTGCTCTTAGCGCTTGTGAGAATCCCTCAAGAATAGACAACCAAAGGGAAATAGTGTATACTGACTTGATAAATACTTCGTATCACACTCCACAGGAGGATGCGTTATGCGCCTTTTTGAGTTCTTGCGTGCACTGATAGCAATGCACCCCTTTGCGCTATTTTTTATGGCGCTCGTGATTGGTTTTTTGATCGCCCTCGCCATCTACTATTTCCGGGCCATCCAACCCCGGATGGGGACGGTGGAGTGGATTCATATGCAGAAGAGAGAACCGTTCCGCTTTCAAACGGGGCGGCATCCCATGGACAGATGGGACATTATGGCCATTGCAATCATTATGATCTTGTGGGCGGTGGTCGCATTTTGGAATCTGGGCGATACGAGAGCGCCACAGAGTTTCCACGTATTCGACGGCGAAGTGATTGAGATCGACTTGGGCCGCGGGACGGTGCTCAGCCGGGTCCGCTATTTCTCCGGCCTCAACACGGGGGAGTATAACTTGACCATCTCCAACGACAGGAGCCAATGGCACAGCGTAGACGGCATGGCCCAAGACGCTGTGCGCCTGTTCAAGTGGAACGAGGTAGCAGTTCAATACGATGGTATCGTACAGTTTATCCGCCTCTCCGCCGATGGGGAACTGCATCTGGGGGAGTTGGCCATATATAACGCTGCGGGCAATCGGCTGGACTCGGAGACGTTCACCATCTGGTGGAGCAACCTCGATGCCCGGAGCGACGCCCTCTTTGACGAACAGGATTTGATTCCGGAACGGGAGACGTTTCTAAACAGCTTCTATTTTGACGAGGTCTGGCACGCCCGCACAGCCTACGAGCACCACGTCGGGATGCACCCCTTTGAGCAATCCCACCCGCCGTTGGGGAAAAGTCTCATCGCCATCGGCATTGCGATCTTTGGGATGGTGCCATTCGGCTGGCGGTTTATGGGGGCGCTGTTCGGAGTCTTGATGCTCCTGCCCCTCTACTGGATGATCAAGGGCATGTTCGGTAAGCGGTTGGTGGCCATCTGCGGAACACTGGTTTTCGCCTTTGATTTTATGCACTATACCCAGACACGGATCGCCACGATTGATACCTATGCGGTATTCTTTATCATCCTCATGTTCTGGTTCATCTATCGCTATATCAGCCTCCCCTACGAGACGCCGTTTCAGAAGACCCTGCCGGACCTGTTCTTTGCGGGCCTGTTCTTCGGCCTGGGGGCGGCCGCCAAGTGGACCAGTCTCTATTTTGGCGTGGCCATGGCGCTCCTCTATCTGACATATCAGATCCTGCGGGGGCGGCACTGGATACACGAGGGCAAAGTGGCGGAGTTTTGGGGTTATCTGGCCAAGACAGTGGGTGTCTCAATCGCATTCTTCATCGTGATTCCGGGTATCATCTACTATCTCAGCTATATCCCCTACGGCCAGCCCAGAGGGTACGGTTTATTCAGCGGGGACTATTGGCAGATGGTCTGGGCGAACCAGCAGTTTATGTGGAGCTATCACGCAGGGCTTGAGGCCACCCACCCCTTTTCTTCTTACTGGTATCAGTGGATATTCAACATTCGGCCCATTCTCTACTATCTGTCCTTTCCAGCCGACGGGGTGCGCTCTGCGATTTCGGCCTTTGGAAATCCCGTCCTCTACTGGGGTGGCCTGCTGGCGATGATCAGTCTGCCCGTAGCGGCGATCCGCCAACGGGACGGCAGGGCCGCCGCTATCTTCGTGGGATATATCACCCTTTTGGCGCCCTGGTTCTTTATCTCCCGGCCCGCTTTCGCCTATCATTATTTCACCAACACGATTTTTCTGGCGTTGGCCCTGGCCTATGTCTTTAACCGGATACTGGAGCGGGAGCGGGGCCACCACCGGACGGTAATCATCGCCTTCACGGCGGCGACAGTCGGGCTCTTTATCCTGTTCTATCCCGCCCTGTCCGGGATGCCCGTAACGGAGCGCTATCTCGACATATTTCTCAGATGGTTGCCAACCTGGCCAATCTAAGCGAATATTTTTTCGTATTCCTCCGCCTGCGGCAAGGAACACAGCAACATTTTTTCACACTCTCCGTCTGCGGCGGAGAGATACAGTGAAAATTTTTACCTCCGGGAGGCCCTATGCTATTTGATTTTCACCTGCACTCCAATGTCAGCGGTGACAGTGACGAGCCCATGGAAAACATCGTCCGTGCCGCAATTGCGAAAGGATTTACCGGCATCTGCTTTACCGACCACTGCGATTTGATCTCCTATGAGGCGCCGGGGATGAAACTGGAGGAGTGCTACGAACTCTGGGAACCCAGCTATGGGGAGATCGCCCGTGTCCGTGCCGCATTTGGGGACGAGATCGAAATTTTCCACGGCATGGAGCTTGCGGAGATCGCCCAGGACGAAGAACGGGCCAGACAATTTGCCAACCCGCCGGGATTGGATTTTCTCCTGGGTTCCGTCCACGCCGTGACAGGGTATCCAGATTTCTACTTGATTGACTTTTCAGAAATTCCAGACATTCCGGGGCTCATGGCGGCGTATTTGGACGAGAATATCCGCATGGCCGAGATCAACGTCATGGACGCAGTGGGCCATGTGGGTTACGCCAGTCGATATCTCGCCCGCCAGGGATTTCCCGTCCTGGATTTGATGGAGTACGAAGACCAGCTCCGTCGCCTGTTCCAGATTTTGATCCAAAACGGCCGGGGGATTGAGGTCAACACCTCCGGCCTCCGCCAAGGGTTGGGGTTTCCCTATCCCAGCCTCCCGGCTCTGAAGCTCTACCGAGAACTGGGCGGCGAGATCGTCACTGTGGGCTCCGACGCCCACCGGGCGGCGGATACGGGGGGTTATATCCGGGAGGGGTACGACCTCCTCCGGGCGGCGGGATTTTGCTATACGACCGTGTTCCGGCAGAGAAAGCCCGCATTTATTAAACTATAGGTTATTTTCCCCGCCGCCGGCGGGGAGACACAAAAAACCTTAGAGGAGCGTGTCCGCATGATTGCACTGGCCAGTGACCACGGGGCCTATGCCTTGAAGGAAAAAATAAAAGCTTATCTGACGGGAAAAGGGCTCCAAGTTGAGGATTTCGGCGCCTACTCCCTGGAGAGTTGCGACTATACGGACTTCGTCGCCCCGGCGGCCAGAGCCGTGGCCGACGGCCGATGCCAGCGGGGGATTATCCTCTGCACTACAGGCATCGGGGCCTCTATATCGGCCAATAAAATCCGGGGGATTCGCTGCGCCCTCTGCACGGACTCCTTCATGGCAGAGATGACCCGGCGGCACAACGACACCAACATGCTGGCCCTAGGTGCCGGGATCACCGGGGAGTTGCTCAGTCTGCATATTGTAGATACCTGGCTGGATACGGCCTTCGAAGGCGGCCGTCACCAGCGGCGGGTGGATAAGATCACGGCGTTGGAGGAGTAGGGATGAATAAAAATTATTTTGTCATGCGTCCGAGTTTGCGTTATTTGTTTCCATGGATAGTCGGTACTCTGATCTGTAGCGCACTTGCAATTTTCATAACGCCGAATATCATTCCGGAAATGATGGAAGTGGCGGCAGAGGCCGATTATATCGGGCTGATTGGGAGAGGACTATTTATAATTGTGATTTTCGCACTTGTACTTGCAGGCATAGCTGGTGTGGTAAATGAATTCGTTCGGAAGTACACGATACAGGACAATCATATCCGGTACTGTTCGTTGTTTTTTCCCAAAGAATTTACATTTGATGATATCGAATATGTAGAACTACATCAGTGGCGCTCTAGATACGGGGAGACAATAGAGTGGCACATTTATTTATATGGAAGAAAACGTTGGCTTGCAATACCGAGCAAATTTACAAATAGCCACCTCCTTCTAGAGCGCTTGAAGAGCAAAAATATCTCGGGTGCTGAAATGCTATATATTTAATAAAATACAAAACAAAAACGAAAGGTTGGTAATCCCATGTTAAATTTTGATTTCTACGCCCCAACACGCATTTTATTCGGCAAAGATACGGAGAAAGAAGTCGGTGCCCTGCTCAAGCCTCTGGCGAAGAAGGTGCTGATCCACTACGGCGGGGGGAGCATTAAACGGAGCGGTCTCTACGATACGGTGGTTGCCTCCCTGAAAAGTGCCGGTGTGGACTTTGTGGAGTTAGGCGGCGTGAAGCCGAACCCCCGGCTCTCTCTGGCCCACAAGGGGATCGAACTGTGCAGGAGAGAAAACGTGGACTTTATTTTAGCCGTGGGCGGCGGCAGTGTCATCGACTCCGCAAAGGCCATTGCCATGGGCGTCTATTACGACGGAGACGTCTGGGATTTCTATGAGAAAAAAGCCGGGGCCCTTGAGCGGGCTGTGCCGGTGGCCACTATTCTCACCATCCCGGCGGCGGGCAGTGAGTCCAGCGGGGATACGGTTATCACCAACGAGGAAAAAGCCTTAAAATACGGCTATGGAGGCCCCCCCTTGCGCCCGGTGTTTAGTATTATGAATCCAGAGCAGTTTTTCACCCTCCCCCCAGAGCAACTGGGCTACGGCGTCGCAGATATGATGTCCCACGTCTTTGAGCGCTATTTTACTAACACCACCCACACCGATCTGACAGACGGTCTCTGCGAGGCCACCTTAAAAACACTGATGAAAAACGCACTGTTGGCAAAAGAGAATATGACCGACTACAACGCGTGGAGCGAGTTGGGCTTTGCCGGAACCGTTGCCCACAACGGACTTCTGGGCATGGGGCGTGAGCAGGATTGGGCCTGTCACGATATTGAGCATGAGCTCTCGGCTATTTACGATGTCCCCCACGGCGGCGGCCTCGCCGTTGTGACACCGGGCTGGATGCAGCATGTATACAAGGAAAATATCAATATGTTTGTGCAGTTTTCCGTGAATGTCATGGGGGTTGAGGGCAGTTTCCGGGATCCCGATGCCATTGTACAGGAGGGGATTCTGCGCCTGCGGGAGTTCTTTGTCAAGCTGGGACTGCCTACGACATTATCAGAACTGGGCATCGGCGAAGATCGGCTGGAAGAAATGGCGAAGAAAGCTACGAAAGCAGCCTTTGGCAAAGAATCGCCCCTAGGCGGCTTTAAAAAGTTGTACTGGCAGGATGTTTTGGCGATCTATAACTTGGTTAAGTAATGATACGAGCGTGACACGATGCGGATCCATTGCAGCGCAATGCCCGCATCGTTTCGGCGTTGTACTTCAAGAAAAGGAAGAATCCCATTGGCAAAAAGAGAACGAGAAAAAATTTATCGGCGGAAGCGGCCCATCCGGACGCTGTTGAAGGTCTTGGGGATTAGTGTCCTTGTCCTCACGGTGCTGGCGGTTGGGGTCTTCTTCCATGCCCAGCGATTTATTGTCTACACATCGGAGGGAATCCGGCTGGATATCCCCTTTCTGCGGGATATGTTAGACGAGATCCCGGAGGACGCCAGTCCATACCCTATCCCTCCGCCAATCCCCACACCGGACCCGATCTGGCAAGGGATGGAGCCGGGGCAGGAAGAGGAGGCGGAGCCATTCCGCACCGTATGGCTCACCGGCCCCGTCTTCGAGGCCGTACCCGATTGGGAGGCTATCCTCTGGGTAGCTGAGGCGGATGCGGTTCTCATCGAAGTGAACGACGGGACGGGGCGGCTCTGGTGGGACAGCGAGGTGGAACTGGCTATTGGATACGACCTGACTGGCGCCGTTTCACCCCGGCTGCTGCTTCCCGCCGCAGGGGAGGACACGTGGCGGGCAGCCCTGCTGGTGACCTTCTCCAACCAGCTGATGGCCCTGCGCAATCCGCCGGCGGCCCTGGGAGACCATGACGACCCCTGGTTCTGGTTAGACCCGGAGAACCCGGATATCCGGGCCTATATCCGAGACCTGGCCCTGGAACTCGCCGATCTCGGGTTCAACGAGATTGTCCTGGCGGACTTCACCTATCCCCCGGACGCACCGGTGGAGCTGGACCAACAGGAGCAGGATGCGGTAATCTTAGGGTTTCTAACAGAACTGGCCCAGGCCTTGGGCCGTGTTGATGTGGCCCTGAGCCTCATGACCACAGAGCGAAACTGGATCCCTGCCGACGAGGAGAGCATCATTCCCCCCCAGCCGAGCTTACAGGCCCTATCGGAGATCGTATTCCGATTCTATTGCGCACTGGAGCCGGAGACCGTCGAATCTGCAGCCCGGCAAAACCGGCTTCTGGCCGTCGCCCGAGATGTTCTGGGAGACGACTATCTCCGCCGCTTTGTCCCCGGCGGATCGGGAGAAATGCCGGAGACGGGAAGCTGGATGATGTGGTTTGCGGCGGGAAATCTCCCGTAAAATACAACATTTTGTTGAAAATGCACAAATTGCATTGAGAGGAAACCCTTGCAATTTTCAAAAAAAGTGGTATACTTTTTAAGGTTAAGCACGCTATTAAATCATGCGTACTTGGGTATACTCTTTAATAGTGTTTTCCCCGCCACAGGCGGGGAAAACACGAAAAACATAACACAAGTAGGTGAGTCTTTGGACCGATATATCATCAGAGGCGGGAACGCCCTACACGGTGAAGTAGAAATCAGCGGTGCAAAAAATGCGGCGGTTGCCATTATCCCCGCGGCCCTGATGGTAGAGGGCGTCTGCCGAATTGAAAATATCCCGCAGATCAGCGACGTGTCTCTGCTCTTGAAGATCCTGGAGGACATGGGCGCAGAAATTCGTGTCATCAACCGCAATACGGTAGATATTGACTGTAGCAGAGTGCAGAAGACTACGGCGTCCTTTGAACTCATGCGGAAAATCCGCGCCTCCTACTATCTCATCGGGGCGGGATTGGCCCGGTTCGGCCACGCGGAAGTGGCCATGCCCGGCGGATGCAACTTCGGTGTGCGACCCATTGATCAGCACATCAAGGGATTTCAAGTTTTAGGCGGTGAAGTCACGGTCAACGGTGGGATGGTTCTCGCTAGTGCGCCGGAGGGTCTGGTGGGCGGCACGGTCTATTTGGACGTAGTCAGTGTGGGTGCCACCATGAATATTATGATTGCAGCCACCTTGGCGAAGGGCAAGACCACCATTGAGAATGCCGCCAGAGAGCCCCATATCGTGGACCTGGCCAACTTCTTAAACTCCATGGGCGCCGATATCCGGGGTGCCGGTACCAGTGTGATCCGGGTCTATGGCGCAAAGAAGCTGACCGGCGGGTTCTACTCCATCATCCCCGATCAGATTGAGGCCGGAACCTATATGGCGGCAGTGGCCGCCGCCGGCGGGGAAGTGTTGATCAAAAACGTGATCCCCAAGCATCTGGACTGCATCACCTCCAAACTCCAGGAGATGGGTGTCACCGTGGTGGATTTGGACGAGGCGGTGCTCATCAAGCGGGATAAGCCCCTCTGCCGCACCAACGTCAAGACCATGCCTTACCCCGGCTTTCCGACAGACATGCAACCACAGATCGCCGCCGCTCTCTGTCTGGCCGGCGGAACCAGCATTGTCACGGAGAGCGTCTGGGATAATCGCTATAAATACGTAGACGAGCTGAAAAAGATGGGCGCTATGATTCAGGTAGACGGCAAAACCGCCGTCATTGAAGGTGCAGATGTCCTCACCGGCGCGCCCGTTTCCTGTTGTGACCTCCGGGCCGGTGCGGCCCTGGTCATCGCCGGACTCTGCGCCCGGGGTGAGACCATCGTAGAGCAGATCCACTATATTGAGCGGGGCTATGAGAACCTTGTAAGCAAGCTGAAAAGTCTGGGCGCAGATATTGAATATCTGAAAGCCCCCATTGATCCGGAAGAAAAATCCACCCTGCGGGCGATTTCTTAATTAGCGGCGACGTATAACCGGGACAGAGTAATGCGCTTTGTCTCGGTTGTTTTTTGGGAAAAAGCCAAAAAATATCACAAATATATCGCAATTGCACATTATCTGAATAAACGAGAGGGTGCGCCAAAGGGCGCACTTCTTTTTTCGTCTAAATTGGCCAACCGTATAGAAGTAAAAAGGAATAACTTGTTTTAAAATAAAGACTATTTTTTTTGCGAAATCTATGTTATAATAACGAAGTCTGCGATTCATTGCGGACTCATTTCATGTAGGGCATGTGAAAAAAATAACTAACAATCCAGAAAATCAGGCGAATACAGCGGAAGAAGGAGGGGCATAGGATGCCAAATACGAAAACAACGGTGCCGTTTACCGGCACAAAAGAGCAGGAAGCGGCACTACAAGAGGTCATCGCATCCCATAAGGGACAGCCGGGGGCCAGTATGCCTGTGTTACAGGCGGCGCAGGATATCTACGGCTATCTGCCGGAGGAAGTTCAGATCATGGTGGCGGAAGGACTGGGAATTCCTTTGACGGAGGTCTATGGCATCGTGTCTTTCTATTCGCAATTTATCATGAACCCCAAAGGGAAAATCAACATCGCCGTCTGTATGGGAACTGCCTGTTATGTAGTAGGTGCGGGAGATATCTTGGATGATATCAGTGAGAAAGTTTGCTGTAAAGCGGGCGAGATCACCGATGACGGGAAAATCTCCGTTGAGGCCACCCGCTGTATCGGTGCCTGTGGTCTGGCGCCTGTTTTGACCATTAACGAAGACGTTTACGGCAAGTTGAGCCGTGGTGAAATCGAGCCTGTCATTGACAGCTATCTGGCAAAGCTCGCAGCGCTCGAAGCAGGGGAGGCGTAGAAATGGCAAAATCAATTGCAGATATCCGAGGCATCCGGGAACAGATGCAGGAGCACGTTGACCTGAGACTACAGGACAATGCCCAGGCTGTAGCAGACGTAAAAGCCGGTGCCAGGCTCGTAAAAAACCACGTCCTTGTCTGCGGCGGAACCGGCTGTGTGGCCGCCAAGAGCCTGGAAGTTATTGATGAATTTAATGCACAACTGAAAAAGCACGGTCTCACTGATGAGGTAAAAATCGTCTTGACCGGCTGTTTTGGCCTGTGTGCTCTGGGCCCCATTGTGGTGGTCTACCCAGAGGGGTTTTTCTACTCAGAACTCAAAATAGAGAACATCCCTCGGATTGTAGAGGAGCATCTTTTAAACGGCAATGTAGTGAAAGAGCTGCTCTACCACGAGACAGTGAAAGAAGACGGCATCGGCTGCTTCAACGAGACGGACTTCTATAAAAAGCAGCTCCGCATCTCCCTGAGAAACTGCGGGCTCATCAACCCGGAGTGTATTGACGAGTACATCGCCGTTGACGGCTACGAGGCCCTGGCCAAGTGCCTCACGGAGCTGACGCCGGAAGCGGTCATTGATGAAATTTTAAAATCCGGACTCCGGGGCCGGGGCGGGGCGGGCTTTCCCACGGGCCTCAAATGGCAGTTCGCCGCCAGAGAGCAGAGCGATATCAAATACGTCTGCTGTAACGCCGACGAAGGAGATCCCGGCGCATTTATGGATCGCTCCGTCCTGGAGGGGGATCCCCATAACATCATCGAATCCATGGCCATCGCCGCATACGCCATTGGGGCGTCCAAGGGCTATATCTATGTCCGGGCCGAGTATCCCATCGCCGTAGACCGGATGCAGATTGCCATTGAACAGGCGAAAGAATACGGCTTCTTGGGCAAAAATATCTTCGGGACAGGCTTTGATTTTGACCTCCAAGTACGGCTGGGCGCAGGCGCTTTCGTCTGCGGCGAGGAGACAGCACTCATGATGAGCATTGAAGGCCGCCGTGGCGAACCGAGACCCAGACCTCCTTTCCCGGCGGTAAAAGGCCTCTTCGGCAAGCCCACAGTGCTCAACAACGTGGAGACGTTCACGAACATCACCTGGATTATGCTCCACGGTGCCGAGGCATTTGCGGCCATGGGAACAGAAAAATCCAAGGGGACGAAAGTTTTCGCCCTAGGTGGGAATATTACCAATACGGGCCTTGTAGAAGTGCCCATGGGGATTACTCTCCGGGAGATCGTCGAGGAGATCGGCGGCGGCGTGCCCAACGGCAAGGCTTTCAAAGCCGCCCAGACCGGCGGCCCCTCCGGCGGATGTATCCCGCACCATCTGGTGGATACGCCCATCGACTTTGACAGTCTCACCGCCATTGGCTCCATGATGGGTTCCGGCGGCTTGATTGTCATGGACGAGGACAGTTGTATGGTGGATATCGCCAAGTTCTTCCTGGACTTCACCGTGGAAGAGAGTTGCGGCAAGTGTACGCCCTGCCGGGTCGGCACCAAGCGGATGCTGGATATTTTAGAGAAGATCACCGAGGGACACGGAACTATGGAGGATCTGTGCGCCCTGGAAGAACTTTCTCCCCATATCAAAGAGAGTTCGCTCTGCGGCCTGGGACAGACAGCGCCCAACCCGGTGACCTCTACCCTGGCCTATTTCCGGGACGAGTACGTGGCCCATGTGGTGGAGAAACGCTGCCCTGCAGGGGTCTGTAAGAGTCTCTTGCAATACTTCATCCTTCCGGAGAAGTGTATCGGCTGTACCCTCTGTAAGCGGGTCTGTCCGACAGATGCCATCAGCGGCGAGGTCAAACAGCCCCATGTGATCGACCAGGCAAAATGTATCAAGTGCGACGCCTGTATGGATGCGTGTAAGAAGTTTAACGCAATTATCAAGAAATAGGAGTGGAGGGGACGACGATGAATACAGTAACCGTAAAAATCAACAACATGGAAGTCCAGTGTCCGTCTACCGCCACGATCTTAGAGGCGGCGAAGCTGGCGGGGATGGAGATCCCAACCCTGTGCTTCCTGAAAGAAATCAACGAGATCGGCGCCTGCCGCATCTGTGTGGTAGAGGTAAAAGGGGCCAGAACTCTGGTCACTGCCTGCGTCTATCCCGTGGCAGACGGAATGGAAATTTTCACCAACACAGAGCGAGTGAGAAAATCCCGCCAGATGACTTTAGAACTCATCTTATCCAACCACAGGAAAGACTGTCTCACCTGTGTGCGCAACCAAAACTGTGAGCTCCAGAAGCTCTGTATCGACCTGGGTGTGGATCGGGTCCGCTTTGCGGACGACAATTTACAGCCGGAGATTGAGGCGTCTACGGCCCATCTGGTGCGGGACAACTCTAAATGTGTCCTCTGCCGGCGCTGCATAGCGGTTTGTAAAGACGACCAGGAAGTGGCGGTCATTGGGGCCAATGAGCGGGGCTTTGAGACCAACATCGGCTGTGCTCTAGGGCGAGACCTGGGCGAGGTGGGCTGTGTATCCTGCGGCCAGTGTATCGTCTACTGTCCCACGGGCGCTCTGACGGAGCGGGACGATACGGCGGAGGTCTATGCGGCCCTGGCGGATCCCACAAAGCACGTAGTGGTGGGGACGGCCCCCGCCGTCCGTGTGGCCTTGGGCGAGTGCTTTGGAATGCCCATCGGCACTAATGTGGAGGGCAAAATGGTCACCTCCCTGCGACGGCTTGGATTTGACAAAGTATTTGACGTGGCCGTGGGGGCGGACTTGACCGTAATGGAAGAGGGCGCCGAGATCATCGACCGGATCACCTCCGAGAAAGGCCTTCCGGCGATCACATCCTGCAGTCCCGGCTGGGTGCGGTACTGTGAGATGTACCATCCGGAGTTTCTCCCCAACCTCTCCAGTTGCAAATCCCCTCAGCAGATGTTTGGTGCCATGATGAAGACCTACTACGCCCAGAAGATGGATATTGATCCAAAGGACGTATACGTGGTCACCATTATGCCCTGTACGGCGAAGAAATACGAGATCCGCAGACCCTATCAGCAGGCGGTTCCCGGCCTGTACGACATCGATGCAGTGCTCACAACGAGAGAACTGGGCCGCATGATCACAGCGGCTGGACTCATGTTCACCGACCTGCCGGACGAGGCGTTTGACCCTGCATTTGGGATCTCTACCGGTGCCGGATATATCTTTGGCGCATCCGGCGGCGTTATGGAGGCGGCCCTGCGCACTGTGGTGGAAAAAGTCACGGGCAAGGCGCTGGATCAAGTGGACTTTACAGAAGTCCGGGGCGTGAAAGGCCTAAAAGAGGCCAGCTATGATCTAAATGGGCGTGAGGTGAAAGTGGCAGTCGTCTCCGGTTTGAAAAATACTGGGGAACTGCTGACTCGGATCAAAAGCGGAGAGGTGAACTATGACGTGATCGAAGTCATGGCCTGTCCCGGCGGCTGTGTCAACGGTGGCGGCCAGCCCATCCAGACGGGTTTCGTCAGAACTTTCAACGACCTCCGGGCTATCCGGGGTGCTGCCATCTACAAGGGCGAGATCGATGACCGTCGGATACGAAAAGCCCACGAGAACCCGCTGATCCAAGAACTCTATCAGACTTTCCTCGGTGAGCCGGGTAGTCACAAGGCCCATGAGTATTTGCACACGAAGTACCAGGAACAGTCCAGGTATCCAGGGCTTGAGGTGGAGCAGAAATACGGGAAGTAGTTTGAACGATATAGGGCGCACCGCTTGCGGTGCGCCCTGTTTGATACGATGTTAATAACAAAAGGAGCGCAACTATGCTTTATCGGGAACTGGGTCAGACTGGAAAAAAGGTTAGCATCATCGGTCACGGCTGTGAACATCTGGACGGTAAACTCTACAAACAGGTCAAGGAGACCATAGATGCGGCGTTAGAACACGGTGTGAATATTTTCGACGTGTTCATGCCGGGAGAAGAAATCCGCACACATATCGCAAAAGCCCTGGGCGATAGGCGAAAAGACGTAATGATCCAGGGCCACATCGGCGCAACGGATGTGAACAGACAATATGATATCAGCCGGGATATGCCTACGGTGAAGAAATATTTTGAATCCCTGCTCCGGCTATTCGGATATATCGACTTCGGCATGATGTTTTTCATCGACTCCCAGGAGGATTACCGGGGCGTATTTGAGACGGAATTCGTCACCTATGTGGAACACCTGAAAAAGCAGGGGGATATTCACCACATCGGTTTCAGTTCCCACAATCCCGTGACGGCCCGGAAAGTCATTGAGACAGGTCTGCCGGAGATGATGATGTTCAGTATCAACCCTGCCTTTGACATGTTGCCGTCCGAGCACTATGTATTCGACTATTCGGAAAAAGGGTTTGGCAGCGACATGTTCCGGGGTATTGATCCGGAACGGGCGGAGTTGTACAAGGTCTGTACACAGCGACAAATCGGGATTACGGTGATGAAGGCCTTTGGGGCGACGAAACTGCTCTCTCCGGATCACACGCCCTATGCAAAGCCCCTGACCGTACACCAGTGCATCCACTACGCCCTGTCCCGCCCGGCGGTGGCCAGCGTGCTGCCGGGGTGCCAGACTGCGGCGGAGATGCGGGACGTGATGCAGTATTTTTCTGTCAGTGACGGGGAAAAAGACTATGCAAAAATACTCGGCGGTGTGCGGAACGATTTTAAAGGTAACTGCGTCTATTGCAGCCACTGTCAGCCCTGTCCTGTGGGGATCGACATTGCGGCGGTCCATCGGCTCTTGGATACGGCCCGGTTGGATCCGGCGCATATTCCCGCCTCAATACGAGCTCAATATGTAGCGTTGAATAGCGCGGTGTGTATCGAATGCGGACACTGCGAGACACGCTGTCCCTTTGGCGTGCCGGTGATCGCCAATGTAAAAGCGGCGGCGGCGTTATTGGGGTAACTGAACATACGGTTTACAGCTACAGAGGGCCGACGCATCGTGCGTTGGCCCTCTGTCTGTCATTCCTGCATCATACTGTACTGTTCCGTAAGCGCTGTCCAGGTGAGGGGGCCTACGATTCCGTCGGGGGTGAGGCCGAACTCTTTTTGGAAGACGGTGACTGCGCTCTGGGTGATGGGGCCGAATACGCCGTCTTCGGTCAGCGCTGGGATATCCGGATGATCCCGCCGGATGGCGTTGAGATAGGTCTGGATCAGCCGGACGTCATCCCCCCGGGTGCCGACCCGGAGAGGTGTGCCGGGATAGGGGGGCGTCGAGATCGGTGGCTGGGGTGGCGTCGGCGTGGGGGTCGGTGTGGGAGCGGGTGCGGGGCGGTTTTGTTGGATACCACGGTATACAGCGTAGAGTTTTGCCCACGTGGTGGGGCCCACTACACCGTCCGGCGGCAGGTCGAAGTTCCGCTGGAAGTCAATAACGGCGTTTTGGGTCTCTTCATCAAAATCGGCGTCCTCAATGACAGGGGGGACGCCTTCAAAGAAGGGGGAGATGGCGTTGATTAAAAATTGCAACTCCCGCACATCTCGTCCCCGTGATCCCCGGCGGAGCACCACGTCGGGGGGTGTTTCTCCGATGGTGTACCGGTGGCCCTGACTGTCCAGTTCTGCCAGGCGTGACACGGCAGTGTAGATGGAGATAATCCGGTTCCAGGTGCTCCGGCCAATGATGCCGTCCGGTGTCAGGTTGAATGTCCGCTGGAATACCCGCACTGCGTCTGCCGTATCCTCGCCAAACGTTCCATTGGGACTTTTGATCTGGGGGATGAGGGGGTAGTTGACGCGGATTCGGTTCAAGTGGTTTTGCATCCTCCGCACCGCATCCCCCGTGCTGCCCACTCGGAGGGACTCGCCGGGGAAGGACTCGGTAATCCCGGCGATGTTTTCCACAGGTGATACGACAATGTCGTTGGGGTAGTAATGGCGCAGGATCTCCAAGGGGGTGAGGCCTTGGTTGGCCAAAGCTACCGTCCCCCACTGGGAGAGTCCGGCACAGGTGGCTGTGGTGCCGTTGCAAAAGGAGGTGAAGAAGGGGTTGACCAGCCCCTGACGATGGACGTAGTGATTGAAGATATCGTCCACTACAGTATTGATGCTGTCAAAGATTTGGGCGCCGTCCCGGTAGTATTGGTCGAAGGCGGTGCTGTTGGTAATATCGAAATTGAATCCGCGGCTGGGGTACCATTCGGTGTAGATCCGGTTGAGGGCGAAGGTCACAATGGCGTTGATATTGGCCACCAGGGAGTTGTGGGGCCAGGTACTGTAGATCTCGCTGGAGGCGACGTTTTTTACGTAATCGATGAAGCGCACCCGTACATTTCGGGCGTTGGCGTCGGTGGGGCGGCCTAAATGGACGGTAATATAGTCGGGAATAAAGACCTGCTGGGGCGGGTCTGGCGGGGTTGTAGGGGCCAAATGGGGGTTTGCTGGCATGAAAATGGAGGGGACGGCCTGGCGTTCTGTGTCGGCTTGGAAGGGGATCTGCTGTTCTGACTCCGGGAGTACGGGGAGCATGGGGGGGATATTAATGTCCGTGTCCGCCGTCGGATTTTGTCCCTCCATCAGAGGGCGTAAATGAACGGGGAGGATGGAGGTCTGAGTGTCCACCACCTCTACGTGGTGGATGCGGCTGGTGACAAAGCCCGGTTTCTCCACGATGATCTCCCACTCGGAATAGGCGGGTTTGTGGAAGGTGGGGTCTAGGGTATATGCCTTATCCGGGGCGGATAGGGGCAAGGGCTCTGTGTTGCCGTTTGCGTCTGTATGGGTCTCGAATAGGGGCACCTGATCGGCGCCGGACAGGGTGACACGGGCCCCGCCGATGGGCAGGGAATCGTCGCCGTTTCGCACTTCGATGATCAATTTGCCTGTTCCCACATGAATACCTCCTTGGCGTGAGAGTTTATGGCAGTATATGCGATTGGGGGGAGATTTGTGCGAGGTGACCACGCCTGGAACTCCTCCGACGGGATTGTGAATTTGACTATTACAAAACGATATGTTACAATATGAAATATTAATAGTAATCGGTTGAATATGTGAGAACTTCAACGCTGTATGCCCAGGGATTGCGTGACTTTTACGACAGTCATCTGTGGAATGAGGAGGTAAATGGAACATGACAGAGCTAATTCTTGGTATGCTCATGCAGCAAAAATTGACCGTGTATGAAATTCGGGTTTTAATCCGAAAGCGGTTTCTGAGTTTTTGTACGGATAGTTTAGGGTCTATACAAGCTGTCCTGAAAAAACTTCTTGCAGAGGAAAAGGTTATTGTTACGGAGTACGTTGAAAAAAGTGTCAACAAAAAACGATATTCTATCACCGGGAAGGGGCGTGAACATTTTTTCAAATGGCTTCAAAATCCAATCAATATTACAGATGTGAGAAACACGGAAACGGGAAAGTTATTACTGCTGGGTATGCTGTCTGGGGAAGAACGCATTTCTGTGATAGACGATACAATTGCCCTGCTGGAAGAAGAAGTTGCTTATTTGCTGGAGGTTCAAGCATATGACAATCGTATTCGTGACGATGAAACAATGCAATTGCATGAATACTGGAACAGGGATGCCAATTATTTTTCCCTCGTTATGGACAAAGCCGAAGATATCGCGTTCTACAAAAATATGACTTTGGAGTATGGTCTTGCACTTCTTAAATTTAATATTGAATGGTTTAAGCGTCTAAAAGAAATTGTGAGACGCGAATAAAATGATTTTTTATCTGTGATTTTCGGCTTTGAGCCGGCAAAAAAAGAAAAGAGGTTTTGCAAAATGAAAAAGAGAATTACACTTATTATTCTGGCAATGTTACTTATCGGCACCTTGACCGCATGTACGGAAGATACAACCGTTGCGGACTATCAGATACTAGAAGTCGAAATGTACGCACTGGAAGAAGAAAGAGAGCTCACCCTTACGGCAGAAATCATGTTTGATCTGTTGGCCGTAGAAGGGGCGGCTGTCTATGTGGATACCACGCAGATTCGGGCGGATGGAATGGATGAAGCAATGGAAATCCACCGCTCCCGCGATAGAAACGGCGCACCGGTTTCAGAAATAGGGATGATTTTAACGGATGGCACAGCTTATATGGACATAGGGTCAGCTATGTACTTTGTCATGGCGGAGCTCATTGGAGAGTTGGAGGTTTTTGGGATTTCCATGGAGGATGTTCCGTTTGATGCCATCAGCGGTTCATATACGCACTTGCAATATACAGATGAAATGATGGCAGATATGCGGGCGGAGATGGAAAGAGCATGGAGTGGCCTCTATGGCGCTTTCGCAGAAGAGGCGTTGGAAGAATATTTAAGCTACAATGACGGTATCTTCCGTATTGAGATTGCGGGCGAATCTGTGGATGCATATGTTGAAGCCGCATTGGAGGAGATGAATTTAGATGACGTCAGTATGATGCTCGTATCTGTGGCAATGGTCGCCAATATTGATGATGGGCTTTGGGCAGAGTTGGAAGACGACTTTGCCGACTGGTTGCGTGCCGGTGATTTGACGGATGCACGGCTTGTCGTTGTGCGCTCAAAGATGGATGATACGACCTATCATCAGAATATCGAACTGTATATTCCCGGTCGGGCACACATTACGCTGGATGCCACTGTTGCTGTTGGCGAGAGCGCCCCGATTTCAGCGCCGGATCAATTTTTAACCAGCGACGAGTTGGGAGAACGAGTGGAACTTTGGGTGACGGAGCTGATACTCGAACTGATGTCTCCTGCGGATTCTCCCGGCGCCACAGCGGGCGGAGCGCGCTTAGAGCCATATACCCTCGTCGGTGAATCCGGCAAAGAACACACAGTTCCGGCTATTCGCGGCGCAGAGGCATTCAGCTTTGGATCGGACCATGTGGCGATGGACGCGGGGGCGATTGAGCTGTACTACGGGCTCGTATCCGGCTACGATATATTTGAGGTCATGGAGGTTCTCGCGGCAGAGAATAGACCCATTATGGACGACGAGGATGTTATTGTGGGGCAAGTTTTCCCGGAGATACGAAGTGTCGATGGCAGTGCGATAGTGTCCGGTTTTTCCATGGATATGTTTGGCGAAGTTCTCGTCCTTCTAAATCTTGTGCAGGATATCCCGGATTCAGACTATGTGCTCAGTATGGTGATGTTGCTCTATGAAGGGTTTTGGACACTGGAGGACTCGATTATCTTAGACGAGCTGGGGGATCATTTTGGTGTCGATATCTCGGTGATTCTACCGTGGTAAGAACTGTTGCCAGATAGGTGCCGCTGTGTGGGCACACGGTTTAACGGAGGTAGGGTGCCCCCTGCCTCCGTTTTGTTGTTATGCGGAATGCAATTGGGGGGAGAGTTGTGCGAGGTGGTGTTGTACGCAGGCGGCTACGCATGGCGCAGGGCAATCCTCAGTCGGCTTCGCCGACAGCTCCTTTGAGAAAGGAGCTTAGGGGCCGTTGCACACAGTGCGTCAAAATGCATTGCGTGTATAATTTTTGGCGCACACCGTCCCTATGTGTGAAAATCTGCGATGCTTTTACTGGACAGTTCTGCGATCAAATTCTCTTGCAGTGTCTTGAAGAACCTGTGGAGGGAGCACTTCTCTACGGCATCTCTGCTGCAGAACTTGTCTGCGCCGAGACAGCGGTTGAGCCGAAGGTCTCCCTCTACGGCTAGATATACGTCATATAGGCTGATCTCCTCGGCGGGACGGGCCAATTGGTATCCGCCGTTTCGGCCCTGTGCCGTGTGGATCAACCCCTTGTGCTTGAGCAAGTTTGCCAGTTTAATAAAAAACGGGTATGTGACACCCACAGCCTGGGCAATGGTCTTGGCCGTGGGCAATTTCTCCCTATGGAAATGGAGATGCTGCAGAATCCGCATGGCATAATCTGTAGATACTTGTATTTGCATTGTCATTACCCCACTAATGGATTGTCCGCCTTATTTTAAATATAGCACATATGGACGGCTTTTACAAATCCCGAATGCTACGACAGCGGAGAAACGCGCTGAAGATTTTCTTGTTTTCCCCCGCCACAGGCGGGGGAAAACGCTACATCAGGTGTAAGAGCCCCAGGATGGTCAAGGCCGGAACAATGGTAAACAGAGCCGCGGCGTTGGAGAAGACCAGGCAACTGGCCGCCAGCTCCCCGTCGCCGCCCATGTTCTTCGCCGTGGCATAGGAGACGATGGCCGTGGGCGAGAGGGCCGCAATGGCGATAATGGCCAGCTCCAGATCCCGGAACCCTAGGAACACCGCCGGGATAATCAGCGCCAAGGGCATGAGCACATTTTTGATCGCCATGGCCGCGGCGGCCAATTTCAGATGGTGCCGCACCTTATCCCAGCGCAGGGTACCGCCGATCCCCAAGAGGGCGGCGGGGATGGTGATGGCCACCATGTAGTCCACCCCCCGCTCCGCCATCACGGGCAGGCGGAGGCCGGAGAGGTTGAACAGGAGTCCAGCCAGGACGCCGAGGAAGATGGGGGTTTTAAACAGCCCGATCAATATGGAGGGGATCATCTTGCCCAGGCTCTGCTTTTTTGCCTCCGCCGTGGTGATAAACAGGATAGCGGCCAGGGTACTGTATGTGGAGACGAAGAAGGGGGCCATCAAAACGGCCTTTGGCAGGGCGGCCTCCCCCATTAAGAGGGCGATCATGGGGGTGGCCATGATGATGTAGTTTCCCCGGTATCCCGCCTGGACGACGGTACCCAGCTTGGAGCGTTCAATAAACCGGCCGGCCACAAACCAGGTGATCAAAAATGCCACAACGGTGGCAATCACACAAAAGGCCGCCAGCCTGGGGTTAAAGGCCGTGGTCAAGTCCGCCCGGTGGAGGTGGCCGAAGAGATTTACGGGCAAGAATATGAAAAATACCAGACGGTTGAGGGCATCAATAAATTGGCCGTCTGCCAGGCGGATTTTCACGATGCCCCAGCCCACGGCCATAATGAGAAAGAAGGGCACCACGGTATTTGCCGATATGAGAAACTGTTCCATTGCGTCTCCTTTACAGATACAGGTTCGCTACGTTAAGAACAATAGGGCCAAGAGGGGGATTGTCACAAGGCTCAAAATGGTGGAGATAAAAATCCCCTGGCCCACCAATTCCTGATCCCCGTCGTATCGGATACACAACATGGGCAAACTGGTGCCGACGGGCATGGCCGACAGGAGCACCACCACGTGGAGGAGCACGGGGTCCGCCACAATCCGGACGAGGGCCA